>JGI2171J19970_10001621_pt1 | contig 12568 bp, 16 predicted proteins | sample DeeMarSWOR324_28_FD_19970 | JGI IMG/M metagenome (IMG submission 19970) | reverse complement strand
GCGTAGAGGTCGCGTCGGAGGTCGACGTCGCATTTGCGGACGGCGTCGGTGATGGCGTCGTCGAGGGGTTGGGCTTCGACGCCGATGGCGCCCGGGTTGAAGAGGACTTCGGGGCCTTGGAAGCGTTCGGCGCCGACGGTGAGGGTGGAGCCGTCGGGGAGCATGTATTTCTTTTCCATGCCGGCGACTTTTTCGGCCAGTTTGGTTTCTTTTTCGGGCTCTAAGGCGACGTAGCACAGTTTTTCTTTGATGTCGCGGACGATTTCGCGTTCCGCAGTGGTGGTGAGGCTGTAGCCGCGTTGTCGGAGGAGGCGTCGGAGGTATTCGGTGATGTCGCGTCCGGCGAGGTCGACACGACTGATGGCGTGGGTTAGGGCAAAGCCTTCATAGATGGGGACGATGTGGGTGACGCCGTCGCCGGAGTCGACGACGAGGCCGGTGGTCCGCCCGGACGCATACAGGCTNANGACNGCTTGCATGGCGACGTAGATGGCGGGGACGTTGAAGGTTTCGAACATGATTTCGGCCATCTTTTCCCGGTTGGCCCGTGGGTTGAGGGGCGCTTCGGTTAAGAGGACGGGGTGTTCGGTGGGGTCAACACGTAAGTCGTTGTAGAAGGTGTAGTGCCAGATCTTTTCCATGGCGGGCCAGTCAGTGATTTGACCGTGGGCGATGGGATAGACGAGCTTCAAGACACCTCGGAGTTGGAGGGCTTCTTCGCCGATGTAGTATTCGCGGGTGTAGTGTTCGACGTCAGTCATGTAGGCTGGGTACTTGGGGTACCCGATAAGCGTTGGAAAGACGCTGCGTGGCTGGTCTTCACCGGCGTAGCCGTTTTTGCTGAGGCCGGTGCCGTTGTCAACCACCAAGGGTTTGGCGGTGACCATTTCTTCTTCTGCTGCCAATGTTTGGTTCATCTCCTTCGAAGGGTTTTTTCTTAAAAGGGTAAGTTCAGCTGGAATACTGTCCCAGGCTGGTCTTTGTATTCCCAAGAAGTTCTCCCCGAAATTTGTTTATAAAGATTCAGGCAGGTTTTGGCGTCATCTCTATCAACGTTATCAATGATGTAGATGTTGAATTAAACCGCAAACCCGTCTAGGCATAGGTTTAGCAAGACGAGTCATTTATATGCGCGGCTTTCAAGTTATTTTTTGTAGTAACCCAACTTCTGGGTATACTAGCGCTGATGAGTGAATTCGGCAACATGGTGGCACAGGGTGTCTACAGCGAAAGTTAAACGCGTCATCGGGGGCGTTGAGGCCCGCAAAATTATTCTCCGTCAATTACTTGATGGTCCACAGACGGGTTTAGTTCTTCGTGCTGCAATTGCTCGACGAGTATCTAAGCCTGTGGATGAAGTATCTGATGCCATGCTCTATTTTAACCTGCAACACCTGGAAAATAATGGGCTCATCGAGCGGTTCCGGGATGGGAAGGAAAAAGCGGCACGCCTTATCTCCCATGAAATTCAAAGCGTACGTCGTGTGCTGGGTGTTGAAGCTCCTGTTGCATACCTTGGAGCGATTGGGGAAGATCCCGGCGTATTACATGCCGTACCCAAACGTATTCGGGCTGAAACGGCATTCCGTCCAGAGAAGTATCATTATTTCGTGGAAGAAGCCACGCGTCGACGGCTCAGCGGACTGACCCCCGAACGCATCCTTCATGAAGTGCCCTCTGACATTTTTTACAACGACTTGGGTAAGATGTATGAATTGGTGTTTACCCTTTCCCAAGAACTCATTCGAGAACACGCGATCCTCATAGATGTCACCGGTGGCGGCAAGGTCTGCGCTCTTGCCTTGTATCAGTCATCGATTGAGTTTGATCTACCCTGTATTTTTGTGACCGAGTTAGGCACGGTTACATGGATGCGTGGTTGAACAGTTCTGGCGAAAAGGTGACAAACGCACCCTTGTGAAGAATGGGTGTTAACTCATAGCGATTAGTTTGGGAGCAAAAAGTGATATCCGCTTCATACCCAGCTTGAACTAAAATTGAGCCATGACGACTCACTAAGAGTTCACGACTGATATCGCCGCGATCAGCGTAGCTAGGGGGGTCGTCGGGAAATTGGAGTCGACTGATGATATGATGGGAGGTAAAGTCGTCCTCAGCTGCATACCCGCGCATACTCCCCGCTGAAATCACCGACACTGGTCGTTGCAGTGTCTGTGCGAAATGTCGAGCCGTCGCTGCAACGTGTTCGATATTCAAAAATGCCCCTACAAGAATAATCGCGTTCTCATGTGGAGTGCCAAGGGTGCGGGTGAAATTACTGGTCGTGAGAATGATGGGACGTCCGCGAATGCGGTCGGTGAGGAAGCTACGCGGAGAATTTCCATAATCGAATCCCGCTGGTGGGTGAGCGGCGCGTTCCCCAGCCAAGAACCCGTTAGGGAAATGGTAAATCCGTTCACGAGCTTCTTCCACCGTTGTCACCGGAATAATTTGGGAGGCACCATTGGCTAGTGCTGTAATGATGGTACTGCTTGCCCGTAGCACATCAACAAGGATAATCACATGTTGTTGAACCACTGCCTGTGCCAGTGCTTCGGGACCAGACCCATGAGAAACGGATACCGATGACATGATGATAAGGGCTCCAAATCTATACTGGTTTAAGGTTTCGGAGTGTCCATTGCCTGTAACTGGCGTCGATAATAGAGCACGCGATACATGACTGTAAGATGACTCAGGAAAGCGACGAGAAGTAAACCAAGATACGGAAATGCGGGGTAAACCACGACTAGGAGACTTGTTACGACAAGAATGAAGAGGCGTTCTGATCGGGCAGCAAGTCCCACGTCAGTGTCTGTGACGCCAGCCGCTTGTGCCCGACTGCGTGCATAGCTAACTAGCAAACTCCCCGTTATTGCTAGGGCCACCCACCATACAGTAGGACCAAGTTGTGGTAATGGATTGAGAAGCCACAAGAAAGGGAAAAGCACAATCACGTCAACAAGGCGATCTAGCATGGAATCGAAAAATCCTCCAGTGACTGACATTTGGTTTGTCTGTCGGGCGACTTCTCCATCGACGCCATCTAGAAGCCCGGCACAAAACACCAACAAGGCATAGATGACATACCAGTGAAAGAGAAGGACAACAATTGCGGCACAAAGACCAAGGAGGAAGGCGAGCACACTGATCACATTTGGCGAAATGCCTAGACGAATGAATCCGCGAGCGACGATTCGAACGAGGGGACCGAACACCCGACGAAGGCGAAAGCGTGAAGGCATGATTCTCGTGTCTCTGTCTAGTTAATGTAGTGCATTACCTTTTGTGTCTAACACCGCGGAAGTTACTTCAGCATTTGGAGGAACCTGCGTACGAGGGAAGGTGACACAGCGTGACAGCTGGGTATTTGATTCAACAATAGTGTGATCCCCGAGGCTAGTACCATCTCGAATTACACAATTCGTTCCAATTTTTATTTCAGCACCCAGCAGAAGTGGACCCTCCAACAGCGAGTTTTCCCCTATTGTAAGAGTGTCATTTTCTACAGGACCTGACATCGAAGTGTTCGGAGGAAGATAGGTGCCAGCGGGGACCGGGGTGGGAGGCCAACCTTTGGATAGAATATGGTGATTCAAGGCAACGAGATCAGCTGGGGTGTCAATATCAAACCATCCCTCATCTGTAACAGGAATTCCCCGAATAGATTGACCCTGAGCGAGCCAGCATTGCAAGAGATCAAAGATTGTTGAAGGTTCCCCTTTACACGTGGCTAACGTGTGTTCAAAGAATGCAGAAGTCGCTTTTAGTGCGGGTAGCCCAGAATAGTATTCGGGGATAAATGCGGGGGATTGGGTTAATTCATGGATATGTTGAGATGAATCGAGTTGGAGGAGCGTGCCTGGCCGACGAGTTTGTGGATCGTATAGAAGTGCCACCTCCTCTGATGTGTTCGTAAGTTGTTGCAGATTGGTGGCAGAGATGTATAAATCACCGGGGATGAGGATGCACGGAGTGTTGGCTGATAAGTAGGGGAGGACTGACTGGAAGGAAGCTAATGGGCTGTGTTCCCAGTTTGTTGCTAGCACTGGTCGGATATGTGGAGCCAAGAAGGAATTGGTTAGATATTGTTGAATTTGGTCGCTGGCATATCCCATGGTTACGAGTATCTTGGTGATGCCTGTTGTGATGACGGCTGTGAGTAAATAGTCCAGAAGGGGGCGATTGGCTGCAGGGAGAAGCGGTTTGGGATGGTAATCGGTAATAGGAATAAGGCGGGAACCACGACCACTGGCCAAGATTATTGCCTGCACAGATGGAGCCTCGAACAGATTTTATGCGATGGATGTTCTCTACATTAGTGGTGGCAACTCAAAAATGACTAGGCGTCTGACAGTCAACCCGGAGAATCCGGAGTCAGATGTAATCCAAGAGGTAGTGAATCTCATTCGAAGTCGTGGAATTGTCATTCTCCCGACAGATACTGCTTATGGCTTGGCGGGGAACCCAGCAGATGCCACCATTGTCAATCGTGTATTAACAATAAAAGAACGAACCGATAAACCGGGGATGCCACTTCTAGTAGGAAATATTGCGCAAGCTCTTTTCCTTGGCAAATTCACACCGGTTGCTCAAACTATAGCCACCCAATTTTGGCCTGGAGCGCTCACACTCATTGTTCCCGGACGTCGACCATTCCCACCAGGAATTTCAGGACCAGATCGCTCTCTCGCACTTCGGATACCCAACCATCCTGTAGCCATCGCAGTCATCCATTCACTGGGTTATTCCATTATTGGAACTAGTGCTAACAAATCCGAATTACCTAGCCCTCGAACTGCTGATGCAGCCGCAGAACAAGTGGGATCCTTAGTTGATCTTATCATCGACGCAGGACCCACTCACCATGATGCTGATTCTACCATCATCAATTGCACAGTTGAACCACCAGTAATCATTCGCGAAGGGGCTATACGAGCTGCAGAGTTAGACCCATTTCTTGAGTGAGAAGAAAACCTGTAGTCCGTTGACAGAGAAAAACGGTTCCTGAAGATTTAAAAACGGAAGCGTGCACCCATTGAGCCATATGCTGTCGGTCAATGATGAATTTAATTTGCTAATATCCTGTCGACGGTTTCAAGAAGCCGAAAGTTGTCAAGAGCTGCGGCGGATTATCGACGAGGATCCGACTCTGGGAACGCTTGAATGGTGTAAAATGACAGGAATCACATGTCTTGTGGTTGGAAAAATCAGTCTAGATGCACACGAGTTTGTGATAAAATTAAATAAAATTGTCCATCGAATGCCTTGGATTATCAAGGATTTGCTGAAAATCCATCCTATTGATTTAGTGGTTGAAAGCACCTTTGATGGAATTCGAGCGGGGAGTAAGAAACTAGCTAAAGGCATGACGAAATCCGCGAAGTTTCGTGTAAACTTGAACCGCAGAGATACTGGTTTGGACCGAGATAAATTATTACATGAAATCGCCACGCAGTTTCCAGGAAAAGTTGATCTCGAAGCATATGACTGGGTTGTAGGTGTTGAAATTCTAGGACCAGTAACAGGTCTTGCCTTGCTCCGAGAAGACGAAATTGTGACACTTCGTCGTCCTTAACGAGAAATTGCGAGAAGCGCACATCGATCATATACAAGTTTTTGTAGCGCCGCTATTCGATCTTCAGAACTCTCCGAAATCATTATCGCATCGAGTTCTCTTGCTGTAATTTGATAAGCGTCTTGAATGGCTTGTTCCTTCTTTTTTGAATTTATTTCTAACACGACTGGATCATCGGTTACATTAGCAAGATGTAAGAAATCTTGATGAACATTTTGAATCTTTGTGATGCTCTCACCAATGATTACCCCACCAAGGTGTAACGTGGATTCTGTAATCCCTAATAGGTTCAACGCTTGAGAAATTTGNCGTTGAGCGGCAGCAAATCGAAGGAGTTCCATGGCAAGGGTTGAAGCGCGCTGCGTACCGCGATGAAACGCGGTTAAAGCATGGATTGCAGCGAAGAGTAAATGTTTGGGACTAGCTACAGTATCGGCATTGACTAATTGAAATGTGGCATCATGATCGAATGCAATCCGTTGAGCTAATTCCACGAGGTCAGAAGATGCCCCTGATTTTGCTAGAGTGCCACCAAATATGCCGATCTGGTGAAGCATCGGACCAATGCGTGTTTCTTGGAGAAGTAGAGATGTCATCTTTTTCACCTGAAGATTGGGAAATCATTTGCAACTGATTAGAAGGGGAAGGTCCAGAAAAACCAATCTGGTAGGGGTGAAGGAAGCATGGTTCGAAGGATGAAAGTTACGTAGAGCCCAAGTAGCAGTAATAGGAGTGAATAGATCATGAGGGCAAAATCACGTTTTCGCAACTTAAGACCATACAGGCTAGTCCGTGATGCTGTAGAACCGAAGGCACGGGATTCAAGGCTTTCTGCCACTTGAAGAGCGCGGCGTATTGAGCTAACGATAACAGGAATTAGGATGGGAATATAGTTACGAACACGTTGGAGGATGTTGCCGCTTTCTAATTCAAGACCTCGCGACATTTGGGCGTCACGAATGGTTTCCGTTTCTGTAGCGATGGTGGGAACATAGCGTACAGCCATGGAGAACGCAAAGGCGAATTCGTAGGGTATGTGCATTTCTATGAGGGCTTGGGCGAAGTCGTCGGGATGGACGGTTAGAAAGAAGATGGAAAATGCCGTCATTAATGCTGTGAGTCGTAGAACGGTGGATACCGCGAAGGAGAAGCTGATAAAGTATGAGTTTATGATGAGAATGAACCCTGCGAGAAAGGCAAGCCCCTTGAGGCTTCGGGACCATTGCCCGATGGACTTAGCTAGGAGGACAAACGGAAGCATAGATAGTATGATGATTAAGAGCGGGAGGAGTTCCAGAAAGAGCATAGCAAGAACGGAAAAACACACCGCCATGAAAAACGTAGTGCGGGGATCGAGGCCGTGCATGAAGGTGTGCTTCTGCTTAAACCGAAATGCTTCAAAGATAGCAGCCATGTGACGCTTCACCTAGACCTCCGGAGTATTTGATTAACCGCCTTGACTGCTTCAGTAAGTGTCAAGAGATCAGTAGGAAATCGTGGTTCATGTTCAGCGAGTTGGTGGGCAAACTGGGTGAGTTGCGGAGGTAAAAGGCGTGCCCGTTCTAGAATTGAAAGATTACTGAGAATTTGTCGAGGGGTTCCATCAGCAATAAGTTCACCCTGTGATAAAACGACAATACGGTCAACGGCTTTGACAGCAAATTCAACATCATGAGTGACGAGCAATAGGATATGATTTGATTTGCGAAAAGAGGCTATAAAGTCAAGAAGTTTTTGTTTTTGCAGCGCGTCTTGCGCCTGAGTCGGTTCGTCTAAAATGAGCACCTGCGGTTCGACGCACAATACAGAAGCGAGAGCTAACCGTTTTCGTTCACCACCACTCAGCAGGAATGGAGATTGGTCCTGATACTTTGTGAGTTCAAACAGTGTCAGAAACCGATTCACCCGTTCATCAATTTCTTCTTTTGAAAAGTTTAGGTTTCGCAGCCCAAAGCCGATTTCCGCTTGAAGTGTGTCAGCAAAAAGTTGGTGATCCGCATTTTGGAATACAAATCCGACTTTTCGCGCAAGTTGTGCGGTGGATGTCTTGCGAGTATCAACGCCTTCGAGGTAAACTGTGCCACGTGTAGGTTTCAGCAGCCCATTGATATGCTTGGCCAAAGTGGTTTTTCCTGCACCGTTTTCCCCCATTAAAGCAACAGTTTCACCAGGTTGTATTTGCAGACTGAGGTTCCGAAGAACGGGTTGATTAGGTTCGTACTCGAACCAGACATCGTCAAAGAATATCATTTGCGAAGCTCCTGCAAGATCGTTTTCACCGCTTGGTCAACTGAGAGGTCAGTGGCCGCGCGGATATTGGGATGCTTTATACGTTTCAAAAGCTGGATTATGGGGGGCACAGCTACTCCAACCTTAGCAACGGTAGGTTTGTTGATAACCTGACTGGGTGGACCCTTGGTAAGTATGCGTCCTTCTGCTAAGACAACGAGTTCTTGGATGTGTGGGAGCACGAGTTCCAGTCGATGTTCAATTAATAAAATCGTTAGCCGCATATCCCGATTTAACTGGGCAAGCAGTTCTAAAACTTCAAATGCTGAAAGAGGGTCAAGGTTAGCCGTGGGTTCATCTAGGACGAGGATATCCGGTTGGAGTGCTAAAACGGCTGCAATAGCAACGCGTTGCTGTTCGCCACCCGATAATTCGTAGGGTGCTTTATCTCGAATATCTTCAAGATGAATTTGTTGTATTAGAGTTTCAACTCGGTGGCGAATTTCATTACGGGGAACTCCGAGATTCTCTGGACCAAATGCCAGTTCCCGTTCCACCGTTGGAGCAATTAATTGATTTTCTGGATTCTGAAATACTAAACCGACTTTCTGCGCTAGCTCATGTGCGGGGTGTTCTTGAGTATCTAAACCATGGACTTTGACTGATCCTTCAAGGGTCCCAGGATGAAAATGCGGAATTAACCCATTCAAACATCGGGCGAGAGTAGTTTTTCCACAGCCGCTGGGTCCAACTAGCCCGAAAAACGCCCCTTGAGGGATAGATAGAGAAATATTGTCTAAGACTTTGGTGTCGGAAGTCGAATACGTGAAGGAGAGCTGGTCAATTTCAATGCTCACACTGGGTCACCCAACGGCACCTGAATTCGGGGTCGTGTGGGATGTGTCATGATGGTCTTTTAGAGTTTTCCGGAGCAATTGTAATGCTAACCCTAAGGCATGATCGCTGGATGCCTTTCCATTAGCCCCCGCCGCTGAGGGATGGCCTCCTCCGGCACCTCCAATCAATTCACCCAGCGGCTCCATTACATCCTTGGCGAGATCTAACCCGTAATCACGGTTTACAGCGGAGTTGCATCGCGAGCTTACGCGAACTTCATCCTTTTTCATGGCACAGGCAATAGCGATGTCTGCCCCTAACCCAATAAGGGCACGACTNGCACTAGCCTCATAGGAACGGATCGTTGTTGCAGCGATTAGGAGTCCAAATTCATCGTACACGACTGTTCGTTTTGCCGCCTTTAACCGGGCAACCCGCTCGGATTTGTCCAGTGGTGTAGAAAGAAGATTCAGAACGCGTTTAAAGTCTGCACCGTAGTGGAGTAATGAGAGAAAATGTTCAAAGGTCTTGTTTGTGGCGATATGAAAATGGCGGGAATCATATACAAGACCACAGGCTAGAAGCGTTGCCACATCAGGCGAAGGTGAATGGTCGCTAGCTTCCCAAATCTGTAGCACTAGTTCTGCTGTTGAACATATTTCATCATCATAAAGGCTGAAGTCAACGAGTTTGGGAAGATCCTTGTGCGGCACGTGGTGGTCAATGCAAAAAGTGGTAACATCTTTTTTTGGGAGATAAGGGGCTAGAGTGCCCATTTGTTCGACATTATTCAAATCGATCAAGATTATTGTAGAATGTAAGGCAAGATTTTGGGGAGTGGCAAGGGGGAGGTTGAAGGCGTTGGCTACATTTTTTGCGCTTCGATTGAGACTTTCAGCGAATATTTGAACGTTAATTTTAGAACGAAGTGTGAGGAGATTTGCTAGGGCGGCTGCACTTCCCACGGCATCAGGATCAGCACTTTGGTGCATGACAATTGCTGCTGAGTCTTTGATGTGGTCTGTAAGTGTTGTAAGTAATTGAGAAGGGGATAATTGTTTCAAGGGATAGACCCGCCATCATTTTTGTGATGCCGGTGGCAGGCTTGGATTTCGTACTAGCCTGCGGGGGCAGGACCTGGTTGACCTAGCATTCCTCGGAGGGTTTCTTGGAGAGTTTCGAATTGTTTCCGTAATTGGGCTTCCTGTTTTTCTAGTGATTTCACTCGAACTTCCAAGGCCTCGTTCTGTTCCTCCAAGGCTTTTTTCGCACTGGCTTTAGTTGTCTTAAAGAGTAATGGACCAGCGGCTTGATAGACCACACTCTTTGCGGTAAGGCCCTTCACCTGCTCAAGGGCATTATTGGTTTCGGCAAATTGCTGTTTGACTTGGACCAGCAAGGCGGTTACATATTGTAAACTATCACGTGTTTGTTGAACTCGCGCAAGTTGTTGGCGAACACGTGGTGGAAGTTCTTCACCCATTTTTCATCACCGTAAATTGGTGTACACCATCAGCCACCAAATACAATCGCACAAGCGAAGTGGCGGCGGCACGAAGCGCCGTAACGTCCTTGGCAGCAAGGTGAAACACTAGTTGATTCTGATTGGACTTAACCAGAAGCGCAACTCTTTTTGAATCTATCGACGCAAATTCTGGTTTTAGGGCAGCAAGGACTGCATCCCGGTTTGCGGGATTTTTTGCATGGAGTGTTATGGTAAGCTTGTATTGTTGAGTTTGTGCTGAATTCGAGTTCCCGGGAGGAGTTACCATCGTTTATGATCTCCCATTGGTTTGGTTAGGAATTGTTTGGTTACTATTGAAGGCCCTAGTGGTTGTTGTTCATCCAGAGACAAAAAATCTATCGACTTGTATTGAGCAATTCCCACCCGTAGCAGTGCTGCTTTCCCTTTCTGTGTTGGAAGTTCTTCGCGAGTAGAATACGGCACATCTATTGCCTGTGCTAGTAGTTTAGCTTTATTTTGGTCAGGTGAGGAATCGGGTATGACATACAGATTTTTGATTCCACTTGTGGGTTTAACCTTGCTTTCTCGAAGTAATCGGGTTGTTTTTATTATGATGGTGGGAGGTTGAAATTCCCAGATTTCACCGTTAAATTCAAGAAATCCAAGGCGCCCCGGGTTTCCATGATAGGCTCCAACAAGCATTATTCGCGTTGAACCAAGATTCTGTGCTGTATCACAGAACTCACCAAAGCTTTGTTTGCCTCGAGTAAAGCGAATGGACCCTGGAATTACCCGAGAGAGTTCTTTAATGAAGCTACGAATACGTTGAGTGGGTTTACGAGTCGTCCCAATGGCAATCACTATGTTCGCCCGCTCGCAGAGCGTTCACGAAATGACCGGAGAATTTTCTGAGCGTCGGTAGCAGGAACATAAGCTCCACCTGTGTAGGTATGACCACATTTACGACAGGTCCAGATTCCGGTTGATAAGCGACGAACCGCTTTAGTTTGACAGCTGGGACATTTATGCAACATTTTCATGTTGGCTTCAATCTTTGCTACTCGCTGTCGAAGTGTGACTCCATATCGAGCGCCAAAACGCCCTGCTCGTCCTGCTTTCTTTGTTCGACCCATGGAATTACTCACCGTTGGGGAAGCTGTTTACGCATCTTTTTAACAATTTTGCTCGCGCGTTCAATGGCATCAGTAACTTCCTGATATGTGAAAGGAACCCCACCAGACTTCTGCATCGAAGAGATGGTGTCATCACCATCAATAGCAATGGAAATTCGACCGTCCATGACATTCTCTTCTTCCAAGGTGGGATCAGCAACAAGTGTCCCATCAATTTTCGCAAAGGTGACCGTAAGTGGTGGTGGACCCATTTCGAGAGGAAACGTTTCTTCCAGTACTTCAGCTGTGCCGTCCTCAGTAACATTGACCTTTGGAAGTTTAGTGTTCATCAGAGCGCCGATTGCCGCCAGGGATGCCGCATCAATGAGATTACCATGGTCTGCAAGGATATACAAGTCTAACATGACCAAGTAAACGTGCTCACCAGATTTGATACATAAGGAAGACCGTTGAATCGCACTTGAATGGCGAATTCCACGATCCACCACTCGCGCTAATTCGATGGCTTGTTCACCAGGCGGACCCAACTCAAATTCAGGAGAGGCGATGGGAAAGAGTTCAGCTGAGGTAATAATAACTCCTTCATCAGGAGTGTCAGGAAAAGGTCTTCCAACCTGGATTTTAATCCCAGCAAGTACTCGACTCTTACCTAACCACACTTCAGATGAACCCTCTGCTTTGGAAATAACGTCTTGAATGAACTTGATTGGTCGAACTTCATCAAAACCTCGACCATCAACTCGCTTTCCTTCGCGTAGTAATGTACTGATTCGTTCTCGATCAATTTCTGCAACGATTTTCATTGTCATTTCACTCCGTCTCTTTCGATGATTCAGTTTTCTTCTTTTTCGATGTCTTTGTCTTCTTTATCGTCTTTGGTTTTTCTTCCGTTTTCTCAGGGGTAGCCCGTTTGGTGCGTTTTCCTGTTGGTTTGGGCTCTTCTTCTTTGGGCTTTTCTTCTTTGACTTCTTCAATCTTCTCAAGAGGTTCTGGTGAAACCTCTGCGATTTGATCACGAATCTTAGCGTATTTCTTTAAGAGGACTGCTCTTTGCATTTCGTGAATTTGGTGGATGCCTTCTTCAGCCATTTGAAGAGCGGTGGCTAATTCTTTCTTGGTGAGTTTACCATCCATCTGGAGAAGGGTAATTTCACCACGTTCGGGAGCCATTACCGTGGGAACATCTGCGTCCCCAATTTTGTCTTCGATATCACTTAGATCCACAGCGATTTTCCCGTCGATTTTCCCTGCAGCGACTCCTGCAACGAGCCCTCGCATTGGAATACCAGCATCTGCCAGGGCAAGAGATGCTACTGTAGCGCTGGC
>JGI2171J19970_10001620_pt1 | contig 12572 bp, 17 predicted proteins | sample DeeMarSWOR324_28_FD_19970 | JGI IMG/M metagenome (IMG submission 19970) | reverse complement strand
AAAATCTACAAACATATACTTGGTTCAGACTATTCGATAGAATTTGTGGGTGTCAAGACTGAACTGTGTAATGATCCAGAAACATTAGCCAGAGAAGAAAAATCATTGAGTAAGTTCTTGGAACTATTTGGAATGTTGAAACCTGGTGATTCAGCAAGAATTGAAAATGTATTGTTCAACTGTCATCCTCTATACACGAAGATACCTAAGACAGAAAGAAGAAGATTCTATTAATCTTTGATCTTCTTTTCACCCCCCATCTTTTTTATTTTCATATTCAATGTGATGAATACTTTCAAACCTTTTAAAACCTTGCTTATGAAGTCTTGTTTATAGTTTTGTCAACACAAGGATAGCAAGATAAAGAGAATTTGCACATTTCTTTCTCAAACTTGTGTGCATGAACTCACCCAAACCTTTTTAACCTCCTTTCGTCATTACTAACGAGGTGAAGATGTATGAATTATTTGAAAGGTTGGCCGTTTAACCCATTGGATGGATTCCCAGATGATACATGTGGTGGAGGGGATTCCAGCGGTGGAAGCCCCGGTTAATCACGGGTCGTCAGGAATCCAATAATATACTGGTTTCGAACTCCAAAAAGAGTCAATTAATCCTAAATCAATCATTTTGAAACAGAGACGGTATAATCGTTCACTCAAATCTTCTCCTTTCTGGATTGATACCAGCATAACCAAAGCTTCATTATTCACTTTTGTAATTGAGGTGTGACATGGTAAACAACCAAAGAACTCACATAAAAATTTCTCATAATCTGACCAGATAACAAAAAAGTGCTGAGAATATAGACGAAATCCAAGAGGATAGTAGGGTAACAGCTTTGTTGAGATACTAAACAAATATTTCAATCCCTTGTGAAAGGAATCGAAACCTATGTGGAGCTTTTTCACTATTTTTGTGTAACCAGTTCTCAAATCGTATTTAATGTATGGAAATATCTTCCATCCATAATATGGGCTCCCCTTTGCTGGAGATTCTTCGGGGTAGTTTACCTCTATTTTGGATGGAGAATGTTCATGATCTAGCAATCGTTCCATATGATTTAAAGCACTCTCGAAACTCCGATTAGGCGTTTCAGGATATATATAATTCGATCTGCTCCCATAGAATAACGTTCCATCTGGTGATGCATCCAATAGCTTACTTGTTTGTAACAAAATATCGAATTTCCCTGACGTGTAGGACATATAAACCAAATCAGGATGTTTCTGAAAATGATAATACAGTTTATGAGCAGAACCACTCTGTATTAAATAAATGTACTCCTTTCTATTTTTGTACATATTTAGACGAATTTGGGGCGGAAAAAAGACTTCTTTCTCTAATCCTAATCTCCAATATTTTGAAACAGTGTTTCTTGAGGCACCACACCTAGTTGCAGTATCTTCATCAAATAAACGGGGTTCTCTCAAAATGGTACGATACATACAGTGCTGCAATCTGTGTAGTTCCTCCTGGGAGTAAATGCACATATCTTTCACCGCTAAGCTCTTAAACTGTTACCTTATAAAGTTATCGTATCAGAGAAATATCTGAAAGGAACCACTACAAAAGTGGAAGGATGTGATGTCATGGGAGAAGATATTAAAACTGAGACCGAGGAAAAAGAATCTGAAGAAAAGGAAGAGGAAAAGTGCAAGAAAGGCAGTCCTGGAGCACCAGGATAATTAAATTCATGATAACCACCAAAGCTTTCAGTGGCTTTCAATATACGTGGTTAAAACACGATAGAGGGTGTTCAGTAGAATTTCTATGATATAGACACCCAAAGAGTAGTGAGAGACGAATATCTTTTGGCTCACTCATCTTTCACCCCCTAAACCCTAGAGGAGTCGGATTAAAGCTCCTGTGGCTATCATTAGGTTCCGACTCCTCGCTTTCACATTAAACTCCACTGTTACCCAAACACCTCAGAGAGGATGAGGATAAACGGTCATGGAACTACACAGGTAACAAATCGCAGAGGGTTTGCAGGTATTACCACTTCCATGGATTTCACCTCCTTCGTTCTTTGTTGCAGATCCTCTGCACTCGCATAGTACACATGGAGGTGGGGGACTACACGGGGTTTTGTTGAAGATACTGAACTCTCATTCACCTCCTTTTCCCCCATCTCCGCATTTCAACCAAAAACATGGGAGGATTGAAGCACTTTTACAATTATAGACATGGCGTGATAACAAAGGAAGAGCTTACTGACATGTAAACCATTGGACTGACAAACGATATTCCAGGGGTGGCCGCTACTCGTGCTTTTGTCGTTCCAAAAGTCTACGATCTTATTGTCGGCGATAAGTAAATCTTCCAATCTTGCGAATCTCGTTAAAATATTTACAATTGCTACATCAGGAGCTTATTCAATGCATACATGACAATGGCACCAACAATAGTACCGAAAAAAGCAATCAACTACTATCAACATTCTCAAGGCATCTCAACCATATAATTCGCTGCATAAGCTAAAGGTCTCCAAAAGTTCAGAGTTCAGCTCAACGATAGCCTTATATGGAATATAAAAACATCTAGACTATGGTTCATAAAAGTGAACAGATATTTGAAAACACCTCTGAAGATGTTGAATCTGATATTGTTGTCAGGATACCTCCCATAAAAGAACAAATCGTACGAGTAAAGATAAAGAGTATAAAAAAAGCAACTCCACATATTGTGAAACCAGAGGGAGTTTAATGCTGGAAGAATACGCGTGGTATGTTAATGTAAGCAGTGATGAAGATCTTCTGCAAGGAGATTTTATCAACGAATGTCCAGTGATGGTTCCTACTTCAGAAATATCTGATGAAGTTGAAATTCGCATCATTAGTTTTGATCATCTAGTTATTGTGCTTTGATTCGAAGAAATAATTTATCAAAAGCAGAAAAGGGAAAAAATTCACCTGAATGAAATCCAAAAAGCCCCTATATTGTTATAATGTGCAGTAGCATGTGCTGTTAGGAAAAGTTTAAAACAGTCAAAATCTACATCATGACAATGAGAGATCTCAAGACAAGCCAGGTTAACCTAAGCGAAATCTACACCTTCCGCAGACCATCAGAAGTAGTAGATTTTCTCAGTAATAAAAGCTCTCTTGCACCCTTCTTGGCAGAGGCTTACGACAGGATTGTAGAATACTTTCCCTCAGCAACACTCATTCTGGAAGTGGTCACAGACCCTGAAGACAATCAAAAAGAACTAGTTGTTTTCATACATACAACCCTCTCTCCAAATGAGGCATTTACCTCATTGGATGCACTCGATAGAACGTGGTGGTTAGATGCTTCCCTAGGTATTGGTGAGTCTTTATGCATCCACGTAGAATTCGAATGAGATTTGTGTGGTCTCAGTATTTAACCCTCGCAAAGGAGTTGGCTGGACATTCAGTTACAGCAAGCACTGAGGCCAAATTACGCTCATCAGTGAGTAGGGCTTATTACGCTGCTTTTTGTGAAGCAAGAAACTACTTACGCAATGAATTGGGATATCCAATACCAACAACAGGAGAAGCTCATAAACTAGTAATCGATAATTTGAAAACCAGCATAGAACCAAAACTTAGGAGGGTAGGAATCAATTTGGATCGCCTACGCATTGATAGGAACAAAACAGATTATAAAGATTCTGTAACCGGGCTTCACTCTATGACAAAAATGGCTTTAATGTTATCTGAACAAATTATTTCTACATTAAATACTTCATAAAAGAATTCATGGCAGAATCTTCTATATTTCTATATAAATCATTTTCTCCTTATACTAGATTTTTTCCTACCCTTTTCTACCCTCCATCCACCAAAACTTGATATACATTGTCGGTCAATCTACATCCCTCTAAGTGAGACCTTTATCATTTTCTTGAAATCATCTCTTGGGACAGGATCAAATGTTTCAAGTCTTTTAAAATGTTCTTTAATATCTTCTTCAGCAATATCCTCTATGGCAATTGTATCCATGAGGTAATTCAATACATCATCGTAGGTCATTTTGCCTATCTTGTATTCATTCAGTCTTTTTTTGGTTTCTTCTTTCACACTTATTGTGGTAGTCATAGTTGGTAGTGGTTTCAATGATATTTATGGTTATCGATTATCTTTTAAAGGAACGAATACTGATCCAATTGCATCCGCTGCTTGGATAAAGAGTATCTGGGAATTCGCGAACGGGGTTGTTCCGTCATTGGGTGTCTTCTCTACCATGTTACACGTGTAACAGGGAAATTGCTATGAATCTACATAATTTAATAAAAATGGATAATTTTAGGTATGACATTGAGCACCCAGAAATTTGACAACCCTCAAGGGCGATAACCTTATAACATGTGCAGCGTACCTAGTTTATGGTTCGAAAAAATGAACATATGTTCGAAAAAATGAACCTGACACCTTTAGGAATTGCTGTCTTATCATGGTTAGCCCGAAATCCTGATAAGGAATTTTACGTCAGAGAAATCACAAGAGCAGTATACGGAAGTTTAGGCGGATGTCACAAAGTTCTAAAGAATTTATACGGCAAAAAATTATTGAATAGAAGAAAGAGTGGTCGTAACGTGTACTATTCTGTAAATGATACGAATCCTGCAATAAAGTATTTCAAAATTTTCATGAATATTTATGAAATACATGATATTGTACAATTATTGCAGGATAAATCTATTAAAATCGTTTTGTTTGGAAGTTGTGCTCACGGTGAAGATACCACAAAAAGTGATATTGATATTTTAGTAATCACAAATGAGGTTGATGAAACAAGAAGGATCCTAAACTCCATATCTCTCAGAAGAGATATTGCTCCAGTTGTGCTGTCACCCACGGATCTCATGAAGTTAAAAGAGAGAGACAAAGCTTTTTATAGTGAGGTTACCGGAGGGATAGTGCTATGGGGTGATAGTTATGAGGGAATTTGATAAATGCCTGAAGGAAAGACGGATAGTCAAAATCCGTGTATCTGACGAGATGATAACAAGAGAGATTGAGAGCGCAGAATACGATCTACACAAAGCTGAAGAGAGTTTTCTCAACGAGGATTATAAATGGTCTTCAATCCAGGCGTATTATTCCATGTTCCATGCAGTAAAAGCGCTCGTGTTACAGAAAGGATACAGAGAAAAGAGTCATTACTGCTTGCTCGTTGCCTTAAGAGAGCTATACGTAGAGACTGAAGAGCTTGGCTCAGAACTTGCAGATAATTTTGAGCTATCTATGAATTTCAGAAAAGAAGCAGATTATGCTTTCATTTACGATAGAGAGAGTGCAGAAATAGCATTGAATTACGCTGTGGATATCCTCAAACAGACAAGAAAACTCATAAAACCCAAAAAAATAGAAAAATACAGCCATGAAGACGAAATTGATTGAAAAAAAGATTTATATCAATTAATGAAGATTAGAAATCAAATGGAGGCGATGGGAGTGCTCAAACAATAGAAAGAAAGACTAAAAAAGTGGCAGAAAAAACTAACGTGAGAATGGTTCAGACTCCACTGGACTTACCACTCACAAGAGATGAACCAAAAAGATAAAAGATGTGTGAGAAACATATACTGACAACAAGTCATTGATTCCATAAAATTTGACGTTTAAACTCACTGTTGAAAAAAGAGGGATAACATGCCTAGAACAACCAAAAAAAAGAAGAAAAGAAAAAATTCATCTGCCAAAAAAAGAGAAAGTACATCAGAACCAATAGAAAAAGACATAATCCTTCTCTTGAAGATGGGACTTTCAGCTTGGGAAGAAAAAGACTACCAAAGAGCTGAAAAAATATTTAACCAAATAACTACGTGTGACCCTGGCTATAGTATTGCATGGCTTACCAGAGGAGTATTGTTAACACATCTCGGAGACTTCATAAAAGCTTTACACTGTTACGATAAAGCATGTGCACTAGACCCTTACAATGTTGATACATGGCACAACAAAGGAGTAGTCCTGCAGTATCTCGGAGACTTCATAAAAGCTTTACACTGTTACGATAAAGCATGTGCAATCGATCCTCATCATACTCAGTCGTTATTAGGTAAGGGGGCACTCCTAGGAGTCTTAGGGAAACATACTGAATCAATTGCCTGTTTTGATAATGTTTTAGAGATATCTCCTGATAGTGGTGAGGCATGGTATAACAAGGGTGTATCACTCGAATGTCTTGAAAATCACGAAGAAGCACTCCACTGTCTTGACAAAGCGCTTACAATAGATCCGGGTAATGCAAATGCATGGCATAACAAAGGTGCAATTCTAGGAGAACTTGGAAATTACGAAGAATCAATTACCTGTTTTGATAAGGCGCTTGTAATAGATCCTGATGATGCAGAAAAATGGTACAGCAAAGGAGTAACTCTCATATACCTTGGAAAATACAAAGAAGCACTCCACTGTTTTGATAAGGCGCTCGTAATAGTTCCTGATGATACTGATACATGGCACAACAAAGGAGTTGCTCTAGAACGCATGGGAAACTACAAAGAAGCAAAAAAATGCTTTAAAAAAGCTTTAAAGTAAATTCAAACCTTCAAAATATAAATAAATTTTTCAAACCCAATTATCACGATTAGGTGTGGGGGTTGTCAAAAAGTGTGCCAGAAATCTTATATGTCTAAAAATATCACAGAATCAGGATACATCCAAATAAAAGCCAATTTTTTGTTACACGTGTAACAAAGTTGAGAGAAACACAAAGATTTGACAATCCCGTGGGGACGCACCCTTTTTATACTTCCAACCTATTCCTCGCATATGGGTGTCAACCTTACTCCAATCATCAAAAAGAAAGTGGTAGATCTGACCTATCTATCAGGAAAAATGTTAGCCTTCGATGCCAACAACGTCTTATACCAGTTTCTGGCTCTAATCAGAACTCGCGGTGGCATCCCCTTAACCGACAAAAACGGGAATATTACCTCTCATTTGACTGGATTAGCCTTTAGAGCCACCCGATTACTATGTGACTACAATATCAAATTGATCTACGTCTTCGATGGAAAACCACCTCAACTCAAGATAAAAGAAATCCAGAAAAGGAGAGAAATCAAGAAAAAAGCAAGAAAAGAATGGGAAGAAGCTCTAAAAAGACAAGACTATGCTACAGCTTATTCAAAGTCCACCATGACATCCTCTCTAACCCAGGACATGATCCAGGATGCACAACAATTGCTCACCTGCTTGGGTATCCCCTACGTACAAGCACCTTCAGAAGCAGAAGCGCAGGCCGCCTACATGACCAAAGACATTTATGCAGCTGCCAGCAGAGACTACGACACCCTACTATTTGGGGCCAAAAAACAGGTTCGTTACGTCACCATCCAGGGAAGAGAGTATTTACCATCTAAAGGGTACTCCAGAATGTACCACCCTGAAATCATTGATCTCCAAGAATTCTTGCACCACCTCCACATCACCAGAGAACAGTTAGTAGACTTATCTATTTTGATGGGCAACGACTTCACCACAGGCATAAAAGGTATCGGCCCCAAGAAAGGGTTAAACCTCATCAGAGAGTACAAAACCCTGGAGAATCTCCCTTCAAAAATCTATGAAAAGCTCCCTGAAAATTTTGATCAAATCAGACACATATTCCTAGCACCTGAAGTCACTGATAACTACTCTTTACAGTACACTCCCTACAAAGAGGATAGTCTCATCCACTTCTTAAAAGACAAAACCTTCAGTGAAAAATCTATTGAGAGAATAGTTGAACGAATGCGCACATTTCACAGCAAAGGAACCTTAGAAAGGTGGCTCCAATGAGATTCCTCGAATTAGCCTACACGTGTGAACAGGTGGCTTCCACTACCAAACGGCTGAAAAAGATTTTATATTTATCTGAATTTCTTAAAAGCCTTGAACCAAAAGAAATTTCCCCAGCAGTCCTTTTAATTACTGGTCAAGTCTTCCCCGAGTCCTCTGACAAAACCCTGGATGTATCCTGGAAAACCATACAAAAAGCACTACACTCCGGACAAGAACCCTTGTTCCACAAAGAGTTATCCATAACTGATGTCTACCATTATTTCCAAGAAATTTCTAAAACATCTCAAAGAAAGAAGAAAGAAAGAATCATATCCAGTTTGCTGACCCAAGCTGCTGAAAGAGAGAAAACCTACATTTTAAAGAACTTCTTTGGCGAGATGCGCATTGGTGCCAGTGAGGGCATTGTACTAGAGGCCATAGCTAAAGCTTCCGGGTTACCAAAGGAAGATGTAAAACGTTCCCACGCCTTACTTGGAGATTTAGGAGAGACTGCAGTACGAGCTCTAACACAAAAGGTTTTACTTACCGATATCATTTTGTTTCAGCCCATTAAGCCCATGTTAGCTCAGATGGGTTATCTTCAAGATATTTCAGAAGAAATGGCTTTAGAATACAAGTTAGATGGTGCCAGAATTCAGATTCACAAAACCACAGATATAACCAAAATTTTTTCGAGGAGACTAACAGATGTTACCGATTCACTCCCAGACATTACAGCACTAGTAAAAGACTTTCCAGAGAGTGTAACCGAAGGAGAGGTGGTAGCAGAAAAAAAGGGAAAACCACTGCCCTTTCAAGAGTTACTGAGACGATTCAGGAGAATTCATGACATTGAAGCCTCAACGGAGGAGATACCCTTAAGACTGTACTTATTTGATTGTTTATACTTGAAAGGGAAAACACTGCTCAATTGTGACTATACTGAAAGAACAGGACTCCTCAGTGAATTTGCTCAACCTTTTTTAGTGAAAAGAATCATTACTGATAACATAAAAGAAGCAGAACCATTCTTGAATGAAGCTTTAAAAGCAGGTCACGAAGGATTGATGGCAAAACATTTAGATAGTGTCTACATTCCAGGAAAAAGAGACAAATCCTGGTTAAAGATTAAACCTGTAGAAATGTTAGACTTAGTAATTGTAGCAGCAGAATGGGGCCACGGCAGAAGAAAAGGCTGGTTAAGCAACTACCATCTGGCCACTAAAGAGGGGAATGTCATTGGAAAGACCTTCAAAGGGTTAACAGATCAACAGTTCCAGGAAATGACAGAACGATTGTTAACCTTGAAAGTTGATGAAGACCTGTACACTGTGTATGTTCGCCCGCACGTTGTTGTGGAGGTAGCCTACAATGAAATTCAGAAAAGTCCTAAATACCCATCAGGGTACGCGTTACGGTTTGCCCGGATCAAAAACATTAGAGACGATAAATCTCCCGAAGATGCAGACACTTTAGAACGGGTGCAGACACTTTATGAAAATCAATTCAAGTACAAGGCGAAACGAAAAATCTGAACCACCTGCAGCCACTTCTATGATGAAGACATCTCTTAAAAGAACCCAAGCCCAAAAGCCCAGAAAAGTCATCTTTCAATACCCTCGGAGAACCCTCAAAGTGTTACACGTGTAACAAAAGTGAGATAAATACCAACTCACGAGGACGTTATCAACGTCAATCGATTCCAACTATTCGATAAATGGGCCAATAAGAAAGTGATCTCGTCCCAAAAGCTATACATGTGATAGGTGAACAGTACCAATGACAAAGGTGATCAACTCGTTATTCTCTCGGAAAAATTGTAAAACACTTCATAAAAAAGAAAAGAAGATAGATTTCTATTCACCTGTCTTGAAAACTTTAGAAGCTTTCTAAGTACATCTTTCCACCAGTGGAAGCAACACAGGTGGTGTCGGTGTAGTCCTCAACTTTTGGAGTCATTTTTTTTCACCTCCGCTTTTTGATTTGTTCACTCACTTCATATAGTTAATAAACTTTTCTGTGACTGCGATTTATCGAAAATAATTTGATCCCAATAAAATATACGGTATAGTCAGAAGCTCGAAGGAGAATGGTTCGAAGAGGAATATAAAAACTGGGTGCTCAGTTACCTTCAATTATCAACAATCAACCTAGTGATCACAAAGTGCGGTGCTCAAATTGACCTCTTTCACTATCACAAAGGTTGAGAAAATTACCAAAACAATGTTACACGTGTAACATGAAGCAACTGCATGGATATGACAACTGGTCAACCCAAACCTTTATAAACAAGGAACAATTCTGAGAAGAATATCTGAGCGAGCAGAAATGCGACAGAGTTCAGAGGTGATTTCATGAAGAAACTGAAAAAGACCAACCCAAACTTGACTGTATTAATCAAATTGTTACAAACAGAAGGGTACACAAGCGATGTTCCCTTATGGGTTGCTGTCTCCAAGCGGTTATCAAAACCCACGAGACACACAGCAGAAGTGAACCTCTCCAGAATTAACAGGTATACCAAAAAAGGAGATACTGTGGTGATCCCTGGAAAAGTGTTAGGTGCAGGTGTTTTAGATCATTCAGTGACAGTAGCAGCTTTTGCCTTCTCTCAATCTGCACGGGAACGCATTGATGCAGTGGGAAGAGCGTTGACCATTGAGGAATTGCTGAAAGAGAATCCCAAGGGTACTGGAATTAAAATTATGGAGTGATACTATGATCATTGATGCAGAAAACTTGATAATGGGAAGAATGGCGTCCTTTGCAGCAAAGAAGTTGATGGAAGGAGAAGAAGTCATCATTATCAATGCAGAAAAGGCAGTTATTACTGGAAAAAAGGAGTACATCTTCAGGAGGTACAAACAAAGGATAGATCGGGCTGACTTAGCTAATCCCCGGAAGGGACCTCAATTTCCGAGGACACCAGAAGGCATTGTCAAAAGGGCAGTCAGAGGAATGGTTCCCTTCAGAAAGCACAAAGGGAGAGAAGCACTGAAGAAGCTGCGAGTTTTCAGGGGTGCACCAGAAAAGTATAAAAAGGGAGAGGATGTACCTTGTGATAACATCCTAGAGAGAACCTCTTCCTACGTCAAAGTGGGTGACATATCCAGGTTTCTGGGATACGAGTACGAGGTGGTTAGATGAAGATTGTCCAATCCACAGGAAAACGAAAAGAAGCAGTAGCTAGAGCAGTAATTAGGGAAGGAAAGGGAAGAATCCGCATAAATCACGTTCCTCTGCCGTTATATGATCCGGAAATGGCCCGGCTCAAAGTAGAAGAGCCGTTGGTTCTGGCAGGGGACATTGTGGATAAGGTAGATATCAAGGTGAACGTGAAAGGCGGCGGCGTCATGGGTCAGGCAGATGCAATACGCATTGCGGTAGCACGGGGACTGGTGAAGTGGACCCAGGACATGGATTTGAGAGAAATCTACATGGATCACGATAAGACCATGTTGAAGGGAGATTCCAGGAGAACAGAGCCGCATAAACCCAATGCGTCCAGCAAGGGGCCCAGAGCTAAAAAGACCAAATCCTACAGGTGATTTGATGATCATTCCAGTGCGATGTTTTACTTGTGGAAAACCCATCGGTCATCTATGGGAGGAATTCTCCAGAAGAATTTCTTCAGGAGAACATCCCAAAAAAGTTCTGGACGACCTGGGGTTAGAACGGTACTGCTGCAGACGAATGCTGCTCACCCACGTGGATCTCTTGGATGACGTGCTAAAGTATGAAACACATGATGGGGCCGTAGGGTAGCTTGGACCATCCTCTCAGCTTGGGGATCGTACTGTTAGACCAAAATGCTGGACACCCGAGTTCAAATCTCGGCGGCCCCACTACATAAAAGGTGAAACAATGGATGAAGACTTACTCACATCATTAGACCAGTATCTAGCATCAGGTATTCATATTGGTACGCAGCAGAAGAACAAGCACATGGAGAAGTACATCTACCGGGTTAGACAGGATGGGCTGTACGTTTTGGATGTCAAAACCACTGACACCAGAATAGCTGATGTAGGGAAATTCTTGGCTAAATTTGATCCCTCCAAGATCCTGGTGGTATCTTCCAGACAGTATGGGATGAGACCTGTGGAGATGTTCGCAAAGTGGACAGGAGCTCGAGCAGTATCGGGTAGGTTTGTTCCTGGAATGCTGACTAACCCTGCGTGTGAACAGTTTGTGGAGCCTGAAGTGTTGATCGTCACAGATCCTCGAGCAGATTACCAAGCTCTACGGGAAGCCACAGCTATTGGCGTTCCTGTGATAGCGTTGTGCGATTCAGAAAACATGCTCACCAACGTGGACATTGCAATACCCACCAATAATAAAGGGAAAAAGGCTTTGACACTGGTTTACTGGTTGTTAGCCAAGGAAATGCTGAAAGCCAATGGTACTATAAAAGAAGACTCTGAAATGCCGGTACCTGTGGAAGATTTTGAACCCAAAGAGTAGCAGTTTCCGGTATACTACTTTTTTTGAAAATTTATGGCTAAAACCTATTTATTAAAAACATTTCTGAGTCTTGGAAGCCACCATAGAATGCAGGTAATGGTAGCAGTGGGGACTAATAATTCTCATGTCAGAATACATATTTCTGAGTATCTAAAATGTTATAGAACAGCTAGAAAAAATTGTTACACGTGTAACAAAAGTAGGACAATACCCAAAACTGACAACCCCTCACTCACATAGATAGTTATTTAAGGTCTTTCGTACATCCTTTCTTATGATCAGACGAAGTGTAGTGGCTGGAGCGTTCTACCCTGGCAGTGAACCCAAAATACGTGAGTTATTAAATTCCTTTTTTAGCAATTTAGGAGG
>JGI2171J19970_10001619_pt1 | contig 12574 bp, 14 predicted proteins | sample DeeMarSWOR324_28_FD_19970 | JGI IMG/M metagenome (IMG submission 19970) | reverse complement strand
TATTTTGCCTTTTCTGAAGCTTCATTTTCCTCCTTTTTTCATTTATATGATAAGAGGCCCTTCACACTCTGGGAGCGGTTTATCACAGAGCCCAGAGTCATCATTTTTTACATAAGCCTTTTATTCTATCCTATGTCTACGCGACTCTCTTTAGATCATGATATCGCTATTTCACGCTCACTTTTTGACCCCTTTACTACCATCGTATCTATTATAGTTATACTTGGGGCAGTGGTCGGTACTATTTTTATATCAAAAAGAAGACCTTTAATCGCCTTTTCTATTTTCTTCTTCTTTTTAAATCACATAATAGAATCCACTATCCTTCCTTTGGAATTAATTTTTGAGCACCGAAATTACATTCCTTCCATGCTCTTGTTTGTGCCTATAGGGATTGGTGTAATGAGTGTCATATCCTTCTTCTCGTATAAACAATCAATGTACGCGATACTGACTCTCTCTATAATCTTGGTTATCATAGTAGAAGGCCATGCTACCTTCATGCGAAATTTTACATGGAAGAATGAAAAGAGCCTCTGGATAGACTGCGTAGACAAATATTCTGCACTATTTCGAGCTCACCACAATTTAGCCAAATACTACTCTGAACATAATCAAAATGAAAAGGCTATAACTGAATACAAAAATGCATTAAAACTTAGATTAATAAATACAACAGATGAGAAGGCGATAACCTACTTTAACCTGGGAGTAATATATTTCCAAAAAAAAGAATTTACCAAGGCTAAAACATACTATCTACAGGCAATAAATACAGATCCTTGTTGCCGAGGGGTTCATAATAATCTTGCTGTGCTCCTTGCCACCACCAGCAATAACTATCAAGAGGTTTTTAATGAGCTCAAAAAGGCTACAGCATGTAATCCAACGAGCATGCAAGCATATGGTAATATGGGAATGCTATTAATAAAAATGGGAAAAATTGATGAAGGCATTGTAAATTTGAAAAAGGCTCTGAAACTAGACCCTCACTATGTGCCGACATTGGAAAGGCTTGGGTATGCAAATATGAAAAAAGGACGCTTGGGAACCGCATCCCTCTATTTTAGAAGGACGCTTAACCAGAGGCCCATAAATATCAGAGCATTTCTATATTTAGCCGAAATATATGCTCTCAGCGGAGATACACACAAGGCTCAAGAGAGCTTATCCCAATTTGTAGACATGATACAACACAAAGACCTCGTNACATTATTAGAAAATTTGTTAGAAACCGNNAGTCTTTTAAATATACGCCCTGATATGAGTATTATATTACCGCTCCTATCAAAAGCATATGGCGAAAAGGAAGCATCGCTACAAAAGAATATTGATTTTTATCTGAATAAATTTGAGAATACTATTCACGATAAAAAAAAGATGCCCACAGGCATTTCTAACCCTTTACGTTAATGGCTCCATTTAGCTTGTGATAGAGCCACCAGGTCCAGCAACAGACCACGTTATATCCCCAGCAGAATGATATGACTTCATCGTATAGCCTGTGGTAACACCCACTACACTGATGGTAACACCCTGCGAGGTGTATAAACCATAGGTAGCCCCAATTAAATCGGCTATTGTCATACAATAAACGTCTTGCTCTATGTAATAGTCCTCTTGGACTGTTATGGCATTTCTCAGGTCAGCCCGTGCGGATGAATTGTATGACCTGGTCCTGTAGGAAGAAAACTGAGGGATAGCAATTGCCGCCAAGACTCCGAGAATGGCAATAACGATGAGCAGCTCAATAAGTGTAAAAGCTCTTTCATTATTTTTAATCAACGCTGTCAACATATTTATTGCCTCATTTTCTTTTAATCATAATCGGCCATCACACGGCTTTGAAAATGAAAAAAAATACCCATCTTCTTTCTCCTATATCTATTTCGCTGTTGATTATTACCAAGACAGATATTTTTTTCTTAAAAAAGATAAAATAAAAGGGGGAGGATGCACAAGGGCATTTCCTCCCCTTTACGTTACTCGGCTGCATTTAGCTTGTGATAGAGCCACCAGGTCCAACAATAGACCATGTCTTATCCCCACTCGAATGAAAGGACTTCATCGTATAGCCTGTGGTAACACCCACTACACTCACAGTGACATTCTGCGAAGTGTACAAACCATAGGTAGCACCAACCAAATCAGCTAATGTTGTAGCATATGACTGATTATCCACAAAATATGCCTCTTGAGATGTAGCAGCATTCCTAAGGTCCGCCTGTGCTGCAGAGTTATAGGACCTGGTCCTGTAGGCAGAGAACTGAGGGATAGCGATAGCTGCCAGAATACCAATTATCGCAATAACGATCATCAACTCAATCAGTGTAAAACCTTTTTCATTTTTATTAATTAATTTTGTTAACATTTTAAACCTCCTATATTCCTATAATATAATCAACTACGACAAAGTAAATTAAGTGTATGCTTGTAAAATCACCCCCTTTCTTGGTTAGCATTATAGTTTTGATACTTTAGAGAGCAAATAGCATGCCACTTGACAAACTAATTTATCTATAATCGGTTTATGATTTAAAATCAAATACTTATAAAGCTAATTCTAATAACACACCATATTTATCAAATAAATTACTTTGTCCATAAACAAACTGAATAGGAATTTTCAACAAAAAATTGGGAATTTTCAACAAATATAAAAAATGGCTCAGCATCAGTTTCCTTGCTTAGATAGGCCAAGAAATCTATCGTTTTAATCTACCAGGAATCTATATTTTAAATTTTGCCAAGCGATGCCTCAGGGCTTCGTATTTTATACCCAAAAGCTCAGCAGTCCTCTTCTTTGAGCCATAAGCCATTTCAATGGCCTTGAGGATATAATCCCTTTCTATGTCAGCCATAACCTTATCGAGTTCAATTCCATCAGGACTCAGGTCAGTGTGCCGTCTGTCTTCCCTTATTTGAGTCCTTTTAAAGTGAGAAAGTGTCAGGCTCTGGGGCAAAACAATATTGGAGGTCTCCAGAGCCACGCTCCGCTCAATGATGTTCTCTAACTCCCTTACATTGCCTGGAAAAGGGTATTTGCTCAGTATATCCATTGCATAGGTAGACACCTTGTTTATATCCTTACCCAATTCCTTAGAGTATTTCACCAAAAATTGGTGAGCCAAAAGAGGTAAATCTCCCTGTCTTTCTCTTAAAGGAGGCATAGAGATCTCAATAACATTCACTCGAAAAAAAAGATCCTCTCTAAAACTTCCTGACATTACCTCTTTTTCAAGGCTCTTATTTGTGGCAGATATGAATCTCACATCTACCGTTCTCTCCTGAGTTTCTCCAATCCTTGTAAAGGTCTTTTCTTGGATCACCCTCAGGAGCTTAACCTGAATGGCTGGGGTTAACTCACCTATCTCATCAAAAAATACCGTTCCTCCGTCTGCCGCTTCAAAGAGACCAGCCTTATCTGTGCTTGCCCCGGTAAATGCTCCCTTCTTATACCCAAAAAGTTCACTTTCAATCAATGTCTCAGGAATCCCCGCACAGTTAATAACGACAAAGGGCTTATCACGCCTCAGGCTCTGTTCATGTATAGCCCTTGCTACAAGCTCTTTGCCTGTGCCGGATTCCCCGGAAATAAGTATGTTTGTCTTTGTAGCCGCAACCCGTCTGATCAGGTCATAAATCCTCTTCATTTGAGGGCTTTCACCGATTAAACAACCAAAGTGGTACCCTTTCTGTAAATAATCCTCATCCTCAACCCTTGAAACAGTCTTTTTACGAAGGGCATCTCGGACAATCTTTTTAAATTCACCAACCTCAAAGGGTTTTGGTATATAATCGTAAGCCCCGTCCTTCATGGCCTCAACAGCTGTCTCGGCCGTGGCAAATGCCGATATAATTATTACCGAAGCTTCTGAATTAACCTCTTTTGCCTTTCTCAGCACCCCTAAACCATCTACGGCGTCCATACGAATATCAGTGATGATCAAATCAAATGTATCTCTATCCAGAATACTACATGCCTCCTCACCATTAGATGCACAACGTACAGTGTAGCCTTCCTTGGCCAATAAAATCTCAAGGAATTCCCTCATGCTTAATTCATCATCAACTACCAAGATTGAGTTCATTGTCGCTTTGTCAGTAGTCATTTTTTATGTGTCATATTACATTGTTATCTATCAGGGTTGAGTTGAGTAGAGTCCCACACAATCCTTCCTCCAACCATAGTAAGCATGGCCTTACCTTTCATCTTCCGGCCAATAAAAGGTGAATTATGGCTTTTTGATTGAAAGCTGTCTGTCTTTATCACATATTCTTTGTTTGGATCTATTATTGTTAAATCTGCCTCTTTTCCCTCTTCAAGCGTACCACCTTTTATGCTAAGAATAGAGGCAGGATTATAAGAAAGCTTTGCTACGGCTGAAGTGAGATCCATCACCCCTTCCCTTACTAAGGCTAAGGTAAGGGGTAAAGCCGTCTCCAGGCCTATTATTCCAAACGCTGCCTTATCAAACTCTATATCTTTCTCAAGTTCACTATGGGGAGCGTGATCGGTTGCAATAACATCTATTACGCCATCAGAAAGTCCTCTTTTTATGGCCTCTACATCCTTGGGTTCTCTCAATGGGGGATACATCTTGGCATTAGTATTAAAGCCAATCACAGCTGTGTGGTCAAGACTAAAATAATGTGGAGCTGTCTCAGCCGTTACGGGAATTCCTTGCTCTTTGGCTTGTCTAATAAATTCAACCGATCCTTCGGTACTCACATGGGCAATATGAACAGGATATCCCGTTAACTTTGCTAAAAGTATCTCCCGTACCACCATTATTTCCTCTGATACCGCTGGAATCCCTGTTAAACCAAGCTTTGTAGAAATAGTCCCCTCATGCATAACACCCTTATTTGACAGATCAAGATCTTGACAATGTGAAATAACCGGCAAATGAAAAAACCATGCGTATTCAATTGCCCTTCTCATAAGTTCACTGTTAGTCACTGGCCTCCCGTCATCAGATACCGCCACAGCACCTGCCTGTTTAAGGTCACCAAACTCAGTTAATACCTCGCCCCTCGAACCCATGCTTATAGCAGCAACTGGATACACCCTTATCACATTGGCCTTTCGCGCCCTCTCCACTATGAATTCTGTAACGGATCGTGAATCATTGATCGGACGTGTATTAGGCATACATGCCACAGAAGTAAATCCTCCTGCAGCAGCTGCATGGCTTCCGGTGGCAATTGTCTCTTTGTACTCCTCACCCGGCTCCCTGAAATGCACATGCATATCAATGAGACCAGGAGTAATTATCATTCCAGATGCATCTATTGTCTTTATATCTATAGTATTAGGAGGATTATATTTCCCTGGGGGAATGATGTTTTCAATCTTTCCCTTTTTTATAACAATATCCAGTTTCTTCTTTTTCTCAGAACGAGGATCGACTAATTCTCCGTCCTTAATCCAGGTTATCACCCTTACCTCCTCCAATTAATAGGTAAAGAAGGGCCATTCTTATGGCTACACCATTGCTCACCTGATCAAGAATCACAGAAAAGGGACCATCAGCCAAATCTCCTGTTATCTCAACACCCCTATTGATAGGACCTGGATGCATTATGATGACATCCTTTTTTGCCCCTTTGATGAGCTGCGTATTTAATCCAAAAAAAATAGCATACTCTCTCAGGCTCGGAAATAGAACCTTATCCTGCCTTTCGAGTTGAATCCGCAACAGCATGATAACATCTTTATTTTTTACTGCCTTTACTGGATCAAGTATTACTTTTACCCCTAATGATTCGACATCAACTGGAATCATGGTTGGAGGGCCCGATATTGTCACCTCTGCACCCATTTTCCTCAAGCCTATTATATCGGATCTCGCTACCCTGCTGTGAGCTATATCGCCAATGATAACGACGCGTAATCCCTTTATCCTGCCCTTCTTTTTCTTAATAGTAAATAGATCAAGTAATGCCTGAGTGGGATGCTCATGAATTCCATCTCCCGCATTTATTACCCCTGAATCAACATATCGAGCTAAAAGATGCGGGGCACCGCTGGAGGAGTGTCTAAGGATAATAATATCTGGATTCATCGCCTGAAGATTGCGTGCAGTATCAATAAGTGTCTCTCCTTTTACCATACTGCTGTCTGTTGCTGAAAGGCTTAATGTGTCTGCGCTGAGTCTTTTTGCAGCCATTTCAAACGATGCCTTTGTTCTGGTGCTTGGTTCATAAAAAAAATTGACAATACTTTTACCCCTTAATGTGGGAACCTTTTTTATATCTCGTGTGGAGATCTCCATCAATGAATCAGCAGTATCCAATATAAGATTTATATCGCTCACTGACAGTTGATCCATTCCCAATAGGTTTTTATGATTAAATTTATACATTTATATAAAAGTGCNTAAAGTTAAAGAGGATCTGTNGTCNGTTGTACCGCAATGATTATCTTTTTGACAACGTACAATTGACAACAAACAATGACTATTGTNAAAAAAAGCCCCCTTCCCAATACGTTGGTAAGGAGGCTTTTTTAAAAAAATAGTAACTATTCTTTTGAGCTTCACTTTCTTCTCTCTTCTGCTCAACATTTTCTATTTATGGTTTCTCTACCTTCTCCTTTTCATCTTCAGGAACCTTCTTTTTTCCTTTCGAGGTAACCTTTTTATCTGAAACCTTCTCGGTAATTTTCTTTTTACCCTTTATATCTTTTTTCCCGGTCATTTTTCTTGGCTTCTTCTCCTCCTGTGCCAGTAATAACTGGATAATTGCTAAAGGTGCATTATCACCACTCCTATGACCTGTCTTTAAAATCCTGACATACCCACCCTGATGGTCTACAAGACGATTTTTTATCTGATCAAATAATTTATGGGCAACTGATTTATCCATAATATAGGAAAGCGCCTGACGTCGCGCATGAAGATCCCCTCTTTTGGCTAAAGTAATCATCTTTTCAGCGATAGGCCGTAACACTATTGCTTTTGCATGTGTTGTTGAAATTTCCTCATGTTGGAAAAGAGAAGTGACCAAGTTTCTTAAAACAGCTCTTCGATGACCTGAATCACGGCCCAATTTTTTCCCTGCCTTTCTGTGTCTCATTAATCCTGGTCCTCTTTCTTTTCTCCCCCTTCTTCCTCTTCTTCATGTTGAGGGAAGGGAAAATCTTCCAGTTCCATGCCAAACTGCAGAGCCATTTCCTCCAAGATTCCCTTTATCTCATTCAAAGACTTTCTCCCAAAATTCTTGGTCTTTAGCATTTCACTTTCTGTTTTCTGGACCAGCTCATAAATATACTTTATATTGGCATTCTTGAGGCAATTAGATGAGCGCACAGAAAGTTCGAGCTCGCTCACAGATCTAAAGAGATTTTCATTGATCTTCTCTTCTTCCTCTTTTTCTTCTTTTTCTACTTCTTCCTCTTCCTCTTCCTCAAAATTAATAAAAGGGGTAACCTGTTCTTTCAAAATTTTCGCAGCAAATGCTAATGCATCTTGCGGGATTACTGTTCCGTCTGTCCAGATCTCTAAGGTCAGCTTATCATAATCAGTCCTCTGCCCTACCCTTGCATTCCCAACTACATATGCAACCCTCCTGATGGGTGAAAAAAGAGCATCTATAAATATTACGCCGATTGATTGATCTTCTGTTGCATTCTTTTCTGCAGGAACATAACCACGCCCGGTTTTAACAGTCATTTCTGCATGCAAATGAGCATCTTTATTGAGGGTAGCGATATGTTGATCTGGATTCATTACCTCCACTTTCCCGTCACATATTATATCGCCAGCTGTTACCTCCTTTTCTCCCTTATTATCCAGAAAAATTTTAATTTCTTCTTCTCCATCAATAACATTTAGGTTTACTCCCTTTAAATTTAAGATGATATCAGTTACATCTTCTTTTACCCCAGGAATAGTGGTAAACTCATGAGGTACGTCACCAAATTTTACAGAAACAATTGCTGCTCCTTGAAGAGAAGAAAGGAGAATTCGTCTCAATGAATTACCCAAAGTGATACCGAAACCTCTCTCCAGTGGCTCACACACAAATTTCCCATAGAAATCAGTCGATGTTTCGGTATCAATTGTTATCATGTTAGGTTTAATTAAATCTCTCCAATTTTTCTGAAATTGCTTTTTCATAAATATACATTACCTCAAAAAAAGTGCCTAAAATGAGCTAAAGTCATTAAAATACATAATTAAATTTTCCAAAGCACAAAATCTCAAAATGATAAATTAGAAAGTAATCTTTAAAATCCCTAACTTTAGGCATTTTAGCTCAGTTACTTGGAGTAGAGCTCAACGATAAGTTGCTCATTAATAGGCATGCTTAACTCTTCGCGATTGGGAAAGGCCTTCACTGATCCACGAAAATTATCTCCATCAATCTCTAACCATGTAGGTATTTCTCGCCTCACAAAGGTCTCCTTTGCCTCCAGAATCACAGGAATTTTCCAGCTCTTTTCTTTTACTGCTATTACATCTCCTATACTTACTTGGAAAGAAGGTATATTGACCTTTCTTCCGTTCACAGTGAAATGATTGTGTCTCACCAGCTGCCGCGCCTGATCCCTAGAGGAGGCAAATCCCATCCTATATACAATATTATCCAACCGACGTTCTAATAATACTAAAAGATTTGTACCTGTAATGCCCTTCTGCCTATCAGCCTTTACGTAATATCTTCGAAATTGCTTTTCTAATATCCCATAGATTCTCTTTGCTTTTTGTTTTTCTCGTAGTTGTATCCCGTAATCAGAGATCTTTCCGGCTCTTCTTTGTCCATGCTGACCCGGAGCATAGGAACGCCGTTCAAAGCCACATTTGTCGGTATAACACCTATCACCTTTTAGGAATAGTTTAAGTTTTTCACGTCTGCACAACCGGCATGCAGCCTCAATATATCGAGCCAATATTTTCCCTCCTTACACCCTTCTCCTTTTTGGTGGTCTGCAACCATTATGAGGGATTGGAGTCACATCCCTAATCATGGTAACAGAAAACCCATCCATCTGCAATGCCCGTAATGCTGCCTCTCTTCCCACTCCAGGGCCCTTAACACGAACCTCAGCAGTTTTTAATCCCATTGCCATTGCCTTTTTTAATGCACTCTGTGCTGCTAATTGGGCAGCGAAAGGAGTGCTCTTCCTTGATCCTTTAAAACCTACCTGTCCTGGACTTGACGAGGCTACCACATTACCATTCATATCAGTAATGGTCACAATCGTATTATTAAAGGTAGATTGAATATGCACAATCCCAGTAGAGACAATCTTCTTTTCTTTTTTACTTTTGCCGGCTTTTCCCCTCTCCTTGGCCATTATTCCTCCGCAGCTTTATTTTCTACGTCTTCCAATTATCCTTCTCGGTCCCTTCCTTGTTCGTGCATTCGTATGAGTTCTCTGGCCCCTTACTGGAAGACCTTTTCTGTGCCGTAATCCTCTATAGCATCCCATATCCATCAGGCGCTTGATATTCATGGATATTTCACGTCTTAAGTCTCCTTCAACCTTATAGGATTCATTGATAACGTTTCTTATTTTTGTTACTTCCTCTTCACTCAGTTTATCTGATTTGGCACCAAAATCCACTCCGGCCATCTTCAAAATTTTCTGAGAATTACTTCTGCCTATACCATAGATATAGGTCAAAGCTATCTCGACTCTCTTTCCTTTTGGTAAATCAACACCAGCGATTCTGGTCAATGTGGTCTCCTTTAATAGCTTCTTGAGTTTCTTGGTTTATTAACAAACCTTACGTGCACAAGAAACCTCATTAGCCTTGCCTCTGTTTATGCCGAGGATTATCACAGATCACCCTCAGCACACCTTTTCTCTTGACTATCTTGCAATTCTTACATCTTTTTTTTATGGATGACCTCACCTTCATAATCTATCTTACGCTCCTTAACCCCTTTTTCATAAAACCCTCATAATGCCTAGTTAATAAATGGCTCTCGATCTGGGTAATAGTATCCATACCGACACCAACTACAATCAAAAGTGCTGTCCCCCCAAAATAAAAAGGAACATTTAGCCTGTAAATTAATATCTCAGGCAAAATACAGATTATGGAAACGTAAATGGCTCCACTAAATGTTATCCTTGTAAGTACTCGGTCAATATATTCGGCCGTACTTCTTCCAGGCCTAATGCCAGGGACAAATCCACCGTACTTTTTCATATTATCTGCAACCTCGACAGGATTAAAATGAATCGCTGTGTAAAAATAACAAAAGAAAATTATAAAACCCACATAAAGTAAGGTGTATATCAAACGACCAGGTGCCAAGGAGTTTACAATAGACTGAAGCCAGCCAATCTGTTTAACATTTAAAAAACCTGCTATTGTAGCCGGAAACATAATAATGGAAGAAGCGAATATTGGGGGAATAACGCCTGCTGTATTAACCTTTAATGGAAGATGGGTGCTTTGCCCCCCATACATCTTTCTGCCTATAACTCTTTTTGCATACTGGACTGGTATCCGTCTCTGCCCTCTTTCAACAAAAATAATAACCCCAACTATCGCTATCATAAAAACGACTAAAAGAAGTCCAAAAAAAGGGCTCATCTCTCCAGTACCCATAAGGCGAAATGAATTGCCAACAGCTGAAGGTAACCTCGCCACAATCCCTGCAAAAATGATTAATGAAATACCATTTCCAATTCCCCTCTCTGTTATCTGCTCACCAAGCCACATCAAAAAAGTTGTACCAGCAGCTAACGTTATCATAGTCATTAGCCGAAAGCCCCACCCTCCTAAAGGAACAATCAAGGCTCCTTCAGGGCTTGTCATGCTTTCAAGGCCAACTGATATGCCAAAACCTTGTATAAGACTAAGTATTACCGTCCCATAGCGCGTATATCGTGTAATCTTTTTCCGTCCAGCTTCTCCCTCCTTTTTCAATTTCTCTAAATAGGGAACTACCACTGTCAGGAGTTCGAGGATAATGGCTGCACTTATGTACGGCATTATACCTAAGGCCATAACTGACAGCCTTCGTAAAGCCCCACCTGAAAACATATCAAAGAGACCAAACAAGGTTCCCTGTCTTGCGCTGAAGAAAGCAGCCAAAGCTGCTGAATCAATACCAGGCGTTGGAATATGGCACCCAAGCCTGTACACGGCCAGCAATAAAAAGGAAATAATTATCCTCTTTTTTAACTCAGGAATCTTTGTGATATTTTGAAAACCGCCAATTACCATGAGACTATCTCTATCTCGCCACCAGCAGATTCAATCTTTTTTTTCGCTGTCTGGCTGGCTTTATTAACCTTTATCTTTATTGGGTAAGATATTTCCCCTTCCCCCAAAAGTTTTACTGCATGGGCCTTTTTTAACAAACCACTCTTACGCAATGTCTCATCGCTAATTAATTCTCCCGGCTTAAAATATTTGAGATTTTTTATATTTATAATCTCATACTGTTTCTTAAAGATATTTGTAAAGCCTCGTTTCGGAATTCTTCTCTGCAGAGGCATTTGTCCACCTTCAAATCCTAAATGGACCCCTCCACCAGAACGAGAGTTTTGCCCTTTTGTTCCTTTACCTGCGGTTTCTCCACTTCCTGTGCCTTTTCCTCTCCCGATTCTTTTTCTCTTTTTCCGAGAACCTTTTGGTAATGTCAATTCATTCAATTTCATATAGACTCCTGCAAAACTATCCGCGCTCAGGTCAATATTTCTTCTACAGTCTTCCCCCTTGATCTCGCTATCTCCTCTGGAGTTCTTAAGGACATAAGTCCATTAAGGGTGGCCTTGACCAAATTATGGGGATTATGTGAACGTAAGCATTTGCTCACAATGTTCCTCACACCAGCCACCTCTAAAACTGCCCTGACGGCTCCTCCAGCTATAATACCAGTTCCAGGGCGAGCTGGCTTAAGAAGAACAGAACTCGAGCCGCAGACACCGACTACCTCATATGAAATAGAATCTTTGAGAAGTGAAACTGGCCTCATATCCTTCTTGGCCTTTTCCCCTCCTTTTCTTATTGCCTCTGGTACTTCATTTGCCTTCCCAAGTCCAGCGCCTACCATGCCTTTCCCATCGCCAACAACTACTATAGCACTGAAGGAAAACCTGCGGCCCCCTTTTACAACTTTTGCCACTCTATTAATATACACAACCTTCTCGATTAATTGGACATCTTCATCTTCTGTAATCAATTATTTCTCCTTTTACTTTGAAAATGGAAATTAGAAATTTGAAACTTGATACTTCTTCCTGCTTCCTTGTTGTCGTATTTCATCTATCTCGTTTCAAGTTTCACGTAACTAAAATTTCAAACCATTCTCTCTTGCCGCATCAGCAAGCGCCTTCACACGCCCATGAAAGAGAAAGCCATTCCTGTCAAAAACAACCTCTGTAATACCCTTTTCTACCCCAATCTTTCCAATAGTCTCGCCAACCAATATTGCACCTTTTATGTTACCGCTTATACCTTCAGTGTTCGACTTAAGATCCTTAGATATTGTTGAGACTGTTAACAGAGTCCTCCCTGTAGTGTCGTCTATGATTTGGGCATATATATGCCTCGCTGATTTAAAAACAGTCAAACGTGGTCTTTCAGGTTTCCCTTGTATTTTC
>JGI2171J19970_10001618_pt1 | contig 12574 bp, 7 predicted proteins | sample DeeMarSWOR324_28_FD_19970 | JGI IMG/M metagenome (IMG submission 19970) | reverse complement strand
CCGCCGTACCGGCGAGCGGATCGACATCAAGCCACAGGAGGAGAGCGGCGGGCCGCCCCTGCGCTGGAACTGGGACTCACCGCTGCTGATCAGCCCGCATTCACATGCACGACTCTACTTCGCGGCGCAGATCCTCTTCCGCAGTGAGGATCGGGGCGATTCCTGGCAAGCCGTCAGCCCGGACCTCACACGCAACATGGACCGGAACCGGCTTCCGGTAATGGGCCGCCTGTGGAGTGTGGATGCTCCCTCCAAAAACCGCTCGACGTCCTTCTGGGGGAACATAGTCGCGCTCTCCGAGTCACCTCTCGTGGAAGACCTGCTCTACGTCGGGACCGACGATGGGTTGGTGCAGGTGAGCGAGGATGGCGGCGCCAACTGGCGACGGATCGACAAGGTGGGGAACGTGCCCGAGATGACGTACGTCAACGACATCGAGGCATCGCTCCACGACGCGAACACGGTCTACGCCGTCTTCAACAACCACAAGCGCGGCGACTTCAAGCCTTACGTCTATAAGAGCACCAACCGGGGCCGCTCGTGGACATCGATCACCGGGGACCTGCCAGAGCATGGCTCCGTCTACACGATCGTCGAGGACCACGTGAACCCAGGTCTCCTGTTCGTGGGCACCGAGTTCGGTGTCCACGTCAGCCTAGATGGCAGCGGGAAGTGGTTGCAGCTCAAGGGCGGCATTCCAACGATCGCAGTGCGCGAACTGGAGATCCAGCGCCGCGAGAACGATCTGGTCGCCGCCTCCTTCGGTCGCGGGTTCTTCATCCTTGACGACTACACGCCCCTGCGCCAGCTGAGCAACCAGCTGCTGCAGCGCGAGGCCTACGTGTTCCCGATCAAGACGGCCTGGTGGTACGTCGAGGCCCGACCGCTGGGCGGGGGCGAGAAAGCCTCCCAGGGTGCGAGCTTCTACACGGCGCCCAACCCACCCTTTGGAGCAACCTTCACCTACTACTTCAGGGAGTCTCTGAAAACGCGGCGAGACCAACGCCGCGAGCAGGAGCGAAGGACGGCCAGGCAGGGCGGTGACGTCCTCTATCCCAGCTGGGAGGAGCTTAAGGCCGAGGATCGCGAGGAGAAGCCCGTCATTCTCCTCACCATCCGAGACGAGGACGGCAACGTAGTCCGCCGTCTCGCGGGCGCCGATTCCGCAGGCATCCACCGTTCTACCTGGGACCTGCGCTATCCCGGCTACACCGCAAGCGGCATCGACCGGGAAGGCAACGGCCCCTTGGTAGTGCCAGGGACGTACACCGTGAGCATCGAGAAGCGCGTCGACGGTGTCACCACGCAGCTCATGGCGCCGACAGAGTTCCAGGTGGAGCAGCTCGGCATGCCCAGCCTGCCGCCCGCGCAGCGCGAAGCTGTACTGGCCTTCCAGCGCCGGACAGGAGAGCTGCAGCGTGCTGTGATCGGTGCCAACGGAGCCGCTCGTGAGGCCGCCGACCGCATTGCTGAGATCAAGGCGGTCATCGAGGTGTGGCCGGATGCGGACCCGACCCTGCGCGAGGAGGCCCGAACACTGGAACTCAGGCTGCGTGACCTGCAGGAGCGTCTCACCGGCGATCCCACGAAGCCGCAGCGAAACGAGCCCGGCATGCCGGGGATCCTGGACAGGATCGAGCAGATCATCGGCGGCCACTGGTCGACCACCTACGGGCCTACCGAGACCCATCGCAGGAATTACGAGGTCGCTGCCGAGCAGTTCAGCGCGATCTATGATCAGCTCCGCACGCTCATCGAGGTTGACCTCGTCACCCTTGAGGACAAGCTCGAGGCTTCCGGTGCACCCTGGACGTCAGGCCGGCATTTGCCGAGATGGCAGAGACAGTGATCGCACCGACCGAGAAGAGTGACCGGAGAGGGGGCACCCGGAGCGGTGCCCCCTGTCTTTGGCCCCGACTTGCATGCTGTCCGTTCAGGCCTCAGCGTCAATCACGAGAGCTCGGATGAACATGAGCCTGTATGAGCAGAATCGCCTGTGGCGGCCGTGACTCGTAGCGACCGGTTGCGCCGAACCCTGCGTCGTTGGCTTCCCGAAGGCCCGCCGTGCAAAGGGGTGTCTCCTCGGTTCCTGCTCTGGTTGGTACCCGCAGCGCTGGTCTTCCTGTCGATCGCAATAACCAGCCTGCAGCGGAAGTCGGCAACCTTCGACGAGCCAGTCTACGTCATCGCCGGCCTCACGTACCTGACGCTGCACGACTACACGCTCAAAGACGATGCGCCACCGCTGGTCGGATATCTGGCCGGCCTCTCACCCTGGCTGCACGGCCTGAGAACCCCCCGAGACAGTCTGGATTTCCAGGACAGCCTGTATCGCGAGTACGGTTTCTCCCGGGACTTGCTCTATCGATCGGGATTCGATGCCGACCGCATCCTGTTCTGGGGCCGCTTCGCAATCCTGGCTCCTTTTGGGCTGTTGCTCCTGGCTACCGTGCTCGTCTGGGCGACCTTACTCTTCGGTCGGTATGCAGGAGTATTCGCGCTCTTCCTCACGGCCCTCAGCCCGAATCTCATCGCCCATGGTCGACTCGTCGCCGCCGACTTCCCCGTCAGCGCGGCGATGCTCTTGGCGAGCTTCATGCTCTGGCGCTTCACTAACCGCGGTTCAGCACGTGCCGCCCTACTCTCAGGTCTGGCGCTGGGACTCGCGCTGGTCACGAAGTATACCGCGCTGGTCCTCGTTCCCTGCTTCATCGTGGTACTCGGCGTCTACTGGGCGCGAGTCCCGTCAGCACAGCGCTTGCCAGCGTACAGAGCGTTTGCCCTCGTCTTCGTCCCAGCGGCAGCGGTGATCTCCCTTATCTACGGCTGGCCCCCTGATCCCGGCCGCTACGTTCACGGTGTGCTCGCGATCTACCGCAACATCCGACCAGACCTTCCGTGGGGTTATCTGTTCGGAAGCTTCCACTCGGAGGCTGTGCCCTACTACTACCCTGCCGCCTTGGCCGTGAAGACCAGCCTGCCGCTGCTGGGCGTCGGGTTGGCTGGCCTGGTTCTAATGCGCAGGCATCGGGCGGAGCTCCTGGCCGAACTTTGCCTGCTTCTGCCAGCGCTCGTGCTCCTCGTGGTCGCCAGCTTCGATGAGGTGGCTTCCGGCATACGACGCGTTCTTCCCGTGCTGCCGATCATGGCCATAGTCGGATCGCGCTGGGTGACCTGTGAGTCAGCCACTGCGGCACGCAGGCTCGCCTTGGCCACATCGCTGATCGCGCTCCAGGCGGCGACCACCCTTACAGCATGGCCTCACTACATCCCCTACTTCAATGAAGGCGCGCGTCTCGCCGCGAGAGGGCAGCCGCTGCTGGACGACTCCAACATCGACTGGGGCCAGGACCTGAAGGCGCTTCCGGCCACCCTCCGGCGTCATGGAATCAGCCACATCTACCTCTCGTACTTCGGCACGGCGGACCCCGACTACTATGGGATCCGCTACACCAGGCTACCGCTGCAACTGCTGAGGGAACCCGTACCCGGGGTCTACGGCGTGAGCCTGCAGAACTTGATCTGGTTGCGGAGGAGCGGACCTTTGTGGATCCACACGCAGGAACCCTTCGATCGGGCGGGCACTTCGATACTCCTGTTCCTGGCGCCGCCCGGCTAGTCGGCACCAGCAAGCACACCCCGGCAAGCGGTCGGATTGCGCTGCGCCCTGAGGCCTCATGACGTTGACCCGCGATGCCGTTTCCTTCATCTTGTGGTGCAAGCGTGGCTTAGCCGCCTTCGACTACCCGCTCTCCCCAGCCCCGCCGCCCGCTACCTGTAATGGCAGGTCCAACCCGTGACAGAGGACGCAGTGTCTTGCGTGCCGGATCGAGATCACGCAGATGCCCGGGAGGCGGTCAGGGATAGTGCGGTCCCCCTCGTCGTTGACCTCGACGGGACCTTACTGAAGTCCGATCTGCTCTGGGAAGGATTGGCCAGCCTGTTGATACGGCGGCCGATCGCTCTCCTCAAGGTGATCGGATATCTTCCTCGGGGCCGAGCGGCCGTGAAAGCGTTGGTGGCGCGCGAGTCCGGTATCGGCGCAGCCGATGTGCCGCTCAATCCTCGGGTCGTGGAACTGATCCAACAGGCGCGCGCCGAGGGTCGCACGGTCGTTATCGCATCGGCGGCCCACGAGAGTCAGCTGGACGAACTCGGCGAGTCCCTGGGTGCCGATTCGGTTTGGGGCAGCGACACTGGCAGGAACCTGTCTGGACGGGCGAAGTTAGCCAAGATCCAGCAGCGGTTCCCGGAGTTCGACTATGTCGGAAACAGCAGTGCCGATCTCCCCCTGTGGCGAGCAGCCAGGCGTGCGATATCCTTCAGCCCGGGGTACGCAACGCTTTGGCGCGCCAGGCGCGCCCGCCCGGACCTGCTCGTGATCAATCAGGAACGGCGCCGCTGGCGTTCGGCGCTCCGCGCGCTGAGGCCGCACCAATGGGCGAAGAACACCCTCATGTTCTTGCCGGCTGTCGCGGCGCACCTGCAACCCACCCTGCCACTCGCACTCCGGCTAGTCGCAGGCTTCGCTGCCTTCTCGGCGCTGGCCTCGGCCGGATATCTGCTGAACGACATTGCCGACTTGTCCGCCGATCGCGCGCACCCGGTGAAGCGGAACAGGCCGCTTGCCGCCGGCGATCTGTCGATCCCCTCGGCAACGCTCATGGCGTTCGTGCTATTGCTCGCCAGCGTGGCGCTGGGCTGGGCTCTTTCACCGGTGTTCGCTGGCCTCCTCGGTCTATACTTCGCCCTGGCGATGGTATACTCGTGGCGTCTCAAGGCGCTGCTCGTCCTCGACGTCATCATACTGGCAACGCTCTACACGATGAGGATCATCGCCGGGGCGGCCCTGGTCGACGTGCCGCTCTCTCGCTGGTTCCTCGTCTTCTCCATCTTCTTCTTCTTCTCGCTGGCCCTGGTGAAGAGAGTCGTCGAACTGGATGCGGTGAGAGCCAGAAACCGCGAGAAGGCCAGCGGCCGTGACTACCGGCTCGAGGACATCCCCGTGCTGATCGCGCTCGGGGCCGCTGCCGCCGCGGCGAGTGCACTGGTCTACTGCCTGTACATCAGCGGAGATGACGTGCTCAGGCTGTACAGTAACCCCGACTGGCTCTGGCTGGGGCTGCCCCTGTTCCTCTATTGGATAGCACGCGTCTGGATCCTCGCCGGACGCGGAATGCTCCGCGAGGACCCGGTAGCGTTCGCGCTGCGGGATCGTATCACCTACCTCGTCATGTCGGTGTTCCTGCTCACCGTCTGGCTAGCCGCCTGAGGGGCGTTCGGTGCGTACTCTGCTCTCGGGCTGGGGTCGCTATCCCAGCGGCATCAGCGAAGTGCATCGCCCCGAACGACTGGGCGAGCTGAACGTACCGCTTCACAGTTGTGAATCGTCGATCGCCCGCGGGCTGGGTCGCAGTTACGGCGATGCCTCCTTCAACAGCACGGGCTGCACGGTGCTCACGCAGCGGTTGAACCGCTTTCTCGGCTTCGACCCGTCGACCGGGGCCCTGGAGTGTGAGGCGGGGGTGACGATCGCCGAGATACTGGAGCATTTCATCCCGCGCGGCTTCCTCCCACCGGTCATCCCGGGCACCAAGTTCGTGACGGTCGGGGGCGCGCTCGCGTGTGACGTACATGGCAAGAACCACCACAAGGACGGCTCCTTCGGGCGATATGTAATAGACTTCTCGCTTCTGACAGCTGACGGCGAGCTGGTGCGCTGCAGTCGCGACGAGAACGTCGAGTTGTTCCAGGCGACCGTGGGCGGCATGGGACTGACCGGCATCATCACTCAGCTGCGCCTGCGATTGATTCCGATCGAGGACCCGCGCGTAAGAGTGGACTTCGATCGCGCCGAGGATCTGGATCGGGCGCTGGAGTTGTTCCACGCGTCTGACGAACGGTACAAGTACTCCGTGGCTTGGATCGATTGTGTAGGAGGCGGCAAGCGTAGGCTGGGCCGCTCGGTGCTCATGCGCGGGAACCCGGCTACAGGCTCCGATGCCACCGTTCTCAGGCCAGAGAGGCGGAGAGCGATCTCCATCCCGGGCACAACACCGTCGTTTCTCCTGAACAGAGTCTCAATCCGGGCATTCAACGCACTGTACTACCGAAAGCACCCTCGCCAAGCGCGGGACGTGCTGTGCGGTTATGAGTCGTTCTTCTTCCCTCTCGATGGCATCCGAGACTGGAACAGGCTGTACGGCAAGAACGGGTTCCTTCAGTACCAGGTCGTACTACCCTATGAGGGCGGCCGTGACGGTCTAGTGAAGATACTGGAGCTGCTACGGAAGTCGGGGCCTGGAGCGTTTCTGGCTGTTCTGAAGAGGTTTGGGCCCGGGGAGCCCGAAGCTCCTCTGTCATTTCCAATGCCCGGGTACACGCTGGCCGTCGATATTCCGCGCCGCGGGCCCGCGGTACTCGAGTTGCTGAGGGGGCTGGACGAGATCGTCATCGACCACCGCGGTCGAGTCTACCTGGCGAAAGATGCACGTCTGTCTGCGGAGGCGGCGCGCGCCATGTATCCCGATCTCGAGAAGTGGTTGCAGATCAAGAGCCGATTCGATCCGGCGAACCGGCTCACTTCCGATCTCGCGCGCCGGCTCAGGCTGGTACCATGACACGGCGGCCGCAAGAGCCGACGTCGGCCGGCTACGTCCTGGTCATCGGTGCTACCTCACAGATCGCCCGAGCNGTTTCACTTGAATTCGCCGCTGCTGGCTACGATCTGCTTCTAGCCGGCCGGTCCTCAGACGAGCTGGAGCGTGTGGCCGCCGACATCCGCATCCGCAGCGGCTCGACGGTGCAAACCGCGCGGTTCGAAGCCCTAGACACCGATTCGCACGCGGAGTTCGTTGCGCAGGCTCTCGACCACTGCGGTAATGCAATCGTCGGGGCGATCGTCGTTTTTGGCTTACTCGGCGACAGCCAGCGAGCGCGCGGTGACTTCTCTCACGCCGAGGAGATCATCCGCGTCAACTACTTGGGGGCTGCGAGCATGCTCACCCAGCTGGCCAACCACTTCGAGAAAGAAGGTCGTGGGTTTATCGTCGGGATCTCTTCTGTGGCCGGCGATCGAGGCCGGGCCAGCAACTACATCTACGGATCGGCGAAGGGGGCTCTGTCCCTCTTCCTGCAGGGCTTGCGCAACAGACTGTACAGCCGCGGCGTGCATGTCTTGACCGTCAAGCCAGGGTTCATCGACACGCGAATGACCTTCGGCAGCGTCCCAACAAGGCTGGCCGCCGATCCGCAGGTGGTGGCCAAGGCAATTGTAAGGGCCTTGAAGAAGCGGAAGGATGTGATCTACGTGCCCTGGTTCTGGCGGTACATCATGTGGGCGATCCGCCTCCTCCCTGAATTCGTCTTCAAGCGCACCGACCTATAGCGGAGTGTAGTTGAGCCGGATCCGCCCGCCGCCCCTCCTCATCCAACTCAGCCAGACAGGCGTCAATCCTGCTCCCGTTCCAACCTGAACACAGGCCCCAGGGCCAGCACGCCTCCCTCAATCCTGTACACGCGATACCCTGCTTGGGAGACTCGCGCCAGAAGTTCGGTAAGTCTCGCCTCTGTGTTCCCGAAGCTGCGCACGCTGACGAAGAGGCTGGTGTCGCCGAGATGGCCGAGAAACTCGTCAGAATGGCGCAGCAACGAGTCCTGCATTCCCGCGATCACCGGCTGTTCTTCAGGCACGTGCCAGAGCAGCCGCGGAAGCACAGCTCGCGCCGTGTTGTCCAGCACGACGGTGTCCACCCGCGGAATGCTCAGCGGCGGAGCGTTCTGTTCGACCTGGCGCACACGTGCTCTGAAACCGGTCGCGACGACGAGTGGAGCCAGATAAAGCAGCAATGTCACCAGCGCGCGCGGTGGGATCAGGCGCGCTATGAAGACGGGGAAGAACGCCAGGAACGGCCAGGCCATGGCAAGGTACTTCGGTGACATGGCATGGGCCGGACTCAGAAACGCGAGGTAGAGGAAAACCGTTGCACTGGCCGTCCAGAGGAAGAAGAAGGGTGCGTACGCGCCGGAGCGATCCACGGTACGCAGCCGGCTGATCAACACGTCGCGCCGGATGAGATAGAGGGCAAGCGCCAGAATCAGCAGGACGAGCAGCAGGACCCCGACGTACGTGAATGAACGGAAGCTCCAAACGACGGCGCCCCAACGAACTGGCAGGGACGCGAGGTTGAAGCCTTGGTTCTGCTGCGCGGCCCGGCTGGGCGCACTCAAGGCTGGGTGAATCAGCCACGACAACGCATAGCCGCTCGCTAGGGCAACAAGCGTCGCTGCCAGACGCCGCCTGTCACGAGCGTGAAGCTGCACGACAGCGTAGACCACGCAGGCCGTCAGCAGAATGATGAAATGATAGTGCGTCAGCGCACCGCCCAGCGTGAGCGCTGCCAACAAGACGCCGTCCCGGGCTCGTGGTCGCCTCGCCGGATCGGTGTGGCGAAGTAGCTGCCAGACGACCAACACGGCCCAGAGACCCAGAAGGTCGTACTGTCTCGCCTCTAGCGAGACGAAGACCACAGCCGGGCTCAGCGCGTACGTGAACACGACGAGCGCCGCATCCCAGTCGCTGCGCAGGCTGTAGGCCGCCAGGCCGAACAACGAGAGCGTTGCCAACACAGCGATCAGCACATTCAACGAAGGGCCAGTCCACAACTCCACGCCAACCAGGAGCGACCACGCATGCAGCATCCAGAAATAGAGGGGTGGGTGAATGTCAGTCCGGCGAAGGTCGGCGCTGATGCGACCGAAGCAGAAGGGACGCTCAACACGTCGAAACAGGGTCTTCCACTGGGCCGCCGGCACGGGCCGCGGTTCGAAATCTGCCGTTTTCTGCTGATAGGCGCCTTGATGGCAGGTCGCTGAGAGGTAGGAGATGGCTTCGTCGCGAGTGATCACGTACTTGGCCGACATCGCCTCGATGCGCAGTAGGATCGCTGCCCCGACAGAGAACGACACTATCGCAACGACCGCTAAGGACCGGCCCCGGGTCCCGCTCGGTCGCCACACGTCACGAAGTCGCATCGCCCCACCTCTGCCGTCCGTTGCCTGCCAGTTAGCTGAACACGCCGCCCGGCCAACCCATGACCATAACCTGAGCCGCGTCCCTCCCGAGGCGACGGCTCCAGCGTCTGCATCAGCTGGCTGTGAAGATTATGCAAGATCTCGAGACCGCGACACTCTTCGCCTGTTGCGCGCGATCGGCTCGGTGCCGGGGCCCGGCAGTACGGGGCCTGCCGTGAGGTCAAAGAAGCGTAGCAGGCGAGGCGCCGCACGGATGCTACGGGAGGGCAAGAAGAAGGGCACCCGCTAGGGCGCCCCGTTCTGCATCTCCACGACTCAGTCTGCCAGGTCGTGTGCCGCTCTCGATCTATACCTGCACAACTGCTCAAGGCGGGAAGTGAGGCGCTCTCTGCGTGCTGCTCCAGCGCGGACGTCTCAGGTTTCCGCTTTCCTGATCGCCTCACTAGTTTGGATGCACCGTGACGGGCTTTGGTTGCTTCCGGGCACGGCGAGCTGACCCGCAAAGGAGAATCACCATGAGGCCTAGGGAGCTGCCCATCCCCCCCCACTTCGATGCTGCGCGTGTTGGCGAAGTGTGGCAGGTACCGTACGCACAGCGGGCCGCGGAAGCGGAGGCCTGGGCCCAGGAACAGCGACTCCGCCCAGCTGCGGAAGACGAAATCACCCTGTGCCTGGTGCTGGTCGACTGCCAGAACACCTTCTGTATCCCGGGGTTCGAGCTGTTCGTGGCCGGCCAGTCCGGCCGCGGTGCGGTCGAGGACAACGTTCGGCTGTGCGAGTTCATCTACCGGAACCTGGGCATGATCACCCAGACCTCCCCTACGCTGGATACCCACACGGCAATGCAGATCTTCCACCCGGTGTTCTGGGTGAACGCCGATGGCGAGCACCCGGTAGGCGGCCAGACGATCATCTCAGCGCAAGATGTAGAGCAAGGCGTGTGGCAAGTGAACCCGGCGGTGGCGATGAGTGTCAGCGCTGGCGACTACGACTACCTGAAGCGCCATGCGCTGCACTATGTTCGATCGCTGACGGAGGGCGGCAAGTATCCCCTTCTCATCTGGCCCTACCACGCCATGCTGGGTGGCATCGGCCATGCCCTGGTCTCCGCCGTCGAGGAAGCTCTGTTCTTCCACGGCCTGGCACGCAGCAGCCAGCCCCGCTTCGAGATCAAGGGTGGCAACCCGCTGACCGAGCACTATTCGGCCCTCCACCCTGAGGTGCTGGACGGGCCAGACGGAGAGATCATCGAGGAAAAGAACTCGCCGCTGATCGATAGGCTGCTCGGGTTCGACGCCGTGATCATCGCCGGCCAGGCCAAGAGCCATTGTGTGGCCTGGACGATCCACGACTTACTGACCGAGGTAACCGCTCAGGATCCAGGGCTGGTCAGGAAGGTGTACCTGCTTGAGGATTGCACTTCGCCCGTAGTCGTCCCCGGCGTCGTCGATTTCACCGAGCAGGCAGACGATGCCTTCCGGCGTTTCGCGGACGCCGGTATGCACATCGTCCGCTCTACCGACCCGATCACTGGCTGGCCGGATCTCCCCGGCTAAGCCAACGCAGTAGGCCAGCTCCCTTAGGGAGCGGTTCGGCTATCCACGCGCCTCCCGGTACTCGCGCTCCAGTTGCGCCAGCAGCTCGCCGCGGCGGTCATACAGTCGCTTCGGGGTCCGCCGCTCATGCCGCGCAAGCGCGTACGCCGCGAACAGCGGTAGCCCGACGCTCACGTCCAGGTAGCAGACCACTGTATCCGGCAATGCGTTCGGGTCTACCTTACCCCAGCTCACTGCCTCCGATGGCGTGGCACCCGACAGCCCGCCCGTATCAGGGCGGGCATCGGTGATCTGAATGAAGTAGTCGTGCCCGGCCTCCTCCAGCCCTAGCACCTCCTGAATCTGCGGCTCCGTCTGCAGAATGAAGTTCTTGGGACTACCGCCGCCCATGATCACCACGGCGCTCTTCCCGCCGGACCGCTTCGCGGCCAGCACGAGGGCTGCCGTCTCGTTCACGTCGATCGCCGAATCGATGCGGAGACGCCCACCCGCGAGGGCACGCTCAGCCACGTTCATGCCGATACTGGAATCGCCCGGCGAGGACGTATACACCGGCACGCCCATCGCGTGGCACACCGCGAGCAGCGACTTGCGCTCGAGCCCCAGCGCTCTCTCACGCTCGGCCACGTAGCGACCGCAGAGATGGTGGAACTCCGCCGTCCCCATCGTCCGCTGAAACTCCTGGCCCTCAATGATCTGGCGGAAGAACGCGTCCGTCGAGAGCAGCACCTGGTAGTCGAAGAAGATGTCATAGATACGCACGACACCTTCCTCACGCAGTTCCACATCGCTCACGTTGGGGCGGCCACGCCGCAGCTCAAGGCCGATGCCGAAGTGCGTGTCATGGTAAAGGATCGCCCCTGTCGCGACGATCCAGTCCACAAAGCCTGCCTCGACCAGCGGTATCAGCGCTGACATGCCAAGGCCGGCCGGGGTGAGCGCGCCGCTCAAGCCGAGCCCGATGGTCACCTGCGGCCCCAACAGCTTCTCCACGAATAGCCGACACGCTTCCCGCAATCTGCCCGCGTTGTAGGCGAGAAACGCCCGGTCGATGAGATCGGCAACACCCTCGGAGCCGTCGAGCGGCTGAGGATCGATCAGCGGCCCGCTCAGGTAGGAGCTGCGGCCAGGCTCAGGCTGTTTCGGCATGGCTAGTCCGGGTTGTGAGTGGCTGAACTGCGCAAGGAAGCTAGAGACCTGACCTAACATTGAGCAAGCGGGGCCAGTGGGGAGCTAGGGTGTAGGATAGATTACATCGAGACGGTCAACCGACTCCCCCAACTGCACTCCCCTGGCCGTTGCGTGCCTCGTAGGCGTCGATGATGATCTTGGCCGCCGCCTCGGGAGTGTTGGCCATGCTGATGATATCGAGGTCCGGGGAGGAGAGTTTCCCCTCCTCGAGGGCGCGACTGCGCAGCCAGCGCACGAGCGGAGCGTAGTAGTGGGTGTCGTAGATCACCAGCGGGAAGTTGTGGACCTTGCCGGTCTGAATGAGCGTGAGGGCCTCGAACAGCTCGTCCATCGTGCCGTAACCGCCGGGGAAGATGACGAACCCCTCCGAGTACCTCACGAACATGGTCTTGCGCACGAAGAAGTAGCGGAAGGTGAGGCTCAAATCGACATACCGATTGACGGCTTGCTCGAAGGGCAACTCGATGTTGAGTCCGATGGACAGTCCGCCGCCGAGCCTGGCACCCTTGTTGGCCGCTTCCATGATGCCGGGACCGGCGCCGGTCATGATGGCGAAGCCCGCCTCCGCCAGCAGTCGGCAGGTCTGGGTGGCCGCCTGATAGTCGGGATCGCTGGACGACGTCCGGGCCGAACCGAAGATCGCGACTGCCTTATGCACACGCGCCAGTGTGTCGAAGCCGTCCACGAACTCGCCCATGATCCGGAAGACGCGCCAGGGGTCCTGGAGCGTTTCGGGCAGCGGCTCGGCGAGCCTCTCAACAGCTGGCGGCTCACGAACCTCGGCCAGCTCGGGC
>JGI2171J19970_10001616_pt1 | contig 12582 bp, 11 predicted proteins | sample DeeMarSWOR324_28_FD_19970 | JGI IMG/M metagenome (IMG submission 19970) | reverse complement strand
TGGCTGTGTCCATTCCCGTCCTGCCATCGAAGATGATGTTCGTAAACAGCATCGCGTGGTGCAAATCTTTCAAAGGCTTCTGGAAGGTCTTTGAGTAATCCGGGTTCGTATTCAATGGTGGTTATCGCACTTGTTGAACCAGTACAAAATACCGTAATAATCCCTGACTGAACTCCGCTCTTTTTTACTTGTTCTTCGACTTTTTTTGTGATGTCGATGATGTCGGGTTCACCTTGAGTTTCAACCTGTATATCGGCTGTGTATGTCACCATTTTGTCAACACCATTCGCACTGGTGTCTCTCAAGGATAAAAGGTCTGTGCGTGCGATGATAAAGGTAAAAGGGAGGAAGGGTGGAGGAAAGGCGACTCCTAATGCTGATTATTGGAATCCTCGCAGCGTTGACCGCAGCATTATCGTGGGCTATTAGCGCTGTCTTCTACAAAAGTGGGGCTCAAAATGTATCACCTATCACAGCGAATCTCATCCGTGTTATTCCTCCACTCTTCGTTCTTGCCATCGGAGCCCTATTCTTGAACCTTTATGACATCATTCCATTCTTGGATTCTCGGCAGCTTTGGTTAATTTTTGGTAGTAGTCTTTTTGCCTTCGTGGTAGGAGATGCTCTTTACTTTGTTACTATTCAGAATATCGGAGTGAGTCGAGGAGTGCCTCTAACCGCGATTTATCCTCTCTTCGTCTTAGTATTTCAAGTAGTCTTCTTTGCTCAACCGATTAGCCTTCTGATGTTTCCCGCTGCTCTTGTCACTGTTGCGGGTGTAGCAATACTGAGCCATCAACTTGAAACCTCCTCCGATACTGATCAAACTCGAACCCGACGAACTATGTGGATTGGCGTCGGAGCTGCAATTGGTACGGCCCTTTGTTGGAGTGTCAGTATCCTGCTTCTTTCAGAAGTCTTGCAAACTACAAATCTGGTTTTAGTTGCAGTAATCCGGTTAGTCATTGCATTCATAATCCTCCTTCCTTTAATGGTGGGACAACGAATAATCCAGGAACAAGCTCCCCTAAGTCAACGAAAGATTCTATTCTTAAGTATCGGGGGATTGTTTGCCCTTTGCTTTGGGTATCTCGGGTTTGCCCTTTCTCTACAACTCTTGGATACCACATCAGCAGCCCTCCTCTCTTCCCTAACACCCCTGTTTGCTGCTCTCATTGGATGGCGGAGTCTCCAGGAACAACTGGACATCAAGACGGTTATCGGAATTATTGCCTGCTTTGTTGGGATAATCCTCACGGCTTTAGCTGTCGTGTTTATCTAAGATGTGACAAGTTACTTCCATTTAACAACGCAACTTCGAACAAAATTACGTCACTGCTAGAAAGAGAATGTTAGGCTCAGCGATTTCTGGTTTTTTGATTATTCTTATCGGTTCTCTTCCTGAGAAAATAGTCTGTTACTACTCCCACAATTGCACCTATACCATGTGAAAGAAAGCTCATTGGTGGAGCCATGGCAAATAATGCCAAGATGAAGAGAGCACCAAAAATGACTGACTGTAGCAAACGCATAATGGTAGCTCCGGCAATACCAAAAATCGCGGCAGAAGATCCAACAAAGGTCCATTGAGGAAAGAGAATGAGTGATAGAGCATTAGTCGTCAGTCCTGCCAGAAAATAGATTATCAAGAAATTTGTTCGCCCTCCTCTTGTCTCAAAAACGAAACCAATCACCGCCAACGAGAAAAGGTTTAGTCCTAAATGGAGGAGATCTTGATGAACGAACATCGCAGTGATAAAAACAAAAAACCTCCCTGCATTAAAACTCTCTCCGGAAACCCCGAAAAATTCTTGTACCCCAATATCAATGATATAAAAATTCTGGCTCAGGATTGCTGTATAACAATACATCAAAAGATTCAGAAAAAAAATCCAGAACGTAATTGGAACCCTTTTTAGCCAAACTATGAACGTTGATATCCAACTCCTTGTTGTTGGTTCTTCGTTTACTTGTTTAGTTGCGTTCATAATAGACCCTTGAGGTGCTAAGCGCCTCATAGAAAAAAAGCAAACTAGTAGGATATTAATGTCAGGATACCGGAAACCAACAGGCGTAGTAGTGCCCTTTCTTTCCTTTAGTAAACTCAGGTTTCTCTTGAGCACATTTATCTTGTACTGCTGGGCATCGGGTGTGGAATCGGCAACCCGATGGAGGATTTATTGGACTGGGAACTTCACCCCACAGAACGATACGTTCTCGTTTTCGGTCAGGATCTGGCACGGGGATAGCTTTCATGAGGGCTTCAGTATAATGGTGTTGGAATTCTTCAAAAATGGTTTTCACTGGGCCAATTTCAACAACTTCACCGAGATACATGACGACAACTCGCGCACAAATCTGGCGAACTGAAGCAAGATCGTGTGAGATATACACATAAGTCAAGTTCTTCTTTTTCTGTAGATCTACCATCAGATTTAATATCTGAGCACGAATAGAAACGTCTAATGAAGCTACAGGTTCATCTGCGAAAATAAATTCGGGGTCAACTGATAACGCTCGGGCGATCACGATACGCTGGCGTTGTCCCCCACTAAATTGATGAGGAAACCGTTCAGCGTGATAAGGCTCAAGACCAACCTCGCCGAGTAGATCATAAAGACGGTCTCGTTCGTCCTCTTTTTCTATAATGTCATGAATTTGGAATCCTTCAGATACGATGTCTTTGACTGGCATCCTGGGATTCAAGGATGTCCAAGGGTTTTGGAAAACGAGTTTCATTTTCCGACGGTATTTCATTTTTTCGTCACGGCTTCCCTCTTTCCAGACTGCAAGAAGGTTCTCACCATTGTACAGGACTTCTCCTCCAGAGGCTGGAGTTAGTCCAAGAATGGTACGTGCTGTTGTAGTCTTTCCACAGCCGCTTTCGCCTACAAGCCCCAGTGTTTCACCACGAAAGACATCAAAGCTAACATGGTCAACCGCATGAACTACTCCGGTTTTCTTTGATCCAATGATTTGCTTTGTGGTTACTTCGAAATATTTCTGTAAATCGTTCACGTTAAGAATAACATCTTTATTAGTCACTTGCCTGTTCCTCCCGGGCTTTTTTCAATCGGGCTTGAAGTTCATCGTTGATTTCATCGATTCGAACACATGCACTCTCATGTCCCTTAGCAACTTCCACCGCATCTGGCATTTCCTTCTTGCAAACATCTTTTGCAAATGCACAGCGAGGATGAAATCGACAACCCGATGGTGGATGAATTAGGTCAGGAATCGTGCCTGGAATTACTGATAATCTCTTGATTTTCCCAAGAACTGAGGGTACTGATGTCAACAATGCCTGAGTATACGGGTGTTTAGGTTCATGGAAAACTGAATCTACATTGGCTGTTTCACAGACACGACCCGCATAAAGGACCGTGACACGCTTGCACATCTCAGCAATGACTCCCATATCATGAGTAATCATAACTAAATCCATACCAAATTTATCTTGGAGCTCCTGCATGAGGTTGAGGACCTGTGCTTCTATCGTCACATCTAGCGCTGTTGTTGGTTCATCAGCAAAGAGAATGTCTGGACGGGCAGAGAGGGATCTAGCAATAGCCATTCGCTGGCGCATCCCTGTACTGAATTGGTGTGGATACTCGTAATATCGCTGTTCTGCTTCAGGTATTCTTACGGCTTCCATTATTTCTATAACAGCTTGCTTTGCTTCTTCTTTTGTTACATCTTGATGTCGCATAATAACCTCTGCTATTTGACTCCCTACTGTGAATACTGGGTTTAGTGATGTACTAGGGTCTTGAAAGGATATCGCGATTTTATCTCCTCGTAGTTTCTGCATTTCCTTGTCGCTTTTTTCCAAGAGGTTCTCGCCTTCGAATATGACACGACCATCAACGATCCTTCCTGGATTCGGGACAATGCCAAGAACTGAAAGGGCTGTTACAGTTTTACCTGATCCCGATTCTCCTACAAGTCCATGAGTAACGTCCTCTTCAATGTTAAAGGAGATGCCATCAAGCGCTTTTACGACCCCCGCTTCAGTATAGAAGTAGGTCTTCAGATTTTCAATTTCCATTATATTTGCCATGTGTTCCTTCTCCTATCTCCATAATCGTGGATCTAAAGCGTCGGCGAGTCCATCACCCATGAGGTTGAACGCGAGCACTGTGAAAAAAATTGAAATTGCTGGGAATAATACGAGCAAGGGGTGGACTGATACAATCTCTAATTCCATGTTTATCATCCAGCCCCACGAAACAGTTGAGGCGTCACCAAAGCCAAGGAAACTCAATCCGGCTTCAGCGAGGATATTATAGGCTATGCCCAATGTGAACACAACGATGATGGGTCCCAAGGCGTTAGGGAGGATGTGACGAATCATGATTCGTGGATTAGAAGCACCGAGTTCACGGGCTGCTTCGACGTAATCTAGAGTTTTGAGTCTGAAGAATTCAGCGCGTATCATTCGTGCCATCTGCGGCCAGCCAAATATCCCAAGTACGCCTATTACAACCCAAAGGCCAAATCCAGAAACCACGACGACTGTCAATATTTTAATCATCAGTAGCATAATTAGGAAAACAGGCATTACGAGAAAGACATCAGTTACCACCATCAAACCAGCATCGACTCGTCCTCCAAAATAGCCTGCTAATCCGCCAATTGTAAAGGCTATGAGTGTTGATATGATCATGGCAACTATTCCAACAATAAGAGCTGTTTGGGCTCCCCAAAAGATCCTACTGAGAACATCGCGTCCCAATTTATCCGTTCCCAATAGATGAAATATTGAGGGTAGTGCTCTTGCCCCACCACCAAGTTCCGGAGGGTCAATTAGGAACTGGGTACTATTTGGATCAGCCAAGATTCCTATGTAAGTGAGGAATGGTGCACTAACTGCCATAAATAAAATTATTATGAGGATTCCGGCACCAACAAGTGCCGGTTTGTTTTTCCTGAATCGGCGCCACACTAGTTGCCACTGACTGGCTCCCCGTGTTTCAACTTCTTCTTCGATTCGTTCTCGTCTCTTTTCAGCTTCTCTCTCGCGTGTTTCTAATTCGCGAATATATTCAGCGTCTTCCATTGATATCTTACTCCACAGTTATCCTTGGATCAATAAACCCGTAGGTCATATCGACAATGATATTAGCAGCTAATATCAGAATCGTCAGAATGGATATTACTGCCATAATGAGGGGAAAGTCAAGGCTATACAATGCTTGGACGTAATAGTATCCCATCCCCGGCCAAGTAAACACCGTTTCTGTAATAGGCGCACCAGCAAAGGATGTAGCGATTGCTAATCCTACATAGGTTATGAGTGGGATGAGTGCATTCCTCAGGGCATGTTTGTACACGACTTTTCGGTCACTTAAGCCACTTGCTCGTGCTGCGAGAACATAGTCTTGTTCAAGCGTTTCCCGCATTCCCGACCTCACAAGGCGTACATACAACGCCATGTAGGTAATTGCTAGAACACACATCGGTAATATCATATGCCAGATGGCATCTGCGAGGAATAATGGAAATGGGAATGTGCGATAATTCCAAGCATGAGCTCCAACGGGTGGAAAATAGATTGGAAAACCAAATAGGGCTGTAGTCGCTGAATGGGCATAAGATGAGAAGATGAGGATGCCAAAAATTCCCCACACAAAGATTGGCATGGAGACACCTAATAAGGCTAGAGTTGTTACCGCCATATCTGTGATTGAATATGGATGCCTTGCAGAATACACTCCGATGAATATCGCAAGAAACAATGCAAGAGCTAATGCGGAAAGCTGTAGCTTGACTGTTTCAATTGTCCAGGGTATAACGAGTTGTAATACTGGTTGATTATAGACAAACGATTCTCCAAGGTTTCCTTGAACTAGATTAAACACCCAGAATAGGTATTGTTCCCAAACGGGTCGATCTAAATGATAATAGCGTCGCAGGTTTTCCACAACTTCTGGTGTAATATAGGGTACGCCTGCCAGCAAGAGTCGGACTGGATCACCTGCGGCATACATTAAAGCCCATACAATAATCGTTACGCCAAAAAAGACTGGAATACTAAACAAAATTCGTCGAATCAGAAACCGAGCCAACCGTGTAATCTCAATCATCCTTGCAACCAATCCTTGGATAGATACAGCCCATTCTCTGTTTTATTTTTTATCATTTAGGTTTGAGGCAACTATACTCTAAATTATGCCTTGTAATTACAGTCTACATATTTAAACGCCCTATTAAAGTCGATAAATTGCATATACGGTAATGAATATTAATGGGAAGCAAACTAAATTCGGTATCCGTGTACTTTTAAAGCACGGAAAAACCGATTTGTGAAATAAAATGAATAAAAAACTAATGAAAATTACAGCCATACTAGCGATTTCGCTTTTTACTGCTGCACCGATTGTTGCAATTGGAACAGTAAATGCACAAGCTCCATTGTTTACAATCTATATCGGTGTCGGCGATAATAACCCCGCCCGGATTGCATGGGCCGGTGTTATTTCAGATTCGTTAAGACGTATCGGCATCGATTCACGTGTATCGATTGGTACCTGGGGTGGCTGGCTTGACCGAGTTCTCTTTCCACTTCCTGATGATCTTGGAGCCACCTTCGTTGAAGGTGGTTGGGACTCCATTTTCATTGGGTGGAATTGGGGTAGCTCTTGGATTGATCCCACCTCCCTGTATGACAACGATTCGATCCCCATCTATAACTGGTGTCTCATCAACGATCCTCAAGTAGAAGAGCTTCTGGTTAACATTCGAAGCGAACTCAACGCAACGCAACGAATCCTCTACCAAAAAGAATTACAGGTACTCACCCATGACATCAGTGCCCTACAAGTTCTTCTCTACGAAAATGAAACCTGGGCTTATGATCCCGATATGGTTGGCTTCCCAGATATCTCTCAAATCTTTCCTACTGGAAGCGATCCAATGGTTCGGATTCCAGGGGCTGACGAGATTATCATCGGTGTGAACACCGATCCCAAACACTTCAATAACATGATGTCCACTGCCTACTACGATGGCATCGCCTATGGTGTTTGTTTCGACTCTCTTTTCTACTATGAGGACAACAATGCCATGTCCACGTTCACCTATACTCCCCAACTAGCAGCTAGTGATTGGGTAGTTGAAAACAACGGTTATAACTGGACTCTTACCCTTCGTGATGATGTGTACTGGCCTACAGGTCACCTATTCAACGCCAGCGATGTCGTTATGACCTGGAAGGCTATTGTAACACCTGACGTAGCGTCCGTTCGATATGGCGACTATTACACTGTAGGTTTGACCAATGAGAGCTTCATCATTCTTGATGAACACACGGTTCGGGTGCATTTCAACGAGAGCTTACCACTCTATGCCTGGACACCGCAACTACTGAATCTCGTCACACCCTTACCCTATGCCCAATTGAACAGCGTACCATTTGATGAATGGCGAACTCACGGCATCACCACCGGCGCTTCATGGACTGCGTATGATGTTAACAACGATTCTATGACTATTTATGGTCCGATGGGTCTTGGACCCTACGTGTGCCGAATTCCGCAATCTGGTTGGGATCTTGGCTCACGCACCTTCATCGCTGATATTCGTGGTGGACCCAACGACCCTGGAATCGCCAATACAACCGTGTACCCATACTACAAGGGTGTTAACGGTTGGATGACTACAGCAATGCCCGATCAATGGGTCTATAGGGCCATCGACGGTGCGGCTTCGGCGATTACAGCTTTGCAGACTGGTGAAATTGACCTCGTTGACACGAACTTTGCCATTGCGCCCCTCCGATCAACTGTTGATCCTGCTTGGGGTACACTGTTGTTCGATGCTGAGATTGGCTTCCAATCCTTCGGCTTGAACATGATGCATCCCATTTTTGGAACTGGTGAAGCTACACCGAACGGAATCACTGATCCTGACAATGCTGCTTTGTACGCGAAGTATGTTCGACAAGCTCTCAACTACTTGATTCCAAGAGAAGCTATCGTCGATCAAATCCTCGATGGGTATGGTGTACCTGGAAACGAGTATATGCCACCGAGTCTTGCGGCCTTCAACGATGACATCACACCTTACAGGTATGACACAGAGGAGGCTAAAAGGCTACTACGGTTGGCAGGATACGAGATTGCTGAATTTATTCCACCACCACCGATTGCCTTGTACGCAGCGGTTGGCGTGGCTGTCACAGCCATTGTGATTGCAGTCATTGCAATCTATCTTTGGAGGAAAAGGTAAGTAGGCGACGTTCATCAACGTTTAGCCTACCCCCTCCCCTTTTTTTTCATCTGAATGAGAGGAAATGCCATCTCACTACGACGGTTTTTGATTCCCACGTGTTAGAAGAAAACCAGTGACGTGGTAATAGAAACAAAGAATAGAAAAACAGAAAGAAGAAGGGGCGTGTAGCTCATTTCACGTGTTTCCTTAGCTTTTTCTGGATTCCATTCATTATAGATTGTTCTACCAATAGATGGAAAACCCCCTATCATTAATGTAAGACCCCCAATGACCATGATTATTCCCGCTTCGAAAAAGGTCAAACTACTCATGGCAATTAATAACAAAATTGGATGCCAAATTCCCATAATGAGAAATATCAGAAGATTAATGACAAGAATTACTCCCAAACCAATCATTGCCCACACAATAGTCGAAATCGCCTTTTGTTTATCCAACGCTGTTCACGTTTGAGAGAATGGCTAATTGCTATTATTAATAGTTCCGAAAGCGTTCCTCGAACCACCCCAACCAGTATGCTTGTACGATCTTTAATTTCAGGTTGGTACTAAGTCTTCGAATGTTCTGCAATTGATTTCCTTACAAAATCCCAAAACAGTTTTTCAAACGCAATGAATTGATCCTGTTTTTCCGCTGCCTTTCTAATCTCTAAGCCGGCAACAGTACCAATGAAAAAGGCGCCGATTCTCATTCCTGCGCTCACAGAATCCGGGTTAACGGGCATTATTTCGATTGTGAACTTATTAGGCTCCCCTTCTACAATCACGGCTACATTTGGGCGTTTATCCTTGGGTGAGAGGGGTCGCCCGACAACAAAATATCCATTTTTTATTAGATGGCGTGATGACTGGTAGGTCTGTTCAGTCAAAAATCTCTCCACTATGTCACAAAAGACTGAAAGCTTAATGTTCTTTCCGATAGCTTCGAGACGCATTCAATTCAACCTAGTTCAGAATTTCTATTCATCTTTTTTAAGATTCACCATACAGGGTGTCTCGAATGGTGAAGGATTCTAGCGTTAGAATTCATGGTATATCGATAATCGGCTATTGAGAACACTTTAAGAGCGCAAAAAGTCATCCATTGTAAACGGCGCTATTACATTTTGAGGGATGCCAATGAAGTATGAGGACTTCTTTAATCCAAAATACAAGCCTGCCCCTTCTGACACTATCTGCACTTTTCGGATAGAACCTCTCGATTCTAAGAGGAGTATGCAGTGGGCTGCAGGAGGTGTAGCCGCCGAAAGCTCCATCGGAACGTGGACCGAACTCACTACTGAAAAACCGTACATGAAACAACTAGCGGCAACGGTATTTGAACTGAGCAACCAGATTGCCCGGATTGCCTATCCTATTGAGCTCTTCGAGCCGGGTAACCTCCCAAATATCATGAGTTCAATTGCGGGCAATGTTTTCGGACTTGGTGATCTGAAGTATCTCCGGCTACTTGATATCCAGTTGGCTCCTCAACTCATCAAGAGTTTTCCGGGTCCCGCTTTTGGCATTCCCGGCATTCGAAAGGTTCTGAAGGTTCCCAAACGACCCTTGGTCGGAACGATAATTAAACCCAAACTAGGGTTGCGAACCAAAGATCATGCTGCAGTCGCTTATTCGGCATGGGTTGGTGGGTGTGATATTGTCAAAGACGATGAGAATTTGTCCAGCCAAAAGTTCAATCCCTTTGAGAAGCGTGTAATCGAAACCCTCGATAAACGAGATCGCGCTGAAGAGGAAACCGGTGATCGTAAAGTGTATCTGATTAACGTTACTGCTGAAACTAAAGAGATGCTTCGTCGGGCTGAATTCGTTGAAGACCATGGAGGGCGTGTAGCGATGATTGATATTTTGACCTGTGGGTTTTCTGCAGTCGCTACACTACGGAACCAGGGATTCAATCTCATCCTCCATGGACATCGCGCGATGCATGCTGCGTTCACCAAATTGCCTGAGCATGGAATCGCAATGCCAGTTATTGCCGTTGTGTCTCGATTACTTGGAATAGATCAATTACACGTTGGAACCGCAGTAGGGAAAATGTCGGAAGATCGCCAGGAAGTTGAAACCAATATTCGAGAATGTACACAACCACTCCAGGGGCTTTTACCCACCTTACCCGTGGCTTCAGGCGGTCTCCATCCACGACATGTTCCGCAATTAATTGACATTTTTGGCAAAGATGTCGTTATCCAAGCAGGTGGGGGCATTCATGGCCACCCAAGAGGAACGGAGATAGGTGCAACCGCGATGCGCCAAGCAGTAGACGCAGTTCTTGAGGGGCAAACACTGAGTAACTATGCAAAATCCCATTCACCCCTGGCTGAAGCGCTTCAGCACTTTCCCTCCAATTAGAAGTTGTCAGAATCCTGTAATCGCCTCCAAATTCAATTAAGGTTACCTTTCCTATAGTTCATCAGCTGTTGGTAAAGAACAAAAGGTTGACCCATGGGTCCTTTTGAGGGTTCAAGGAAATACGCAAAAAGTCAGGATTCCGTTCTTGACGGGTCGGTTCTGATTTAACTGACTAGAATAGGATTTCGAGTATGATGAACGGAATCCATGGGAGGATTCCAAATAACACGACTATGAGACCGGGAATTGGTTTATCGATACGGTCTTTGTAGCCCCATACCAGCACACAGGCTCCTAAAAAGAGCATTGTCAATGAGGCAATTGCTGCAAAAATTCCAAAGTACGTAAGGGAATGCGAGATAATGGCTGCATATGATACGATGTCACCGACACCCATGAAGGTTCCTCCTATCATGGTGCCTAACACCTCAAACCCTTCGGCTCGATCTTGCCAGTCTGGTTGTACTGCTCGTGCAGTGAAGATATCGATTCCAGCTAAAGCGATGAATAGCATGAAAAGGAACACCGATGGAATGGCAACGCCAAGGAAAGCGCCAATGCTTCCGCCATACCAAAGGACTAGGACCATTTTTCCCCAGTTGGGGAGGGCATCCATGATGATAAAGAGGATGGCAAACATGGAGAAGTAGAGTGAAGCAAAGGTGAATACTGAATAGAGGAAGAAGTTTTGCACTCCCTGAAAGAAGAACATGAGAATCATGTGTCCAAATAGAAGTGTTGCTAGGAAAATGAGGGGAGACAAAAGGATTGTTATAAATAACCTGTCGGGTCGGAGTTTGGTGAATCGAAAGAAGAGGTTCAAAACGAATACGATTCCAAGGCCGACTCCTGCATAGAGGAGAACCATAATCACGTTGAGGGGGAAAGGATAAGCAAGACCAAGGGAGATGTATCGTAGGTCGGTGGTGGAAATTAGTACAAATGCTAGAAATCCACTATATGCGGCTGCTACAGCAACCTGTATGATGATAGTCATGTATCGCCGGAGAGGCGTATCAACACTCACACCTTGCACCTCAGTGAAAAAAAAGGAAGGTTGTAGGGCCGAAGCCCTACGTTTATTCTAACCTACTTTCGAATTCGGAAGAAGTAGACGCCAGCAATGATGATGATGACGACTACAACGACACCAATGCCGATGAGTAGGAGTGGGTTGGTTGGTATAGTACATGCAGGTCGTTCAGGGTGCTCGATACCAAAGTGCCAGTCAGCGTGGCGTTCAAGGACAACGTATTGGCCAGGAACGTGAGCGCTGAACCAGTATGAGCCAGTGCCCACACATTCAGCTGGGGTTGGCACAAAGGTCGTAGCGTTGGAAGGTACGGACCAGATGTGTTCTGGAAAGATAGTAAATCCAGTGGAACGTGTCCATTCGAAGTAACCAGTCTTGTTGGTGTAGATTTCAACAGTGTAGTCATCAGGAGCTTCAACCTTGTATACGTTCTCATAGTTCTCAGCGTTGTATGGGTCCTGAGGAGCAAGGACTTCATAACTAAATACTACGTCTTCGGAGGTAAACGCTTCACCGTCGTGCCAGGTGGCGTTTTCATACAGATAGAATGTGTGTTTCTCACCGTCTTGAATGTCACCGTTAGCAACGGTTGCTTCAGTTTCCCAGTCATAGGCTAATGCTGGTTCATAGTTCCAGCCGTATGGCGAAAGGGTTGATAGTGATTCGTAGACGAGCTGGAACACGGTTGTTGTGTAACCGGAGTTGCTCATCAGCCAGTTGGTCGTATCGAGTCCTTCGTTGAGGCTCATGATATACTCGGTTGGATAGCAGCCGAATGGTCCACCAGCGGCATCCGTCAAGTGAAGTTGAACGAGACTGTAGCCGTTACCGATACGGTTGCGGCCTTGCATGTTGACATAGCCTTCCCAGATGTCAGTCCGGTAGGCGTGGGTNTAGACGTCGTTGTAGCAGACGATCATGATCTGTTCATACCAGAGCAGTTTCTGGCATTCCCAAGCCCAATCG
>JGI2171J19970_10001611_pt1 | contig 12601 bp, 10 predicted proteins | sample DeeMarSWOR324_28_FD_19970 | JGI IMG/M metagenome (IMG submission 19970) | reverse complement strand
CCAAAAAATTTAATTTTTTATTTCTTGGCAATGTCTCACCTCAGTTTTAGATCAATCTCATTAAAAAAAAGGAGGCTGTTATCTGATTTGAGTTAACAATTAAATGTATCAATTAATCTTTGCAAAAATTGTTCCAAGATGTTGAATTGTATAATTTTGTCAGTAATTTATGTAAATAACTTCATTTAATATAAGTGTATTATTATTAAAAGTCAAGTAAAAAGAAGAAAATAATCATAATAATTTATAATTAATCAGTTATTAATGTATATTTCAAAATATAAGTATAATTAAAATATAATAATAATCTATGTATAGTAAAATAATGTATTATATTCATTTCAAAATTGAAAGAGGGTTCATATTTGTAAATTTATTAAATAATAACTTGACATTGTTACACGAATTTATCTTTGTTGACTTTTTAATGGTTATTAATTGTGGGTTATCAATAGACATAGATAACTAAAATTGACTTATTTTGAGACGTTATCAATTTTTTGTTGACATTCGATGCATTATTCAATATATTTCACTAAGCATTAAACAATATTTTTAATAGTCAATTCTTACAGTACGAATCAATAGTTCAATTTTTGAAGGAAACAATCTACAGGGTTTCTTAGTTTATATTTCGGTTGCATTTATATTAAGGAGTAGCTATCCATGAAAACGGCAAAAATATATTTTGGCTTATACGTTTTAATAATATTTATTTTTGGATGTAGCGGTTCTAAAAAGTTAATGACCGAAAGCAAGGAATCGCCGGCTGATGAAAAAAATACTGGAATAATTAATGAATTTTTTGATCCACTTATTCTGGATGAGGAGGATTTAAAAATTAAGAAGACAATATCTGTTGAATCAAAATCTGACCAAATGGATGATGTTCTCTCTCAGTCTGCTATTGATCAGCAGAGATCTGAATCGGTCACCGGTTTTCGAGTACAGATATGTGCAGTTTCTGATGAAGAGGGCGCAAGACAGATTCATAGAGACGCGATTCTAAAATTTCTTGATGAAGAGGTATATTTGATATATGATAGCCCTTATTATAAGGTACGTGTTGGTAATTGTCTCACCCGCTATGAAGCAGATAAACTTCAACAACTCGCCATTGAGAAAGGTTTTGATGATGCATGGGTGGTACGGACAAAGATAAAGCCTAACTCCACTGATGATTCTTCTAGAAATGTAAGAAACAAGCCCCCAAATTAGTGACATTGTTGAAAAATCACGTTTAATGGGAATTCAAAGAACATAACATCAATATTTACATTTTTAATATTCTCAAAAATGGACTAAATCAATCTCATCATTGATTTTGAAAGTATAACAAGAATCAAAGAAAGTGTAAAATGGCAAATTTTTGAAATGGAATTAAACCTTTTATTAAATAATTTGGAATTTCTTACCGCTATTTACATGAAATAATAAAAAATATTTACTTTGAATGATTTTTTATTTGGAAAATAGTAAAAAATTTATTAAATTAAAGGTTATATTTTTTAGGAGAAATATTGGATGTCTGGTCATTCCAAATGGAGTACAATAAAGCGTAAAAAAGCCAAAACTGATGCTCAACGAGGTAAGATTTTCACGAAACTAATCAAAGAGATTACTGTTGCCGCAAGGATGGGAGGGAGTGACGAAAGCGCTAATTCTGCCTTAAGATCAGCGATCGCTGCTGCGAAAGTGGCAAATATGCCTGCTGCAAATATTGAAAGGGCAATTAAACGTGGTACAGGGGAACTTCCCGGCGTTTTTTATGAAAATGTTATCTATGAGGGATATGGTCCTGGTGGGACTGCACTTCTTATCGATGTTCTTACAGACAATAAAAATCGGACAGTATCAGAAATTCGCCACATTCTTTCAAAACATAATGGGAACCTTGGTGAATCCGGTTGTGTAGCCTGGATTTTTGATAAGAAGGGGGTCGTTACCGTTAATTCTAACAACGTTTCTGAGGATGAATTATTGGAACTAATGCTCGAATCTGGTGCTGATGATATGCGAAGAGAAGAGGATGTATTTGAAATTGTTTCACAACCACATACATTTGAAAATGTAAAAAGAGTTTTAAGTGACCACAATATCCAATTCGAATCGGCTGAAATTACCATGCATCCTAAAAATACGGTGAAAGTAAAAGAGAAAGAGGCAGAGCAGTTGCTGAAATTAATGGATGCATTAGAAGAACATGAGGATATTAATCATATTTATTCTAATTTCGATATCGATTCCGAGCTGTTGGAAAAATTTCAATAATCGTAGTTAAGAAAGCATTGATCATGGTTATCCTCGGGGTGGATCCGGGTATTCAGAACACGGGTTTTGCTGTTTTACATGGTGAGCTAAGAATTAACAGAATAATAGAATATGGACTTATAAAAACTGATAATTCTCAGTCATTTGATTTAAGGCTTAAAACGATATTCGACCAATTAAGTGATATACTTAATCAATATCAGCCTGAAGCAGTTGCTCTGGAAGAAATTTTTTTTTCGCGTAACGTCAAAGTTGCCCTTAAAATGGGACATGTGCGAGGGATTACGCTTTTGGCAGCAGCAAATTGTCAAATTCCAATTGCTGAATATTCACCAAGAGAGATAAAACAGGCTGTTACTGGAAATGGGAATGCTTCAAAATATCAGGTACAACAGATGATTGGTCGATTGTTAGAACTACCATTACCACCATCGACGTTTGATATTACCGATGCAATGGCTGTGGCTTATTGTCATAGTCAACGGATGATTTCAGAGATGCAGATTGGCACCTAAATGATTTATTAAATATTTTTTAAAAAGATGTTTTTGAAAATACTTCAGTTATCCTTATCTTTGTGATGCTGGCTTGCCATGTTAGAAAAAAATGAAAACGATTAGCTGGAAGATGGAATGATCAATTTTTTGCAGGGCGTTATTGTTGAAAAATCTCCAACAAAATTAATCATAGATGTAAACGGAATCGGTTATGAGGTAAATATAACTTTACCTTGTTATGAACACCTCGGTTCCGTAGGAGAAGAGACCACAATAATTACCTACCTGCATGTGCGGGAAGATATTTTGCAGTTATTCGGTTTTAAATCGATAGATGAGCGAGAGCTATTTTTACAGCTTATCACCGCGCCTGGAATTGGACCCAGAAAAGCTCAGGTCATTTTATCCAGCGTTTCGGTAGAATATCTACAACAATACATTATTGAAGAGGACTTATCAGCACTTACATCGCTATCTGGCGTCGGGAAAAAAACTGCTCAGCGCCTGATACTGGATTTAAAAGATAAAGTAAAAACATCTGCTAAAATACGAGACCAGTTGCCAACTTCTGGAATGGAATTATCAGAGAGAGAGCGCATAATTGATGAAGCTGTGACAGCATTGATTTCTTTAGGATTTGCAAAGAATAATGCACAAACAGCTATTTATAAAGTTGTTCAACAAAGCAAACAACAACTAATTTTAGAAGAGCTTATTAAGCAAGCATTGCGGTTAATGTAATCCTAAAAGAATTGGACGGCTTAATCGGGTTTTAAGATTTGGCTTGAATTACTTAACATGATTGACAAGGAACGAAAAAGTTACACAAACCCAGATCGTCGCGATGATGAATTTGAATTTGATCGAACAATTCGTCCATTGAGGCTTACAGAGTTTGTTGGACAGGGAAAGGTTAAGAAAAATCTTAACGTTTTTATTCAAGCAGCAAAAGAAAGGGGAGAGGCATTGGATCATGTTCTCTTTTATGGACCTCCTGGTTTGGGAAAAACGACTCTTGCTCACATTATTGCTTATGAACTGAATACCAATGTTAGAATGACTTCTGGGCCGGCACTTGAAAAGCCGGGAGATTTAGCAGGAATCTTAACAAATCTTTCTGATCGTGATGTATTATTTATTGACGAAATTCATCGTCTTAATCATACAATTGAAGAATATCTATATCCAGCTTTAGAAGAGTTTAAATTAGATATTATTATAGACAAAGGTCCTAATGCCCGATCGATTCAGTTGACATTACCTCATTTTACACTGGTGGGTGCAACAACTCGAGCAGGCTTGTTAACATCCCCGCTTAGAGCTCGTTTTGGTGTCGTTAGTCGTTTGGATTATTATGATTCAGATGATTTAGAATTAATAATTAAGCGTTCAGCGAAAATTTTGGGCATAATAATCGATGAAAGGGCTGCCTTAGAAATTGCACATCGATCGCGTGGTACACCCAGAATTGCAAATCGACTTTTACGACGTGTTCGGGATTTTGCTCAGGTGGCAGGTGATGGAACGATTAATTATGAGGTTGCTCTTGATTCACTTCATCAATTGGATGTTGACGAGAAGGGATTGGATGAAATGGATAAAAGAATTCTCATAACAATTATCAATAAATTCAATGGGGGACCAGTTGGTATAAATACTTTAGCTTTAGCTGTAGCGGAAGAAAGTGACACTATAGAGGAAGTTTATGAACCTTTTTTGGTTCAACAAGGTTTTCTAAATCGCACACCGAGAGGGAGGGTCGCAACAGAGCTTGCCTACCAGCATTTTGGCTTTGCTTTTAAGGCCCATGTCCAGGAAAAATTATTTTGAGGGACCAAAAAATGAAACTGTCTGATTTTAAGTATGATCTACCTGAACACTTAATCGCACAGTATCCGATTGAAAAAAGGGACCAGTCCAGGCTCATGGTGTTAGACCGTGAGACGGAAACCATTGAATCAAGAATCTTCTCTGACATCATTGAATATTTGAATCCGGGCGATTGTCTGGTGCTTAATGAAACAAAAGTATTCCCAGCTCGTTTAACGGCAACAAAGGACAAAACAGATGCACAAGTCGAGATTTTTTTGCTTCGAGAATTAGAAAACTACTTGTGGGAAGTATTAGTAAAACCAGCACGGAAAGTTCGAGTTGGTAATCGGCTCACCATCGCAAAAGATTTTGTTTGTGATGTAATCGATAACACTGTTTCAGGGGGTAGAGTGGTCCGATTTAACTATCAGGGAGATTTTTTTGAAAAGGTCGAAAAGCTTGGTAAATCTCCATTACCACCTTATATCAAACGTGAATCTGAAGAATCAGATAAGGAAAGATATCAAACTGTATATGCCAAAGTTCGAGGTGCTGTTGCTGCTCCCACAGCAGGACTTCATTTTACCAAGAAGATGCTTGATAAAATCCAAAAAGAAGATGTGGAAATTGTCTGTGTAGTTCTTCATTTAGGGCTGGGTAGTTTCAGACCGGTGATGGTAGAAGATTTGGGTCGGCATAAAATGGATTCGGAATATTTTGAGATTTCTGAACAAGCTACCGAGAAGATAAATAAAACAATTCGCGAAGGAGGAAATGTCGTTGCAGTCGGAACAAGTACGGTAAGAGTTTTGGAATCTGTAGTTACTTCAGAACGATTTGTTAAACCTATGAAAGGATGGACCGATAAATTTATTTATCCGCCTTATGAAATCAAAATTGTTGATCGGTTGATTACAAACTTTCATTTACCATCCTCTACATTATTGATGTTAGTATCTGCATTCGCCGGTCGTGATTTTATTTTTAGAGCATATCAACAGGCGATCGAAGAAAAATGGCGTTTTTATAGTTACGGCGACGCCATGCTCATTCTTTGAAAAAGGAAAAAGTTGGGTGTTTGGACTATTATTGCTGTGGCTGGGCGTAGTAAACGAGTGGATAGATCAATTAACAGGCAAATTTTAGAAATTAAAGACAACCCACTTCTTGTTCATACATTAAAAAAATTTTGTCAATATACACTCATTGAAAGTATACTTATCTTAGTTCCAGAAGATTGAATGTGGTATGCAAAAGAAAATATCGTTAGTATTAAGCTAATCGAATTTTCAAATCATAAAGATCGACTCAATAATCGTCACTGAAAACCTCAAATATGCCCTTTCATCAATCAGATACCAGCTAATAAAGCAATAAGCTTAAATATTGAAGTTGATTGATCAGTTAGCAATAAATGCTAAGACAATAGGATTTGTTGTACCGGTGATGGATGTCATCTTTTTAATCGAAAATAACGGAATACACAATAATTATGGAAACTAGAGTACGATTTGCCCCAAGTCCAACTGGACACTTACACATTGGTAATGTTAGAACCGCCATTCTGAACTGGTTGTTTGCTAAAAATAGTGGTGGTAAATTTATTTTGCGAATTGAAGACACTGACCTGGAACGGTCTGCTGATAAGTTTATTGATCAAATTTATGAAGATCTGAGATGGTTGGGATTGCTCTGGGATGAAGGTCCAGATATTTCCGGTCCTCATAAATTCTATCGTCAATCGGAACGGCTGGAAATATACAAAGAATACGCACAAAAGCTTCTCGATGAAGGAAAGGCATATTATTGCTTTTGTACTCCTGAAGAATTAGAACAGATGAGGAAAGCAGGTCTGTCAAAAAGTGAAGCAATTCAATACAACCAGAAGTGTCTTCATCTAACAAAGGAACAAAAGAAAACATATTTAGCAGAAGGGCGTAAACCGGCTATTAGATTTATTGTTCCAGCGCAGCAAATTATTTACGATGATTTGGTTAAAGGAGAATTATTGTTCGATAGTGAAACTATCGGTGATTTTGTTATTATGCGCCGGGAGGGGATCCCTACCTATAATTTTGCTGTCGTTGTTGATGATGGTCTGATGGAGATAACGCATGTTGTTCGAGGTGATGATCATGTCTCCAATACACCAAAGCAAATTTTGATTTACCACGCTCTTGGTTTTGATCTGCCAGAGTTTGCTCATATTCCAATGATTTTGGGGCCAGATAGAACAAGGCTTTCTAAGCGTCATGGTGCGACTTCAATAGATTATTATCGATATCGAGGCTATTTACCAGAAGTAATTATCAATTTTTTAAGTCTATTGAGTTGGTCTTCCGTCTCAGGCGAAGAGATTTTATCGATACAACAATTGATCAACGAATTTGATTTTAATCGTATATCAAAATCTGCTGCTATATTTGATGTCGAAAAATTAAACTGGATGAATGGATATTATATTCGCCAGATCGATTTAGATCGGCTGACTCAATTGGCAATGCCTTATTTAAAACAAGCAAATTATCCAGTTGAGGATTTTGAAAGAACCAAAAAAATTATCTCGTTATTACGTAACTATTTAGATTTTATGGATCAAGTTATTCAGCAAGCAGCTATATTTTATCAAGATCATGTTACTATTAATGATTCAGAAGCCAGGATAATTGTACACAAAGATAACTCGCGGAAAATATTTTGGTCTTTTTTACGTGAATTAAATGCCATTGAGGAATTAGACTCAAATATTTTTCGGATAATTATGAAAACAGTGCAAAAAGAAACAGGAGTAATGGGGAAAGATCTTTGGATTCCGGTTCGTGTGGCATTAACTGGAAAACTGCATGGTCCTGAACTTCCCAATATTGCAGAAATTTTGGGCAAAGAAAAATGTGAAAAATTTATCAGGAACGCTTTATCTATCTAAAAATGAAACAATAAGGAAATAATGAAAATGATAAAAACAGAATATGTACCCGCTCCTAACTTTATTCGCAATATTATTCAAAACGATTTAGAGACAAACAAGTTTGGAGGCAGAGTTCATACTCGATTCCCCCCGGAACCGAACGGCTATTTACATATCGGACATGCAAAAGCGATTTGCCTTAGTTTTGGACTTGCAGAAGAATTCGGAGGTCTGTACAATTTGCGATTTGATGATACCAATCCAAGCAAAGAAGATATTGAATATATCGAATCAATAATAAAGGATGTACGTTGGCTCGGATTCGATTGGGAAGATAGATTATTTTACGCCTCTGACTATTTTGAAAAGATGTATGAATATGCGGTTCAATTAATAAAAAAAGGTAAGGCGTATGTTTGTGATTTAAGTGCCGATGAAATAAGAAAGTATCGTGGTACGCTAACCGAGCCTGGTAAAGAAAGTCCCTACCGAAAACGGTCTGTCGAAGAAAATTTAGATTTATTCGAACGAATGCGAAGTGGGGAATTTGAAAACGGTTCTCACACACTTCGGGCAAAAATTGATATGGCATCGCCAAACTTGAATATGCGAGACCCTGTAATGTACCGTATATTACATGCATCTCATCATCGGACAGGAGATAAGTGGTGCATCTATCCGACCTATGATTGGGCTCACGGACTTGAAGATTCAATCGAAGGTATCACCCATTCGATTTGTACATTAGAATTTGAGGATCATCGTCCATTATATGATTGGTTCCTTGATGAATTGGAAGTTTATCATCCACAGCAGACTGAGTTTGCTCGTCTCAATTTGAGCTATACAATAATGAGCAAGCGAAAGTTACTACGATTGGTGCAAGAAGGTTACGTTTCAGGATGGGATGATCCTCGAATGCCCACAATTTCAGGCTTACGAAGGCGTGGTTATACACCAGAATCGATCCGTGATTTTTGTGAACGGATTGGTGTGGCAAAAGCTAATAGTGTTGTTGATATTGCACTTTTAGAACATTGTCTTCGAGAAGATATGAATAAACGTGCGCCGCGAGTTATGGCTGTTATACGTCCGCTTCGCGTGGTTGTCGATAATTATCCCAATGACCAGGTGGAAGAGTTAGAGGCTGTGAACAATCCGGAGGATCCAAATATGGGAACACGCAAGTTGCCTTTTTCAAAGATCTTATATATCGAACGAGATGATTTTCGGGAAGACCCGCCTAAAAAATTCTTTCGTCTGGCACCAGGTCGTGAAGTACGACTTCGCTATGGATATTATGTAAAATGCGAAAATGTTGTAAAAGATGAAAAGACTGGTGAAATAATAGAGTTACATTGTAGTTATGATCCGGAAACACGTGGTGGTTGGTCTCCTGATGGGCGAAAAGTAAAGGCAACGATGCATTGGGTTTCGGCTGCTCATGCGATTCAGGCTGAGGTACGTTTGTACGATCATCTTTTTATGAAAGAAAACCCGGAAGAAGTGAATGAAGATGAGGATTTTATGGCAAATTTAAATCCTGATTCTTTAGAAGTTTTGACAACCTGTCAGCTTGAGCCAGGTTTAGCTGATGCCAGGCCAGGAGATCGATACCAATTTGAACGATTGGGCTATTTTTGTGTCGATCCAGATTCATCGAAAAATGCTCTCCTATTTAATCGAACGGCAATGCTTCGTGATACCTGGGCAAAGATCGAAAAGGCACATCGGCAAGTATAGAAGTAAAACGACAGATGTAAGAAGTAAAACGTGAAAAGTGATATGTAAGATTTAAAACAATTATTATTTAACTGTATCGGAATTTCAAAGTTCAGAAAAAGACAATATTGCTGGATTCTCGGTTCTTGATTTTGAAACATCCAGAGTCAAGCATCAGTTGTTGTTTTTATTAATCAATGCTCCAAAGAAACGGCGCATCTTTGATGTGTGGAGCTATGTTCTTTTAAACATGTCACGTTTGACGTCTCACATTTCACGTCTGAACTCTCAAGTTTCACTTATCAAATTAATCACTTATACTAAATATTGAGGCAACCATGGTTATCAAAATTTACAATACGTTGACCCGACAAAAAGAAGAATTAATTCCAATTAAACCAGGTAAGATTCGCATTTACATGTGCGGACCTACCGTTTATGATTATTTTCATATTGGCAATGCCCGTCCATTTATTCTATTTGATATTTTTCGTCGCTATTTAAAATATCGTGGTTATGAAGTAAAGTTTGTTGCCAATTTGACGGATATTGAAGATAAGATAATCAATAAAGCCAATGAAAAAAAGATTTCGTCTTTCGAGGTTGCTGAAAAATTTACCAGTGCATTTTTTGAAGATGCAAAAAAATTAGGAATACTCGAGGCAGATATTCATCCGAAAGCTACTGAGAATATTGCTGAAATCATAAAAATAATAGAAAAACTCATCCACAATGGATTGGCGTATCAGATCAATGGAGATGTTTTTTATTCAGTTGATAAATTTCCAGGCTATGGAAAGCTTTCCGGGAAAAACATCGAACAACTTGAATCTGGCGCGCGGGTTGAAGTTGATCTTAGAAAAAAGAATCCGCTCGATTTTTCATTATGGAAGTCAGCTAAAGCTGGGGAACCATACTGGGATAGCCCGTGGGGTAAGGGACGTCCTGGCTGGCATATTGAATGTTCAGCAATGTCTATGAAATATCTGGGTGAATCATTCGATATACATGCAGGTGGCAGTGATTTAATCTTTCCACATCATGAAAACGAAATTGCTCAAAGCGAGGGTGCAACAGGGAAGTCCTTTGTTAAATATTGGATGCATAATGGTTTTTTAAATATAGAAGGAGAGAAGATGTCCAAGTCATTGGGCAATTTCTTCACTGCGCGAGAGATTATGGAAAAATATCATCCAGCAGTTATACGGATGTTCTTTTTGCTGAAGCATTATCGAAGTCCAATAAATTTCAGCGAGGAAAGAATTTTGGAGGCTCAACATGCGTTGGATCGAATCATCACCACATTAGAGAACATAGATTTAGTTTTAAAAGAGCAAGAAATCGAAAACACAGGTGAAACTCCAACTTTATTTGAATCCATTGAGGATTTGAAGCAAGAATTTCTCAATGAAATGGACGATGATTTCAATACGGCTGGGGCAATGTCGAAAATTTTTGATCTTATCAAAGAGGCAAATCTTATCATGGCTCAGACTCAATTGCCTCAAGTTGATATTTTGTCATTAATAAAGATAAAAAAAAGCATCGAAGAATTTGATAGCTTCTTAGGATTATTATTTTATAAAGAAGCCACTAAATCGTCAATTAAAGAAGAAGCACTGATTAAGATTTTAATAGATGTAAGGAATAAATTAAGAGATGCAAAACAGTGGTCATTAGCAGATCATATCCGAGATGAATTGAATAATGTGGGCATTGAAATTGAAGATCATCCTCAGAAAACAATTTGGAGAAAAAAATAAAAAAATTAAAAAAAGTCTTGACTTTTAAAAATAAAATATTATATTTGTAATTTTAGCTTTTAAAATTTATTGGTGTTTTAGGCTTTAATTTATTCTGATTGATCGTCAATTATTGCCACCATAGCTCAGTAGGTAGAGCACCTCACTTGTAATGAGGCTGTCGCGGGTTCGATTCCTGCTGGTGGCTCCTGAAATATAAAGGGAAGGTTCCCGAGCGGTCAAAGGGAACAGACTGTAAATCTGTCGGCTCAGCCTTCGGAGGTTCGAATCCTCCCCTTCCCACAACTTATTCAAATAATAATGAAGTGATTTTGCGGGAGTAGCTCAGTTGGCTAGAGCATCAGCCTTCCAAGCTGAGGGTCGCGGGTTCGAACCCCGTTTCCCGCTCTTTGTGGAAAGCCCCTCATAGTATTAGCTCCGATCTATCTGAGAAGCTGTTTTTAGATTTGGGCATACAGGAGATTTGAAATGGGTCGTGTTGTGGCTGGGCGATGAGACGAAAATATTTTCAAAGGGAATTAATTTTATTATTGTCTCACACAAGGCATTGATATTCTAAAAGAGCAATCTCTTACAAAGCTAATTATGAGGGGTTTAGAATGTCTTGACCTTGATTATTTAATTTTAGGCGGAACAGTACTACTCATCCTGATATAATTTTCTGTTAACATTTTTCAATTGACAGGTTTCACTTAAATGATGCCCAAATAACTCAGTAGGTAGTGTATCTCGCTGTATCGGGAAGATCATCCCGATAAAATAGGGATCATGGATTTTAATGATAAGTTAATTTAAAAATTGTACTTAATTATGAGCCCATGTAGCTCAGGTGGTAGAGCACCTCCTTGGTAAGGATGAGGTCACCAGTTCAATCCTGGTCATGGGCTCAATCTAATAACTGGTAAAATGATTATAAAGAGAATTTTTTGCGGAGGAATTAATTATGGCGAAGGAGAAGTTTCAGCGGACGAAGCCGCATGTAAATATAGGGACGATCGGTCATGTGGATCATGGCAAGACGACGTTAGTAGCGGCGATCACCAATTTATTATCTCGTCAGGGCTTAGCTCAGGCCAAGAGTTATGAAGAGATCGATAATGCCCCGGAGGAGAAGGCACGGGGATTAACGATCAATGTCCATCATGCGGAGTATGAGACCGAGAAGCGTCATTATGCGCATGTTGACTGTCCGGGTCATGCTGATTATATCAAGAACATGATAACTGGCGCAGCGCAGATGGACGGAGCGATCTTGGTGGTTTCGGCCGCCGATGGCCCGATGCCGCAGACGCGGGAGCATGTATTATTAGCCCGCCAGGTGAATGTTCCTTATTTAGTGGTTTTTTTAAACAAGACGGATCAGGTCGATGATCCAGAGTTATTGGAGTTAGTGGAGTTAGAGATACGGGAGTTATTGAGTCAATATGAATTTCCCGGGGATGACATTCCGGTGGTAAAGGGTAGTGCGTTGGAGGCGTTGGAGCATCTTGATGATTCAGCCCGGACTGCTCCGATATTGGAATTAATGACGGTGGTAGATGATTACATACCGACGCCGGCGCGACTGACCGACAAGCCGTTTTTGATGCCAGTGGAGGATGTATTTTCGATTACGGGTCGTGGCACGG
>JGI2171J19970_10001604_pt1 | contig 12612 bp, 7 predicted proteins | sample DeeMarSWOR324_28_FD_19970 | JGI IMG/M metagenome (IMG submission 19970) | reverse complement strand
CTGCCTCTTTAGCCAAAGCTTTGCCCGAACCACAAGGTTCGTTGGCCCAGGCTATTTTACTGGGCTTGAGAGGCAATATACCTGATTCTCTTTATGAAGCCTTTTCCAGGACAGGCACAGCACACCTGCTGGCTATCTCTGGCTTACATATCAGCATCATTATTGCCATGTTCCTCAGCTTTGGTATCCTGGTCTTTGGCAGGCGGCGTTCCATATATATCTGGCTGACTCTCGCGATTACCTGGCTTTATGTCCTGCTTGCCGGGATGCATCCACCGATAATTCGGGCGGCAATTATGGGAAGCCTGTTTTTAATAGCTGAATATTTGGGAAGGCAACGAAGTGCCATTATTGCTCTGGCTTTCGCTGCCGCAGTAATGGTGGGAGTCAAACCTTACATTTTGTGGACTGTCTCTTTTCAACTCAGTTATTTAGCTATGGCTGGGCTAATTGTCCTCTATCCTTACTTCCAGGCGTGGGGAAGGAAGGGTGTTGTTTTCTTATTTGGAACCAAGGAAAAGATTTTGGCCGCAGGTAACACGATAACCGACGGCTTTGCCGCAACGCTGTCGGCTATCGTGGCAGTCGGGCCGCTTATAGCTTATAACTTCGGCATAGTTTCTCTGGTTGCCCTGCCGGCAACCTTCTTCTCCTTGCCTGCATTGCCTTTTATCATAGTCACATCAGCATTAGTCGCCTTCGTNGGACTACTTGCTTCGCTTGCCGCTCAAATACTGGGCTGGCTGGCCTGGCTTTTTCTCAGCTATCTCGTTTTTGTAGTCCAGGGCTTTGATGCCCTTCCCCACTCTTCATTAGAGGTAGCCACTGTTTCTACTTGGCATGTCTGGGGATACTATGCTATATTGGCGGGAGTTATAGCTCTCCTTAGCTGCCGAAAACATATAGTTGATTTTTCTTCCAGGTTGGTTTCAGGAATAAAGAAAGCCACTGAAGGCATTCCTAAACCTCGCCTCGGCTTTTCTCCAAAATGGCTTATCCTGCCCCTTTTGATAGTAGCTATCCTGGTGTGGGCTGTGGCTCTGACCACGCCTGATGACAAGCTTCATGTGAGCTTTCTTGATGTTGGACAAGGAGATGCCATCCTCATTCAGACGCCCAACGGCCAGGACATACTTATTGATGGTGGTCCTGACTCCCAGAAAATCAATCTGGAACTGAGCAAGAAGCTCCCCTTCTGGGATAGAACGATAGACCTCGTGGTCTGCACTCAACCTCAAGCCGACCATGTCACAGGCCTGGTAGAAGTTCTTCAAAGGTACAAAGTGAAGCAAGTGCTTGAGCCTGGAGTATCCTACAACTCCTCCATTTATCTGGAATGGCGCAGGCTTATTGAAGATAAAGAAATCGAACATAACGTAGCCCGGGCCAGGCAGGAGATTGATTTGGGCAGCGGAATCGAGGTGGAGGTGTTAAATCCACCAGTAGGCTTGTTTGAAGAAACCAGCCATGATGTGGATAACAATGGAGTAGTGTTGAGGCTGACCTGGGGCAAAGTCAGTTTCCTGTTTACTGCTGACATACGGGAAGAGGCTGAGTTCGAGCTTAGCGGGCAGCGAACCAATTTAAAAAGCACCGTTCTTAAGGTAGCCCATCATGGCAGCAGGACCTCCACCACCTCGCAATTTTTGGCTGCTGTTAATCCTGAAGTGGCGGTGATTTCGGTGGGGGCGGACAACACCTTTGGCCATCCCAGCCCCGAGGTGATGGAGAGACTGGTTAACAGGCTGGGTGAGGACAATGTTTATCGCACGGATGAGGATGGCACCATCGAATTCATTACCGACGGGGAAAGGCTGTGGGTGAAAGCAGACAGCTAGGAAATTTATTTAGTAGATACGCGCTTACGGTGAGAGACTTCCTACTCTAGCAGAATACCATCCAGGATTGCTCCTGCCCTTTCTTATACCGATATGTACCTTTCTACTTCGCTCAGTGAAGCTATAACCAAAACGCAAGAATAGTCCATCACAGAAATTATAACGAGGCCCTTCCTTAAATGACGATTTTCCCGTCCTTGAGGAAGAGAGTCCCATCTATACGCACTTCCCCACCATCGCGGAGGTCACAGACCATATCCCAATGGATAGCGGACTTATTCTTGCTCCCCGACTCAGGATAACCCTTCCCCAAGGCCAGATGGATTGTTCCGCCGATCTTTTCATCGAAGAGAGTTTCCTTGGTAAACCGCTGGATGCCGGAATTGGTTCCGAAGGCAAACTCTCCTACATAGCGTGCCCCTTCATCGCTCTCCAGCATCTTCAACAGGAACTGTTCATTCTTAGCCGCCGTAGCCTTGAACACTTTGCCATCCTTAAACTGGAGTTGCACATCCTCCACCTCGCGGCCATAAGCGCAGGCAGGATAAGTATATCTGATATGCCCATTCAAGCTTTCCTCGATGGGCCCTGTGAATATCTCCCCATCGGGAAAGTTCACGTGCCCGTCGCAGTTGATCCACTTCCGGCCTGTAACTTCGAACTTGAGATCGGTATCCAGGCCCAGCACATGGATTTGCCGGGCTTTGTTCAACCAATCAACGAGGCGCTGCTGTTTTTTAGAGATTGTCCGCCAGGCCTCGATGGGGTCAGGTTCATGAACCAAGCAACCGTTATAAACAAAATCCTCGAACTCGCGGAGCGACATCTCCGCGTCCTGAGCGAAAGCCTGGGTCGGGTAGACGGTCCCGGTCCAATGCAATTCTTTCTTGGCCGCCCGCTCGAGAAATCGGTCAGACAGGGGACGCATCGCCACAGCCCGGCGGGACTGCTTATCAGGGTCAGCGTTGGTGAGCTGCTTGGTGTTCACATCCGTCCAGATTTCAATGCTTGCGTCGATTTGCTCAACGATCTCCCTCATAAATGGGGGCACGTAGTCAAGCTGGGCATTGCTGGCATAGGTGTACAGAAGCTCTTCTGCCTCTTCCGGCTGAACCTGGAGAAAAGGATGAGCACCACGCTCCAAGACCTTTTGATAGACAGCTAAAATCAATGGTGCACCTTCCTGGCCGCCGCTGATGCGAACCAGCTGCTCCGGTCGCACTTCTACAGAATAATCAACCAGAATCTTAGCTACAGTTTCGACTCTTGGATCTGGCATTTCACCTCCTTTGACATGCTCGTACTGGAATCTATCGGCAGTCTAGCAGGTACTATCGATGGTAGTCAATCAACCAACGTCCTGGTGATATGCAATGCACCTCATGGAGATAGAGTGGCACCATCAAGTTCATTACCGATAGTGAGAGGCTGTGGCTAAGATTTGCCAGGAATGAAGGGCTATAACCCACCCTGACTGTGCCCGTCGCTCATTCCAGGTGAGCCGTATTACGATGGTAGAAGTAGGCAGGTATCCAACCACAGACTGCACTGAGCTTTCTCCTGAATTCCGTTGGCAGGCCTAGATATGAGACAAATATCCATAGATAATAGATCCGCCGTAGCAATGCGGCAGCGAAGCCATCGAAGACACGATTCACTAACTGTGCCAGCACCAGATTCCTGCCCATATATATTACCTGCCCCTTAAACTTGTAACGGAAGGGAAGCTGTTCCTGACCTCGCANGGCGCGGATGATGTTCCTGGCACAGGCCGGGCCCTGTCGCATAGCTATCTGCTGGGTCGGGGGATAGGGCACCGAGCCATTTTCTTGTAATAAATAAGCGCAATCCCCGAGCACGTAGATCCCGGGTGACTCCGGGACTTCCATATACTCATTCACCACAATGCGCCCACCCTTCGCCTTTTCAAAAGGCAGCGATTCCACAACATCCACCGGCTTCACCCCCGCCACCCAAATAACAGTGCGAGTCGGTATAGTTTGCCCATCAGCAGTCTGGACACCACCCGACAAGACCTTGGTAATACGAGTTTTCAATAACACCTCAATTCCTCGAGAGCGTATCCTGTTGATAGCCAGTTCCGACACCTTAGCTCCAAAGCCAGACAGGAGAGCATCCTGTGCCTCAACCAGGAGCACCCGGGTCTGGGGCATCAGGTAGGGGTAGTCCCGTACCAGCGCCTTGCGTACAAAGTCTTGAATTGCCGCCGCCAGTTCTATACCAGTGGGTCCACCTCCCACCACCACGAAAGTGAGCAGCTCACGCTGACGTTCTTCATTTCGTTCCAGCAATGCCGCCTCATAGTTGTTCAAAATGTGATTGTGGATATTGACAGCATCCCTCAGAGATTTGAAGTTCAGCGAATTTTCCTCGACGTCAGCCATCCCGAAGAAATTGGTAGTGCTGCCCAGGGCTACCACCAGATAGTCCCACTTCAGCTTTCCAGCATCGGTGCTGACTACCTTCTTCTCCACGTCTATGCCCTGTACTCGGCTCTGCCTGAACTCAACCGGCCCCTCAGCACTCCTCCACCTCAGCAGGGCCTGCAAGGGGAAAGAGATATGACCGGGTTCGACGCTCCCACTAACTACCTGCCATATAAAGGGCAGGGGTTGATGATAATTCCGTTGGTCCACCAGTGTTACCTGCAGCCCCGGTACACCAGCAGAGGTCTTCTTTAACTCCAGTGCAGCGCCGATCCCCGCCGCGCCCGCACCCAAGATAAGCACTCTCTTCTTGTCTCCAGCTACGGCCATCTCCCGTTAGAAGAAAAATTGCTAGTTTTAATAAGGTTACCGTTAGTTTATCCAGATGTCAATGATAACATCAGAAGCCCACCTACAAGTTATTGCGTGCCATTGCGGGAAAATTCCGTCAGAGCAACTATGGCACAGATCAGCGGCTTGCCCGGATCGCTTATCTGTAGCATTCTTTTAAACGGTCACCATAGCCAATCGATGGGGACAGATACTGCTAAAAAGAGGAAGGGGCTGAGATTTCGTCCCAGCCCCCTTCATCTAATCATTGACCATTCGGACAACTTTGATATTCACTACTCTACCACTACTATATAATAGCGTCCTCGCCCTTGACCATCCTGACTTCTTCTATGGTCACGGAGCCGAGACCGATCACAGCCTTGGCTTCGGCAGAGCCCGCTTGGCTAGCAGCAAAGGTAACACACAGGGCCGAAACCTCTACCGTATGCATTCCCGCATCAAGGTCATCGACGATGAAGTTGAACGAGTTGGCACTCAGGGTTCCGATGATGAGCCCTATTTCCTCATATCCTACTACCACGCCATCCTCCANTATCCCCTGAAGAGTAGCCGACAGTACCTGGACCCTGCCATTGTAGATTATCCATCCCGGAAATGCTTCCTGGCCATCTACCTCAACTTTTAGCAACACTGCAGCGACGGCTGCGGACGTGTCTTTGTTACCGCCTTTGCTCTTGACATTGGTCTCGGTGTATAGCCCGCTCAGCAGTGAGACATCAATAAACAGGTCCTTATCGTTTGCTGTCTTGATGGTTTGGCTGAGAATATTTGTCGCAAGCGTCCAATCCAAGTCGGTATCCCAGTCGGGGTCTTCATCACTGACGGTCTGTGATTCACTGATGACTTCGAGTTCGGCTATCTGTGCCGTAGCTTTGGCTGATGCATTGGGGTTCTCCTGCGCAAAGACACCCGTTGCACCGAGCATAGCCACCAATGTTACTGCCAGTACTATCGCAATTATCTTTTTCATTTCCTTTTCTCCTTTCATTTATTCTTTTCTGTATAATTATATCTGTCGACCTCAGATATAAGGTTTTGACTTATTAATCTTTGCCAGCTATCATCCCCTTTATTCTTCATTAATAAATAATGAAACCGCACTTTCTGAAGTGCGGTTTCATTATTGGCTTCCCACCACCTAAATGACCAACTACAGGTGGGGGGTTCAACGCCTACTTCTGTGCTTTTTTTACTTATTGAATTACTTCGTTACTGTCGAGCCCTCCCTTGATTGTCTATCCAGTGTATGTAATGCCGAATTCATAATACTTCGTCAAAAACCCCTTTTCATCATTATTAGTCGCTAAAAGTTTTAAAATCCCTCGATTTCTTTCCCCAATCCTGGAAGTCAACATAGGTCATCTAGGAATTGATAGAATATTTACCAATCCCATATATTAATTATTAATGCCCAAAGAAAACTTGTCAAGGTACTCATAATTAACCTAAGTTGACAAATCCTCCCTGATTCTTACATATTTTTCATAAGCTCGGACTATACTTTATATACTTTTGTACCCTGTTTTCCTATGTGACCGGCATTATTGGGCATCTATGCCGCGGTCGACCTAGGGTTGCCTAAGTTGCTTAATTGGAGTATTCTTTTAGACGTGAACCAAAGCTCAGCCGCGCGGGGCACAGATAGCTAGATATCGAGGTTAACCATGGTTGATTTAGATAACGCTTCAGTTTACCGGCAATTTGATAAGTCAGGAATGCTCGACCACCTGCACAAATTTCCCGAGCAATGCCAGAAGGCCTGGGAAAATGTACTGGAGCTTGAGCTACCCCCCGAGTATAGCCAAATATCTAATGTCGTTATCGTGGGGATGGGCGGCTCCGCAATTGGCGGCGACATCGTGCGCGGACTTGCTCTGGCTGAAAGCAAATTGCCCGTTCGAGTGCACCGGGACTATGGACTGCCGGCACTTGTTGACGAGAGCACCCTAGTCATCGCCTCAAGCTATTCGGGGAACACCGAAGAAACCCTGTCTGCGTTCACTGAATCGTTAAAAACCCGCGCCAGGAAGCTGGTCATCACATCAGGCGGCAAACTTAAGCATTTAGCCGAAAATGAAGGCATCCCTGCTTTCGTAATATACTACCAGGCGCCCCCCAGGGCTGCCTTCCCACATAGTTTCGTTCCCCTGGTGGGNATTTTTCAGAAGCTTGGTTTGCTTGGAGATAAGTCGGCAGATTTGCATGAAGCGGTGGACATTCTGAACAAACTATCACGAGATTTTATGGAAACCACCCCTCTTGCTTCCAATACTGCAAAACAACTGGCAGTCAAGCTGTGGGGGCATATAGCAGTCGTCTATGGGGCAGGTATACTCTCGGAAGTAGCCAAGCGCTGGAAGGGAGAATTCAACGAGAACAGCAAAGCCTGGGCCTTCTTTGAAAGCTTCCCTGAACTCAATCACAATGCAGTAGTCGGCTACGAATTCCCCAGCGAAGCGAAAGAAAGGATATCCGTGCTTATGCTGCGCTCATCTTCACTTCATCCTCGGAATCTACTTCGCTACGAGGTTACCGCTAAATTGCTGGACAAAGCAGGAATCACTTACGAATTGATGGAAGCCAGAGGGAAAGGCGCCTTGGCTCAGGTGCTGAGTTTAGTTCTCCTGGGCGATTATTCCAGCTTCTATCTGGCAATGCTAAATGAAGTTGACCCATCATCTACAGATGCGATAAACTTCGTGAAACAATGCCTCGCCCGATCCACCATTTCGAGTGACTATAGTTAAGCGAAAGGGCATAGTTTGTCGGGAAGATGTGTGGGCAAACCAACAGGTACGATAGTGGGGTGACTGGGTGAAAGCTTTAGTCCTGGCTGCCGGCAAGGGCACGCGACTTAAGCCGCTGACTAATACTGTTCCCAAACACATCCTGCCAGTGGGAGATAAGCCGGTTTTATTTCATGTATTAAACTATATAAAAGAAGCAGGCATTAAAGATATCGGTATCGTTGTATCTCCAGAGTCTGGTCCTTACATAGAGGAAGCCCTAGGTGCTGGCTCAGAGTGGGGAGGGCAGATTACATTCATCGTTCAACATGAACCCCTGGGGCTGGCGCACGCTGTCAAGGCAGCTCAAGGCTTCCTTGGTGATTCACCCTTTCTCATGCTCCTGGGCGATAACCTCGTCCAGGAAGGCGTCAAAGACTTCCTGGACGAGTTCCATGCCTCCAGTTCCGATGCTAGTATTCTCCTCAAGGAAGTATCCGACCCCAGGGCTTTTGGCGTAGCTGAACTCGACTCCTCAGGAAAAGTGATACATATGGTGGAAAAGCCCCAAAAACCGAAGAGCAACCTGGCTATAATTGGAGTTTACCTCTTCACTGCCGAAATTCATAAAGCTATAGCTCAGACAAAGCCTTCCCGGCGGGGGGAGTTGGAGATAACAGATGCCATCCAGAAACTTCTGGATATGGGAAAGGTGATTAGAAGCCACCTTCTCCGGGGGTGGTGGCTTGATATCGGGAGCAATGATGGACTTATTGAGGCTAATCGTGTTGTTCTTGATGCCTTCCTGAAGCGGAACATTAAAGGGGAAGTGGATGAGCAAAGCCGTATCGCGGGCAGAGTCGAAATCGGGGAGGCAACAAAAATAGAAAACAGCCTCGTTCAAGGCCCGGTATTTATCGCAGCAAACTGTCGGATAAAAAATTCCCTCGTTAAACCTTTCACCAACATCAGAGCCGATACAGTGGTAGAGGACTCGAGTCTGGAGCGTTCACTGATACTGGATAATTGCCAAATCTTGAAAATCAAGCACCTGGCTAATAGTGTCATTGGTAAAAATACGATATTAACTGGACAGGGCAAAGACCCCGGAAAGAACTGTCCTGAGCAAAGTCGAAGGATCAGGTTGTTCATAGGTGACGATTGTAAAGTAGAATTGGAGTAAAAAATCATGCGCAGGTTGTTAATTGTTTCAAATAGGCTGCCTATCACCGTGCAGGATAGGAAAGGCGATTTACACATTGAGCCTAGTGTCGGTGGTCTGGCTACAGGATTAAGCTCTTGGTACAAATCCCACGACAGTATCTGGATAGGATGGCCGGGGATAACCGGGAAAAAAATAAAAGGGGAAAAAGACATCCTGGCAAAACTGCTATCTGCAAACTGCCATCCAGTTTCTATCTCACAGCAAGATGTCGAAGCCTACTACCACGGTATCTGCAACAGAACCATCTGGCCTCTCTTTCACTACTTCCCCCTCTACGCGGAATATAGCGAAGATTTCTGGCAGGCTTACGAACGAGTCAACACGGCTTTCGCCAACGTAGTTGCTGGAATCGCTAAGCCCAGTGATATCATCTGGATACACGATTATCACTTAATGCTCCTGCCCAAGCTCCTGCGAGAAAGATTGCCAAAGGCAACAATAGGCTTCTTTCTCCACATCCCCTTTCCTTCTTCTGAAATATTTCGCTTGCTACCATGGCGCAAACAAATTCTGGAAGGACTTTTAGGCGCAGACCTTGTAGGTTTTCACACCTACGAATACGCCGGACACTTCCTGGACAGCGTGCGTCTTCTATTGGGCTATGAAGCAGCTATGGGACAAATCATTGTGGCTGATCGGGTAGTGAGGGCGGACGCGTTTCCTATGGGAATAAACTATCAACAATTTTCCAGCGCCGTCCAGGACTCAAAGACACATGCAGAGAGAAAAAGATTTCGTAAAAAACTAGGAGATCATCAAATAATTCTTTCGGTGGACCGTCTGGACTACACCAAAGGTATCCCCCAGCGATTGGAGGCTTTCAATGCGTTTCTGGAAAGAAACCCCAAATTCTTAAGGAAAGTAATCCTTGTTTTGCTGGTAGTACCTTCACGTACAAGAGTAGGACGCTATATGCAGTTAAAGAAAGAGGTGGATGGACTTGTGGGCGAAATCAACGGAAAATATGGGACTATAGGCTGGATGCCAGTCTGGTACCTATACCGCTCTTTACGCTTCCACCCTCTCGTCGCACTTTACAGCCTGGCTGATGTCGCCCTTGTTACCCCTCTAAGAGACGGCATGAATCTGGTAGCCAAAGAATACACGACAACCAAGACAGACGGGAAGGGGGTCTTGATACTTAGTGAGACTGCCGGAGCCGCTCAAGAGCTAGGTGAGGCAATCATTGTAAATACTAATAACCATGAAGAGCTTGTCCAGGCATTGACGAAAGCCCTGGAAATGCCAGAACAAGAGCAGATAGAGCGCAACCGCACAATGCAGAAACGCCTGCAGCGTTACGATGTGGCGCGCTGGGCAGACGAATTTGTAGACAAACTGCTTCACACCAAAAAGCTTCAACAGGAGATGACAGAAAAGACATTGACCTTTGAGATGCAGAGAAAATTGGTCAACGATTTCCAGGAGAGCAAGAAGGCACTACTCTTATTGGATTATGATGGCACACTTGTCCCATTTTCGCCCAAACCAGTGGACGCAATGCCGGGAGCCAAGCTCCTGAGATTGCTTGAAGAGTTTACCAAGAATCCTCGAACCGAAGTAGTGCTCATAAGCGGACGCGATAAAGATACCCTGGAGAAATGGTTCGGCAGTTTCAACGTGGGATTGGTGGCTGAACACGGCGCGTGGATTAAAGAAAAGGGGGGAGTATGGGAGACGATAGAAGCCCTGACAAACGAGTGGAAAGAAGAGGTATATCCCATACTTGAGTCATGGGTAGATAGAACCCCGGGCTCCTTCATCGAAGAAAAAGAGTTCTCCCTTGTCTGGCATTATAGAAAAGCTAATCCCTGGCTCGGTGAACTTCGAGCCCGTGAGCTGATAAACAATCTCGCAAATGTAACTGCCAATTTAAACATTCAGGTTTTGGAAGGAAACAAGACAGTGGAAGTGAAAAACACCGACATAAACAAGGGACGCGCAGCTTTAAAATGCATGTCGAAAGAGGAATGGGGCTTTATATTGGCGATAGGTGATGATTGGACCGATGAAGATACTTTCAGGGTCCTTCCTCCTACAGCGTGGTCCATAAAGGTGGGATTCGGAGCTTCAGCAGCCAGGTTCAGCCTCAGTTCCCCAGACGAAGCGATCTCTCTGTTAAGAAAAATGGTGAGAGCGCGGTGAAAGCTAGGAAGTAAATCGGACTCTCTTCCGCTTTTTCAAGTCGAACCAGGGAGAAAAGCTGACTATGCATTCAGTACAGACTTTCTTGTTGACAGCCCCATTTACAATCATATTTATGGCCATGAGATAATCAGCAATCCTATCCGGAAGGAGAAAGCGCTGCTTCACATACTCTCTGCCCCTTTTGCCCATCGCCTCAGCAGCCCTGGGTTTATTCAGTAAATAGATTACCTTTTTTGCCGTCTTGCGTGGGGTCTGGTAAAAGTATCCGGTATCGCCGTCCCGAATCTGAAGTGGTATGGCTCCCACGTCGGCACCTATCACCGGTTTGCCCTTCCACAATGCCTCGGTAATCACCAACCCGAAGCCTTCTTTGGTAGATGGCTGCATTATCACTCTGGCAGCCCGCTGGAGCGCATTCACCTCCCTATGGTTCTCCAGGCGGTCGTCCAGCGACAGATTTAGCACGTGGACGTCTTCATCATCCTTGGTGTCTTCATAAACTCGGGACAGAATTCTTTCTCCCTCCGGGTCATCGGCAGCCAAGCCACCTGCCAATATAAGCTGGCATTCTTTCTCCTTCCTCACCCGGCGGTAGGTGGCAATAGTCCTATCTATTCCCTTCCAGGGGTCGAATCTCCCAATTTGAGCAATGATCGGGACCTTGGGATCTATATTGTATTTGGTGAGAACCTTGTCTATCTCGTCCTGGCTCAATTCTCTATTTTTCTCAGAAAGAGGGTCGATGAAGGGAGGGATTATGAATTTGGGCAACGGCCACCACGGAATAATATACTGAGCCGCCGAAAATATGACGGCATCATAGTGCTCACTCCACTCAGTTAGGAAATCCCACAAATCAGATTTGCTCTCTATTGTCTCTCTATCAATATCTATGTGGCATCTCCAGAGCCAGGTTTCCCCCGGTCTTTCGAGATAGTGACCCAAGCCCAGAGGTTGTGGGTCATGCACATCTATCACGTCAGGTTCGTAGTCAATAAGATTCTGGTTGGCACACTCCTCGAGAGTGCATATGTACGTCTGTCGACGCTCTGGACCGAAGGAGCCTGCCTTGCCTTGTAGTAGGTTATGTAACTCTTTCGTAGCTTCGAAATACTCCCTGGTACCACGAATAACCTTCCACTCAGCTTCTATGCCCAGCATATTCAGAAATGGGACAGCGTTGTAAAGCATCTCAGCAACACCACCACCTTGGGCGGTAGCATTCAGCGTTAGTATTTTTAAGCCTTTTACCCGCTGAGCTATCTTTTGCAGCCTCTCCATTTTCACCTCTCCCATGATAGTAGCATAAGCCTCCAGAGGAGATGTGGAGAAAGGGCAAAAGTTCTTCCTCTTACTGTAAACGGTTCCATCTGCCAGGGTGGAAGAACTGATTTCTTTTGTCATTCAAAATCCTCGCTTTACATGTTATTCTAACCCAAAGCTGCCTCACGCCACGTAATTGGCTGATTTTATACCCAATAACACGCATTGGCAAGTCCCCGATTTAAATCATTCAAAATCTAAATGCGGGCCTGCTCAACCTTCAGATACTAAGGTGATCATGTTACTAACATTGCTTCTCATGCTTTGTTGCCTTCCTTTGTCCAAAACCGGAATCAGCATGCCAGAGTGGAGAACAGGAAGATCGGCCTCGGAGCCAGTGCACATGCTCACGCAATTCTGACTTTGTAGCTATGATCTACATTAACCCTGTGTCATTTACGATACTCGAGTTGAAAACCATAAACATGGAAAGGGGGCTGGTTTCCCAGCCCCCTTGTTGTGTCGTCGGCTCTTAGACGACTATTGCGCTAACTACCGTCCACGTCTGAATAAGCCTCTGAACCAGTCAAACAGCCGTCCCCAGAAGGAGT
>JGI2171J19970_10001603_pt1 | contig 12613 bp, 6 predicted proteins | sample DeeMarSWOR324_28_FD_19970 | JGI IMG/M metagenome (IMG submission 19970) | reverse complement strand
TCATCGCTATCCGGAAATCCGTCGCCATCCTTATCCTGTTCGGGACCATACATGGACATGTAAACATCAAAGGTCTCGATAGTATCGCAATCGATAACCCTAAAAGAGCCTACCATCACAATAATGGATTCCAGTTCTCCACGTTCTACCGGTAATTTTTTGAAAGTCCATTCCATGGTGCTGAACTTGTATGTGTCGTGACCAACCTTGACAGCCTCACCATACATAGGGGTTTGGATATCTCCCCAACCTGGGGCGGTGTTGGGCCATCGCTCAATCATCTGTAACCGTGTACCCATAGGATCCAGAGGAACAAGCGTAGTGATGACTACAGCCGCATTTCCGTCTCCCCGTGGAGGTGACGTGTAGACATAGGTCCCTGCCACATTACACGACCATGTGTCTTCTCCCTGAGCAGACGCATTTTTGTCTCCGAAATATCCTGCAACAAGACAAAAGACAATAAGACCCGTCATACATAATATCGCTGTTGTTCTTTTCGTGTTCATCTTACTTTCTCCTTTCTCAATTCAATCATTTAGACTACAAAACACTGAGAGGTAAATTAACCTCCTCTGTCGCCTGTCATTTCAAAGATACGAAGATACAGACTATAAACCCAATCAATACCTATTAATGTTCCATAAGCTTACCTCCCAAAAAGTAGTTTAAGATCGTTCTCTTGTTCCTAAACATAATTCCTACTTCCATTCTTGTTTTGTTTCTCGGTTTGCTGTATCATAAGATGAGCCTTGATTCGGGCGCGCAAACCATCCGTCCGAGTTTGGCTGGGCCGGTGAGTTATGTGCTTGACGGCGTGATACTCGCCGGCTACTTTTTTTGACAGGTTTTAGGTTCAGGGTTCAAGGTTTGCCCCGCTCAAACGCCGCGGGGGCTGGGTTGGTTGACACGTTCTGTTTTAACCTTGAACTTTGAACCTTCTAACCTTGAACCCACTTCACGCTTCACACTTCAGAATCTACGCTTCATACTTTTTCAGCCCTCCTTTCCGCCATTGCTCTTGTCTGATTCCGGGGCAGAGTCCAAGTCACGGTCGTCCCGGAAGTCGCCCGGCATGGGAGTGATTGACACCTGCCAAAGGTCTTCATCCCCGTGCCCGCCCGGACGGTTGGAAGCGAAGTAGAGAGTGGAACCATCGGCCGAGATACTTGGAGTACCATCGTAACCGAACGTGTTGATCACCGGGCCAAGGTTCACAGGTTCTGACCAGGAATCGTCAGTTGTCTTCCGCCTAACGACCCATATGTCCACTTGACCACCATATCCGCCGGGTCGATTGGACTGGAAAAAGAGCAACAAGCCATCAGCAGATATGCTTGGTGTCGCTTCAATATGCGGACTGTTCACCGGTGGTCCAAGATTCACTGGCTCCGACCAGGGACCTTCTGTCGTGCTCCGCCTCGTCATCCACAGATCGGTTTTGCCGATTTCACGGGACCGGTCGGAACAGAAGATAAGCAACAACCCATCGGCTGAGATGCTCGGGGACCAGTCGAGAGCCGAGCTGTTGATAGTTGGTCCGAGATGAGTGGGCGCTGCCCACTGGTCGTCTATCGTTTCCCGTGTTGCTCTCCAGAGATCAAGTGAACCAAGCCCAGGGGGCCGCCAGGAACTGAAGTAAAGCGTAAGACCGTCGTACGAAATACTCGGAGTGCCGTCGGTGTAGGCACTGTTGACAGGTGATCCGAGTTTGACCGGGGGATCCCAGGGATCCGAAACCGTTGCTCTTGTCGTTACCCACAAGTCGTCCGGTCCACCGGAACGTGCCGAGGAAAAGTAGAGCGAAAGACCGTCTGCCGAAATGCCTGGCGTAGAATCCGTAGTCCAACTGTTGACTGTCGGCCCCAGATTCATGGGAGCGTTTTGCCAGAGACCTCTAAGAAATTCCCGAAACCGCAGGTCATGTGGATTCGTTTCGTCCAAAGGAACTATGATGTTGACATACATTTCCATGTCAGCAATCACGTTTTTTGTTTCGCCCAGCAAACAATATCGTTGCGCGCGGAGGAGATAATTCTGTGCATCCTCCGGGTTGGTCTTTATCTTTTCAGTCAAAGAGCGCACGTGCTGCCGGATCTCTGCCAGGATTTGGTCGCTTAGACGGCGTGCCTCAGACCCAACATGCTTACTATAAAGAATTGGCACAAGATTCGCCCACGCTGCGTCATGGTTGCCTTTCTTAAACAAATCAGTGGCGCGCTTGAGGGTGCGCCTATGCGTAAAGAGCATTTCCCTTTCCGACCGGGGCAGTTGGAACTTCCCGACCGAGAACACCACGATCAGTAGGGTAACAGCAAGAACAGACACTATAAGCGAAGCTGCAACTTGGAATCGATGTCTGCGAAAGAACTTCTGCAGTCGATAGAACGTGCCGGGAGCCCGTGCGAGAATCGGTTGATCTTTCAGGTGTCTCTGGATATCGAGAGCCAACGCCGAGGCGTTGTCATAGCGTCTTTCCCTGGCTTTCTCAAGTGACTTCATCACAATCCAGTCGAGGTCGCCGCGGATTGCCTTGGTGAGTAGATCTGGGCTTGAATCGCGATATTTGGCTACGTCCGTCAGTGTTTCGCCAAGCGTCCTGAGTTTTGTGGAGGGTTTCGGCGGCTCCTTTTCGCGGATGATCCGCTGCATTTCGCTATAGCCGGCTTTGCGCAGTTCTTCTTCGCTGAATGGCGTTGTGCCGGTGAGCAGTTCATAGAGCAGAACACCGAGAGAGTAGATATCTGAGCGACTGTCAATTCCAAGATCGCTAAGTTCAGCCTGCTCCGGACTCATATAGGCCGGCGTGCCGATGATGTGGGCGTAACGCGTAAAGAGCGTCTTCTCCGTCAGTTTTTGATTGATGGCCTTGGCGATACCGAANTCGATGACCTTGGGAACAGAGATTCCTTCGTGCCGCGTCACCATCACATTGGTTGGCTTTATATCGCGATGAATAATACCCTTTTGGTGAGCGTGCTGGACGGCGTTGCAGACCTGGATGAACAGTTCCAGCCGCTCTTTGGTGCTGAGGTTGTTTTTATCGCAATATGCGGTGATGGAAACACCCGTAACCAGTTCCATGACGAAGTACGGCCGGCCCGTCTCGGTCGCTCCGGCGTCCAGGACTTTGGCGATATTCGGATGGTCCATCATGGCCAACGCCTGGCGCTCGGCCTCGAAACGGGCGATCACCGACTTGGTGTCCATGCCCAATTTGATGATCTTCAACGCCACCTTCCGGCGAATCGGCTCTTGCTGTTCGGCCATGTAAACCACCGCCATGCCCCCTTCGCCGATCTGCTCCAAGAGCTTGTAGCGCCCGATAACCGTGCCGGCCTTTTCCTCCAGGTCTTGGTCATCAAATGCGACGGCCGATTCCTCTAAAAGGGCTTCAAGAAAGTCGCCCTTGTGCTCACGTGCCTTAAGAAGTGCCAAGATGCGCTCTTTCAGGGCCGGATCGGCGGCACAGACTTTTTCCACGTAAGCACTGCGCTCCGGCGGCGTCTTCAACTCCATAGCCGCTTTGAAAATCGATTTTTCGTCTGTCTGTTTAGCCGTCATTTTCTGTCTCCATGTTACAGTGCGAAATTTAGGCCATAAAATTCCACGAAATGAGGAAAATTTTTTCGAAAAAATCACCCAACACCATTTTTCAGAGCAATATCCAGGCGATATGCTCGCCCAAAAAGCCCGCGTGAATCCCTCACGATTTTGTTCTGGTATTGCTTCCACCCATAGCAAGACGCAACCATGCGAGGGCGTACTCGAGATCGGCATAGGCTTTTGAAGGGGAAACCCGGAGTATCTTAGCGGCCTGATGGACCGCTAAGCCTCCGAACACACGCAGCTTGATCAGCTCAGCCGCTATTTTGTCCTCCTCCGAGAGTTTNTCGAGAGCATCATCCAGCGCCAGAACATCATCCGGGTGGATCTCATGGGTATCAATGAAAAGGAATTCATCGAACTCGATTCTCTTTTTGTCCCCGCCGTGTTTCAGGCTCTTCTTCTTACGAGCGCTTTCGACCAGAATTCTTCGCATCGCCTCGGCGGCGGCTTTGAAGAAATGCCCTCGGCTGTTCCAGCTCTGGTCTGTGCCTTCGACCAGCCGGATATAAGCCTCGTGAACAAGAGCTGTCGCCTGAAGCGTCTGGCCGGGCGCTTCCCGAGACAGCTTCTGAGCGGCCAGAAGACGTAGCTCTTCGTAGACCAGCGGAAGCAATTCTTCTGCGGCTTTCGCGTTTCCCTGCTCAATCGCGGTCAAGATGCGAGTCACATCACTCATCATGATCCCACTTTCCAGCTTTAGCGTACCAGGGATGGCCTGATCTGTCAAATCATCGTGAGTTTGTGCCTTTACAGGCCCGTATGACGGGGATACAATGGCCGGCCTTATGGAAAAGATAGTGATTTACGATACGACACTGCGGGACGGTATGCAGGCCGAGGGGGTGAGCTTCTCGCTCGAGGATAAACTCGCCATCGCCAGGCGGCTGGACGAGTTCGGCGTCCACTACATCGAAGGGGGCTACGCGGCTTCCAACCCCAAGGAGGTGCAGTTTTTTGCCGAAGTCGCCAGGCTCGACCTGAAGAATGCGAAGGTCGCCGCGTTCGGCAGTACCCGCCGGGCCGATGTCGGCGTTTCAGAGGATGTGTCTCTAAACGCCATGCTGGCCTGTAAGACGCGGGCCGCAACCGTGGTTGGCAAGAGCTGGGACTTGCACGTGACGAAGGTGCTGGGGTGCTCGCTCGATGAGAACTTGACGATTTGCACCGAGTCGGTCGCATACCTCAAGAAGCACGGCGTAGAGACGATCTTCGACGCCGAACACTTCTACGACGGATACAGAGAGAATCCGGAGTACGCGATAAAGGTCCTGGAGGCCGCAGCGCAGGGCGGCGCTGATGCGTTGGTGCTGTGCGACACGAACGGCGGTTGCCTGCCTGAGCAGGTGTATGACATCACGCAGGCGGTCTGCGAGCGGTTCGGCACGGTCATCGTAGGCATTCATACCCACAATGACAGCGACTGTGCGACGGCCAACACCCTGGCGGCCGTTCGCGCCGGCGCCAGACACGTCCAGGGAACCATCAACGGCCTGGGCGAGCGCTGCGGCAACGCCAACCTGTGCACGCTGATACCTAACCTTGCACTCAAGATGGGTTTCGATACCCTCAGCGGCGACAAAATCAAGACGCTGACCGAAGTATCTCGCTTTGTTTTCGAGATAGGCAATATGACGCCGGTGATGAATATGCCGTATGTCGGCGAGAGCGCGTTCGCGCACAAGGGCGGCTTGCACGTGGACGCGCTGCGTAAGAGCAAGGGCAGCTACGAACACATCACGCCGGAGCTGGTCGGTAACGAAAGGCGGTTTCTCATCTCCGAGCTAAGCGGCAAATCCACCGTTCTGGCGGAGCTGGAGAAGACCCAGATCGCCGAGGACAAGGGACTGGCTCGAAGAATACTGACNCAGGTCCAGGAGCTCGAGAACGAAGGCTATCAGTTCGAGGCCGCCGACGCCAGCTTCGACTTGTTGGTCAGGAAGATTTTGGGTTCTTATACGCCGTTCTTCGAGCTGATCAAATACCACGTGACCGTGGAGAAACGGGCCATCGGCGACCTCGTCACCGAGGCGACCGTGAAGCTGAAGGTCGGCGACCGGACGGAACACGTGGTGGGGGAGGGGGATGGCCCGGTTAACGCATTGGATGCCGCACTGCGAAAGTCGCTCGAGAGTTTCTACCCGAAGCTCAAGGAAGTCCATCTGACCGATTACAAGGTTCGCGTGGTCAATGCCAAGGCCGGTACCGCCGCCCGGGTGCGCGTGATCATTCAGTCCATGGACAAGACCTCGCTTTGGGGCACCGTCGGCGTCTCCGAGAACATCATTGAGGCGTCCTGGCAGGCCCTCGTTGACAGCGTCGAGTATAAATTACAGAAGGATTCCGGATAAACTCCGGCGAGAGAAGCGTAACACGCCACGGGGAGAATCGAACAATCCCGTCTGACGCACTCGAGAACCCCTGTCCTGGAAACCCCGCCAAAGTGCCAGAAGGCATTTTTTAACCCAAGGGCAAAATCTGTGGCATAGAGGCTTCAGATTCTTGTAATTGGAGGAGAATTTTGGTATTATTGTAGAATTGAAAGGAAGGGTATTGGCATGAAAACACAAAAGCATAAAGTTCCAAACTGTCATAGTGGATTTACGCTGATAGAGCTCTTGGTGGTCATCGCCATCATTGCATTACTCCTGGCCATACTAATGCCGGCGCTCAGTCGCGTGAAGCAACAAGCCAAAGCAATAGGGTGCCANGCAAGCCTACACCAATGGATCCTTATCTGGAAAATGTATACGGATGATAACAACGGCTACTTTCATAGAGGCCTGGGCGGAGAAAGCCAATCAGGCGGAGAAAGATGGCCAACGGTCATGCGCTCCCAGTACAAAAATCTCGATATGCGTCTCTGCCCGATGGCTACAAAACCTCTCTCCGAAGGAGGTCTAACTCCATTTGCGGCCTGGGGAATATTTAGCGACGGCAGCTACGGTAGCTATGGTTTCAATGAGTGGCTTTGCAATCGCGTTGTCAGTGCCGGCGGACAGGAAGAGAACTACTGGAGGAGTGTCAATAGCAGGCCTGCACATAATATCCCGCTCTTTCTTGATTGTTACTGGTACGATGTGTGGGCGCATGCAGTGGACCGACCTCCGGACCACGAGGCCGATAATCATAGTCCCGGTTCTAATGAAATGCGACGTGTCTGCCTGAACCGGCACAGTGGCGCGGTCAATAGCGCCTTCCTGGACTGGTCTATCAGGAAAGTCGATCTTAAAGAATTGTGGACCTTTAAATGGCACAAGAACTATGACATTCATGGTCCCTGGACGAAGGCCGGCGGAGTTCAACCGGACGACTGGCCGGAATGGATGAGAGGCATGAGAGACTACTAAGAACAGTGGCACTTGAAGCCGTATGCAGCGGTCACAAGCGACAGCTATGGAAAAGGCACAAGCCGGTATGTCGGTACCGTAGTGAAATCGGAACGCAATAGCCGATCAAAAAGAACCGGGGCCCACACCGAAGTAATCAGTGTGGGCCCGGAGCTGATGCAAAATCCGTGACCAGCCAAAGCTCACTGCGTTAGTTACCCACAAGAAAACGAACCTCACCCTTGGACAGCGCCCGGTTGTAGATCTTGACTTCGTCTATTACGCCCTCGTAAAATCGGTCTGTTTCCTGGGAATTCATNGCTATCGTGAGATTGTGCGTTTGGATCTCTATGGATCCTTGATGAGCCACAGTNGCACCTAAGACACCATCGACATACGTCTTGAGCTCGNTCCCGTCATAGGTTCCAAGCACGTGGTGCCACTCGCCGTTAAACGCGCTGTCCACTCTGACGTTCGCCGTGTACCAACCGGCGTCATAAATGAAGAATTCTATCGTATTGGAAGAAGCGTGCTTGATCGCATAAGTTTGATCGCCTTTGCTCACGTAGGGGTTGTGCTGGCCGTTGCCGGTATCATTCGTGTTCACCCACGCTGAAAGCGTAATCTGTTCCGTGATATCAAAGGCTGCATTGTTGCCGAAGTCAACATAATCGTTCACTCCGTCAAATGACAACGCCATGCCGGCTATGCCTTCGACAAAGGCCGGATTTCCCCTTATGGTACCATCTAATCCGCTGCCGGAACCATCTTGGACATTATTCTCAAATGAGTAGGCGGCCACCACATTAGCATTGCCGGGATCAACCGGTTCCGGCACTGGTTCGGATTCTACCGGCGGCGACCGATACAGACGAATATCGTCGATGAGCACATAACCTGCGCCACCAGGGACAGGATTGGCCTTGTTCCCGAAACCAACAGACATCGTATGGACATTGGTCAGGTCCACGCCCAAATCGGCAAAATCCTGAAGGAGGATATCCCATTGGGTCCAGCCACTCACCCGGGCTGCTTGCGGATTGTCGTGAGTTATCACCATGCCGTTGAGAGCAATGTACATCGGCTCAGCATCATTTGCCAAATTGCCTTTGTAAAACAGCGTCAATGTAAGAACATCGTCCTGGGTCCAGTCGGCATTCAACGTCGTGGTCACCTCGGAGAGCCCTGCTGTACTGTTGTCATACATGAGTGGTACTGACTGATTGCCACCATGCACGATCTCAGTGTCCATCGACGCGCCCGCGGGATAACCTATAGTCGAACCGTTTGTTGCCGGGCTGTCAAATCCATCTATCCACGTCAAATAAACCAAGTGGCTGCCCTCTTCTCCAGCGGGAATGTCGTTGTAGGACTCGAAATCGTCCACCACGACATAGTTGATGACTGTGAAGCTCCAAACGGTCCCTTTCCATGGGCTATTCGGGTCGGCCTCATTGACCTCATCGACTCGCCAGTAATAAGTCTGGCCCCACTCAAGAGGTGACTCTACGGGTGTGTAGCTCGCGGTATCCAGATCCTGGCTTGCTCGATATATGCCTGTAACGTCGGTGATGTCGGCATTGTTCACGTCGTTGATATCGGTTCCGACGTACACGTCATGCCTGTCGGCAGACTTTCCCGACGTCCAGCTAAGAGTGATTTCTCTTGTGATGTCTATCGCACCGTCGGCTGGATGGGGTTCAGTAGCCTTTACGGCTCCCCCGGGTCCGGTTCCGGGAACATACTCTCCTTCATAGACTGAAACAAAATCCAACCAGAGGGTGACTTCACGGCCAGCACAATGAAACTCAAGTTTTCCTTCGGCGTTGAGGGCTTCCGAGGTAAAGGCATACTCCGCCCACGCGCTCGTCAACTCAAAGTCTGTCCAGCCCCAATCAAGGGTGTTGTCCGTTGCTTTCATCTTCGCGCCAAGGGGGCGTGGTTCTTCAGCTTTGCCCCAGAAGGTGGCCGTATAATTTGTGCCCACTTCGAGCGGGATGGGACTGTACGCCACAATGAAATACCAGTTGACGCTTCCGATTGGATCAATCCTGAGGCTTCTTGTACCATCAACGTACGTGGTTTCGTCGAAGGCGACAGTACTGTTGAGACCATCTTCCCAACCCCAGGTCCACCAGTGTTCATAGTTTTGGTCGTTCAGAATCACGTCATCTTCTTCAAAACTTGGATTTTGTATTAGGTTCCCCACTTGCGCGTGAGTTACGAGTGGGACAGCAATCAGCACCAAAATAAAAGAACACGGATAGGTCAATTTCTGAGACATAATGATCCTCCTTCCAAAATGGTTAATAGGACTATGCTTTCGATTCATGCCGAAACACGCGTCGTTCCCAAATCAAACAAGAGACAGACCTTGCACTCTCGATAGATCCAGTGCTTGTGTTGGATCACCATGATTTAGTACTACTCGGCACCACCTCCTTCGCACAAGAACACAATATGATTTGTAGACCAGCAGGCTGGCAAACCAGCGTGCAAACTACTCATTTATACCAAATTAGTCATCTCACTTCAAGAAGAATCCATGCGAGACTGCTGCCCTTTTCAGGCGAGCTTATGGAGTGAGCCTCCCGACAGAAGAGTCGAGAAACCCGAAAAGTCCAGAAGCTAAGCCTTTTGCATGGAGGCGCTTGCACTGTCGGAGAGAATGTGGCCGAGAAACTCTGGCCTCTCTTGCCACTTTCTGGAAAGTATCGGTCCAGTTTAGCCGATAGACAAGATAGGAGCGGTTGGGCTGCAAGGGGGCCCGGCAGAAAGTGCGAAGGTTCTTTCGCCCGGGGAACGTGCGGGTAAATACGCGCAAGCTCATGAGAACAAAGACAGAACATGTACACGGATCCACGCGGAGTGTTCGCCGTTGGCGCGGGAGCCTTCTATTGGCTGCCTCATTGTCGACTATTGGCGTCTCTCTGGCGTTTAGTATCTCAGGCATTGAGACCGTACTGCCCAATTTCCGGCTGAACCACGAGGTTCTCCATGCCGTGCTTGAGACTCTGGGTTGTATGCTGGCTCTGGGAATTGCCGGCTTCCTCCTGATGCGCTGGAGCGAACGGCACAACACGTACATGGTTTGGCTGGCCTGCTCCATACTTGTCACAGGCATCCTGGACGCCTTCCATGCCAGTATGATGCCCAGCAATGAGTTTGTCTGCCTCCGCAGCATAGCTCAGATGGTTGGCGGCTTGTGCATTGCTCTAGTCTGGTTGCCCGAGCGGTTCACCCGCACCAGCCTGGTGAAAACACTGCCCAAAGCGCTTGCGGTAGCAGCCGGGTTGTTCGGCACGATATCGTTGGTTTTTCCTGAGACATTACCTGTAGTTCTGGTCGGTGGCAGATTCACGCTGGCTGCACAAATGCTCAACCTCATTGGCGGCGTTCTGTTCCTCGCCGGGGTGATATACTTCATCCGCTGTTTTGACCGCAGCCGAGACACTATGTACGCGCTGTGTGCTGTATATTGCTTCCTTTTCAGTGTGGCCGGCTTGACCTTCTTGTTCTGCGAACTGTGGAGCGCCGGATGGTGGCTGCTGCACCTGGCGCGTCTTGGAGCTTATGTCGTTGCGTTCAAGTACGTCTCAGCCAATTGCTCGGCCGAATACCTGGCTTTGGCCAGAAGCGAGGCGATTCTCAGGCAGGCGAGGGCACAAGCCGAGGCATCAAAGAGGGAGCTTGAGAGAGTAAACGCACGACTCGAAGCCTCTGCCGAACAGGCGAATCTGGGCGCCCGGCAAGCCAAGGTGGCCAATGAAGCCAAGAGCGAATTTCTGGCTAATATGAGTCACGAAATCCGCACACCACTGAACGCTATCATAGGCTTTAGCGATATCTTAGCTGACGAAGAACTCACCAGGGAGCAGGAAGATCACGTCAACATCATTCGTGATAGCAGCAAGCATCTTCTGGAACTCATCGATGACATTCTGGACTTCTCAAAGATTGAAGCCGGAAAACTTGACATTGAGATGACCGACTGTTCGCTCAAGTATCTGTTGGCCCGGATTGAATCCATGATGCGCCGTTCGGCTTTGGAAAGAGGCCTGGAGTTCGCCGTTCGAGGAGACAACAGCTTGCCGGCGAATATCCGCACCGCCACGGACCGCTTGCAGCAATGTTTGATCAATCTTGTAGGTAACGCCATCAAATTCACCGAGCAAGGACACGTCTACATCAACGTGTCCTTGGAACATCAAGGTGGCCAGCCGTCCATCCGCTTTGATGTGGAAGATACAGGCATAGGTATTCCCTCTGATCAACTGGAACATATATTTGAATCGTTTACTCAAGCCGATGGGAGCACTACTCGCAGGTACGGCGGGACCGGTCTGGGGTTGGCTATCACAAAGCAGTTAGCCGAACTGCTCGGAGGTCGGCTGACCGTAGTCAGCGAAAAGGGCAAAGGCTCGGTGTTCTCGCTTGTCATACCGGCAGGCGTCGACGTAGCCGGACAGCCAACTCTGGACGGAACCAACATTGCTGATCGTGAAGACACGAACAGGAAACAAGCAGAACCGGCTACATTCTCAGGCCATGTGCTTGTCGTCGAGGATGTAAGAACCAATCAGATGCTCTGCAAATCTTTGCTGAGCCGGATGGGCCTGGAGGTGACCATCGCAGAAGATGGAGACCAGGCGGTGCAGAAAGCTCTCACCGGGGCATTTGATATGATACTTATGGATATTCAGATGCCCAACATGAACGGGTACGAGGCGACACAGGCCATTCGCGACAGAGGACTGACAACGCCCATAGTCGCCCTAACGGCCAACGCAATGAAGGGCGACGACAAGAAATGTATCGAAGCCGGCTGTGACGACTACTTAACCAAACCACTCGACCGCCAGCGCTTATTGGAAAAGATTCGGAAATACTTGCCTTCAGAGGAAAAAGCCTTGAGTGAGAAGATCGACTCCGCCAAGTCTCAGGTGGATGAACTTGCCGAATGGAGTTCTGAGCGCACTTCACACGGCCCCCAATCGGGTGAGCCAACGGCGGCAAGTAAAGAGACATTCAGTTGGGATCACCTTATCGACACACTGGGAGATGAGGAGTCGATAAAGAAAGTTATACCTGTGTTCCTAAACGATACTAAAGAGCGGCTTGACCAACTTGCTGAGGCAATAAGAACCAGCAACGCTGAGGCGATTACCTTGCTCGCTCATGCAATAAAGGCAGTAGGTGGAAACGTGGGCGCAAAACGGATGTACGACATCGCCCATCGTCTGGAGTGTGCGGGCAAAGCAAATGATGTGGAGGCGGCCGCGCCGCTTTTTGACCTATTGAACAGTGAATTCGATAAAGTAGTGTCCTTCTTGGCCAGAGGCGACTGGATTGAAATTGCGAAACAAGAGAAGCTTATTGTAACGGAGAGACCCAAGGGTCCATCCGGATTGTAGAGGATGACATTCAATCCAAGTTGAACGTCAATGGCCGGTGAAGCGTGTATGGGAAATCCCGGCTTGGAGGTTCTTCTGCTTCCCGAGAGGCCTTGCCAAGCCATCACCCCAGAGATTTCATCGGATTTTGTCGATTTTTGGGCCTCATTCGCTGTTCCAGCAAGAATATTTCCGTCTTACAGAACTTTTCTGTTGACAGAATGCCCCTGCCCACATAGACTGCTCTTGGGATGGAACAGCGAGGGTACGTGACTTCTACGACGG
>JGI2171J19970_10001602_pt1 | contig 12613 bp, 12 predicted proteins | sample DeeMarSWOR324_28_FD_19970 | JGI IMG/M metagenome (IMG submission 19970) | reverse complement strand
ACAAGCACAATTCCAAAAAACCCAACCGCACTCGCTGAGACGCAAAAGACACCACCTCCCATTATCCCCAACGTTACAAGAACTATTGCCGTAATAGTATACGTGTTTGCCCTATGTTTCGCTTTATTAACTTTCTCTTGGATCTGAAACTCATACCATCCTGTATCTTCTCCAACTAAAGCTTCCCCACATTCAGAGCAAAACGTTGCACCTCTATCTACTGTCCCTCCACAGTATTGACAGTATTGCATGGCCACACCTCCCAGTCTTTTTTCAGTAAATGTTATTATAAGTTAAAGCTAACTAAAATTCACCACCTTTGGCTGGCGCGTGCTCCAGGAGATTATTACCAAGTTCTGTAAAATTTCTTAAAGCTCGCAGTAGTGTATGAGCAACAAGCTTTTTTAATAACACCTAGCCCTTCAACTAGGCATCATCTCTGTCTTCCATATTTCAGCTTGCCAACCAGGAGCGTAGCCACAAGGCCTGCCCCCACTGCATTCCAAAAAATGACGGGGATTAATTGAAACAATATACCATAACTCAGCCAGCAAAGCATACCCACAAGGAGCAGAACGGTGAACGGCAGACTTATCTCCACAGCGCTCTTGAGCCTGAATATCTTGACCAACTGTGGCACCAAAGCCATTGTCACAAGTAATCCCGCAATAAAGCCAAGAATTTCCTGCGCAGACAATCTGAATCCAGCCCTTTTCTTTTAGCCCTTCAACCAGGGCATCATACTCCTGAGTTTCTTACCCACGACTTCGATGGGATGTTCTGTTTCTTTTCTCTTCATGGCATTAAAGCTGGGGCGGCCAGCCTGGTTTTCAGAAATCCACTCTGTGGCAAAGCTGCCATTCTGAACCTCGGTCAGGATCTGCCGCATTTCTTCTTTGACCAACTCATCAATGACCCGTGGGCCTCGCGTATAATCTCCATACTCTGCCGTATCACTTACCGAATAGCGCATATAACTCAAACCACCTTGATAAATCAGGTCAACGATGAGTTTCAACTCGTGGCAAACCTCGAAATAGGCGATCTCCGGTTGATAGCCAGCCTCTATCAATGTTTCAAAGCCAGCCTTCATCAGAGAAGAGACTCCCCCACAAAGCACCGTTTGTTCGCCAAACAGGTCGGTCTCGGTCTCTTCAGCAAAAGTCGTTTCCAAGACACCGGCTCTAGCACAACCAATACCCTTGGCATAGGCCAGTGCTGTTTCTTTTGCTTTTCCCGAGGCATCTTGGTGGACAGCCACCAAGGCCGGAGCTCCTGAACCTTCAACATAAAGTCTTCTAAGCATATGTCCCGGACATTTAGGCGCTATCATGCTAACATCAACCTCAACTGGAGGCACGATTTGGGAAAAGTGGATACTAAAACCATGTGCAAACATAAGTGTTTTGCCCTGGGCCATCTCCTTCTCAATTAACTCCTGATAGATTCTGGGCTGCAAAGTATCCGGAGCGAGCATAACAATTATGTCGGCCTTCCTAGCCAGTTCAGCAGCAATGGCTACTTCAAAACCAGCTTTTTTTGCTTCTTCCCAGGCTTCAGTGCCTGGTAATTCAGCAACAACGACCTGACAACCGCTGTCCCTTAGGTTCTGGGCATGGGCATGTCCCTGACTCCCAAAGCCGATAATGCCAATCGTCTTGCTTTTAAACAAATCTAGGTTAGCATCCTTGTCATAATAAATTTTAGCCATAATCCCTCCCTGTTAATCTTCAGTTGTCAGTTATCAGCAGTCATTCAAGAACTGCTTCCTCGAGTTAAGGCTATCCTGCCAGTTCGTGAAACCTCCTTAATACCAAAATCACGCAGGAGTCCGAGCAGAGAACTCACCTTATCTTCATCACCGGTCACTTCCACTGTCACTGAACCTGGAGCAACATCAACTATGTTCGCCCGGAAGATATCCACGATTTGCATAATCTCACTTCTTGACGTGGCAGTAGCCTTAACTTTAATTAGTGCCAACTCTCTGTTCACCACGGCTTCCTCGGTTATATCAGATACTTTAACCACGTTGATTAGCTTTTCCAGTTGCTTTCTCACCTGCTCTATCTGAGCAGAATCACCGATAGCAACAATGGTCATGCGAGATAAGCCGGGTTGTTCGCTACTACCTACGGCAAGACTTTGAATATTAAATGAGCGCCGTCGGAATAAACTTGCTATTCGATTGAGTACCCCCGGCTTATCTTCCACCAGAGCTACTAAAGTATGTTTTGTATCAGTCAATTTGCCTCCTGATAGATAGACTCTAAATTATGATCTCTAAGTCTAAAAACCTTCTTTTAGTCATTTAAGTTTTGTAATTAACTCCTAAAACTCTCCCTCTAGTATTTCCGTCCTTGATGGCTCGAAAAATCTGGCCAAACTTTCCCCTGGTGGTACTATGGGATAGATGTTTTCCTCAGGCTCAACAAGAAAGTCGATGAGAAAAGCTCCCGGGTAACCCATGGCTTTCTGTATAGCCGGGATTACTTCTTCTCTACGTTTCACCCTGACACCAGGAATGTCATATGCTTCGGCAATCTTGACAAAGTCGGGATTCCAAAGTTTCGTACCAACGTAGCGCCGTCCATAGAATAGCTCTTGCCACTGTCTTACCATGCCTAAATACCCGTTATTCATGATAGCTATTTTTACAGCAATGTTTTCTTGTGTTATGGTAGCTAACTCCTGGATAGTCATTTGAAAGCCGCCGTCACCGGCAACACACCATACGACCTTTTTAGGGCAACCGATTTTGACTCCCATAGCCGCGGGTAGTTCAAATCCCATGGGACCCAAACCTCCCCCGGAAATAAGGCTGTTTGGCTTGGTATAAACAAAATATCGTGCCGCCCACATTTGATTCTGCCCCACCCCAGTAACCACTAAAGCATCTCCTTCTGTGACCTCGTAGATCTGGTTAACAACGTATTGAGGCAAGAGCTCATCACCTTGTCTGATATCTAACGACGGATGCTCATATCTCCACTGGTCAATTTGAGAAAGCCAATCCACATGCTCTTTCCTCTCAATCTCTTTATTCAGGGCTGTGAGCACGCTTTTGACATCTCCCACTACCGGAACTTCGGTGGGGATATTCTTTCCAATCTCTGCGGGGTCGATATCGATGTGAATAACGCGAGCATTGGGAGCAAACTCACTGGTATTTCCTGTAGCCCGGTCATCAAACCTCATGCCAATGGCAATAACAAGGTCGGCGTTTTGCACTGCCATATTGGCACAAGGTGTGCCATGCATTCCGAGCATGCCAAGATCAAGTATATGGTTTCCAGGAAAGGAGCCAAGCCCAAGGAGAGTGTGAGTCACTGGTATTTGCGCTTTCTCAGAAAATTCCTTAAACTCATCGTAGGCTTGGGAAATAATTATGCCCCTACCAGCGATGATAACAGGCTGCACAGCTTCGTTAATAAGCTTTGCTGCCTTCTTAATTTGAGCTGGATGCCCACGAGAGACAACCTTATAACCCGGTAAATCGAGTTTATCGGGATAAACAAACTCTGTTTGCTCTTGCTGGACATCCCGCGGTATATCAATAAGCACAGGTCCCGGCCTACCTGTCTGGGCAATGTGGAAGGCTTCTTTAACAGTTTTAGCCAGCTCAGCAACATCGGTAACAAGATAGTTATGTTTGGTAATTGGAATGGTAATACCTGTGATATCCGTCTCCTGAAAGGCATCCTTGCCAATAACAGGTCTGGCTACCTGGCCAGTTATAGCTACCATGGGTGCTGAATCCATATAAGCGCAGGCAATGCCAGTAACCAGATTAGTAGCTCCCGGCCCTGAAGTAGCAATGCATACTCCCGCCTTATGTGTAACTCGAGCATAGCCATCGGCAGCATGAGCCGCTCCCTGCTCATGGCGAACTAGTATATGTCGTAGTTGAGGGTATTGGGGGAAAGTATCATATATCGGTAAGACAGCACCACCGAGAATGCCGAAAATAACCTCTACCCCTTCTTTAACTAAACTCTCACAGAGAATCTGAGCACCAGTTTTCTTCATAGAATAACTCCTTACCGAGTAAACACCGCACCAGTGCTGGCCGAGCTTACTTTATCACTATACCTCTTAAGATAGCCAGTTTTAATCTTGGATTCAAAGGAAGGCAATGAAGCCAATCGTTGCTTTAACTCTTTTTGGCTTAACTCTACTTCCAATTCGTGGTCAGGTATGTTTATGCTGATAATATCACCATCCCTCAAAGCCGCTATCGGACCTTTCTCTGCTGCCTCGGGCGAGACATGACCGATGGCTGCCCCTCGCGTGCCTCCAGAAAAGCGTCCATCTGTAATGAGAGCTACCTTGTTATCCATACCCATACCGGTGAGGAGGGATGTGGCTGCTAGCATCTCCCGCATCCCAGGCCCTCCCCTGGGGCCTTCATAGCGAATGACGATTACTTCACCGGACTTAAATTTGCCTCTCATTATCGCCGATGTAGCTTCTTCCTCACTATCGAAAATTCTCGCCGGACCCCGATGGACTAACATCTCAGGTGCTACTGCAGCGCTTTTAACCACGGCGCCATCAGGTGCCAAATTGCCAAATAATATGCTAATACCACCGGTCGGAGCATACGGTCGTGACATGGAGCGGATTACCCCTCTATTTTTAACTTTAGCCTCCTTTGCTATTTTGCCCAATGGCTTGCCCAAGATGGTGTTCGCCTCAAGCTTCAGTAATCCCGATAGTTCGTGCATTATCGCAGGAATACCACCGGCTAAGTCCAGGTCCTCAATATGATAATCACCGGCCGGGCTTAATTTGCAGATATGAGGAACGGAGTCGCTAATCTCGTTTATCAGTGACAAGGGAAAATCTATCTCAGCCTCGTGTGCTATTGCAGCAAGATGCAAGACGGAATTCGTGCTGCCACCCAAGGCCATGTCCACGGCAAAGGTATTGCAAATGGAATCCTTGGTGATAACGTCTTTAGGCCGAATATCTTTGGCTAGCGTTTCCATGACTTGCTGCCCGGCTTTATAGGCAAGTTGCCTGCGCCGTGCTTCCACCGCTGGTATTGTACCGTTACCCGGCAAGGCCATCCCCAAGGCTTCGCTGAGACAATTCATAGTATTAGCAGTAAACATGCCGGCACAGCTCCCACAACCAGGGCAGGCAACCATCTCTAGTTCCTGTAACTCGGCTTCGGTCATCTTGCCTTTAGCCACTTTGCCTACAGCTTGAAAGACCGTAATAAGGTCAACCGCGTTTATAGCTTTTCCTCGGACAAATTTCCCAGCTAGCATGGGGCCTCCACTCACAAAGACAGAGGGTAAATTGAGCCTGATTGACGCCATCAGCATCCCGGGCACGACCTTGTCACAATTAGGGATGAATACCAGACCATCAAAGGGATGAGCCTCAGCCAGTATTTCCACCGAGTCAGCAATGAGCTCTCGGCTGGGCAAGCTATATTTCATTCCCGAATGGTTCATAGCGATACCATCACAAACAGCTATGGTGTTGACCTCAAAAGGCACCCCGCCCCGACTGCGAATCCCCTCCTTTACCGCTTTAGCGATTGTTCGTAAATGGATGTGCCCGGGGACAATTTCGCTAAAGCTATTGATTACTCCAATAAACGGCTTATCCCAGTCACCCGAAGAGCAACCGAGAGCCCGTAGCAACGACCTGTGAGGTGCCCGCTCGATTCCTTTCTTCACTAAGTCGCTGCGCATTTAACTCACCCTATGAAAATCCTACAGTTTTCTTGGAGACCCCGGTAAATTAAGTTCAACTTTATCGGGCCCCCAAAAAGTCACAAGACTTCTGGGGTTGATTTAACTTATATTCCTCAAATGAATTATGTCGCATAAAATAGCACAATGCTCAACTACCGTCAATTACGATGTGTTTCTGAAATAAGGAAACCGAAAGTTGACCGCTGATGGCTGAATACTTATGCTTGGGATTTGGGTTTTTTATTTGTCCCTTTAATCAGCTAATTAGACTTTGCACCCTTAGGTGCACTTTGGACCTCTGCCTTGCCGCCTCATCACGCAGACAGCCATCACCACCGAAATCAATACCAACAAGCCTGTTATAGCCATTTTCTCAGCCGGAATAGTGTTGACAGCTATAACGCTCATAGCCACCACGGGCATCAGCCCCGCTCTAACTATCGGCTTCAGGCTGGGATGCTCAGTTATGAATTCGGCTACTGGTGGGCTGATCCCGTAGTAGAAATCTACGAAGGCTTGCCCCACCGGGTTGGTGAGCAGATACTTGTCTCTGAACTCACGGAGAATTTCTAACTCTTCGACCATAGGCGTGCTGTAGGCGGCCGTGGCGATGAAACAAGTCTCTGATGAGGTTGATATCCTCCTAAAATTGGCTATGATAGAGTAGTTACCACTCATGGTGATGGTCGTTGAGTGGCATTGGCATGAAATGGTGGCAACATCACCAGTCCAGTTGACAAAGCGATAGTCTTTGTCAGCCTTGACGTCAAGAGCAACCACTGTTCCTTCGTTATATGTAAAAGTACCCTCGCCAGGATTAGTTACAGAACCTCCTATGGAGCTGTTGACTGTAAGTGTATACTGCAGTGCTGCCTCACTAAGGTTCCACATCGTATACTCGGCCTCTACACCCATGGTTACCATGGGTGTTACTTGACCTTGAGGTGTATTTAGTGCTATTGCTGAAATAGGACTAGAACTACCTACCACCGTATGAATAATAGAAGCGTTATCTGGCCAAAGCGCGGTTGCTGAAGCCCCCGATACCGAAGCAGGAAGAATCAGGCTTAAGACCAGGGCCATAGATAGCAGAGCTGGTAACAGTATTCTTCTACTTTTCATTGCCACCTCCTGCTATCCACCTTCCGAGAATCGAAATGCAATTCGTGCATATGAAAGTCTCCTGTTTGTAAAGTCCGGTTTTCCTGAGGTCTCTAACTTACAGCATTATTATTCACCGATCCCGTACTGTCAAGCGTGAAAAATAGAGTGGACCCCTTTTAGATTGTATTATAGGCGGATCTGGGCTAAAATACAGGAAGCCATGTGTTTAGCAATACCAGTAAGGATTGTTTCCATAGACGGGAATGAGGCTGAAACGGAAATCGCCGGGGTGAGCCGTCGAGTTAGCATTGCCTTTACCCCAGAGGCCAAAGTTGGGGATTACGTATTGCTTCATACGGGATATGCCATAGGCGTTATAGATGAGGCTGAAGCCGAGGAGACACTGAAGCTCCTCGAAGAGATAGCAAGTCTAAGTGAAGTACATTGACGAGTATCAAGACAACAAGCTAGCCAAGGGACTAGCATACAAAATTGCTCAGCGCTCCACCAAAACGATTAGACTCATGGAATTTTGTGGCGGGCACACGCATGCCATATTACGATATGGAATTCGCCAACTAGTTCCCAGAACAGTGGAAATGAGGTCGGGGCCAGGCTGCCCTGTCTGCGTTACAGCAACCGCTGATCTGGACAAGGCCATTGCCCTGGCACACCTGCCCGATGTTATTATCACTACCTTTGGGGACATGATTAGAGTTCCCGGCAGCTATTCGAGCCTGCAACAGTCGAAAGCTGAGGGCGCAGATATACGAATCGTATATTCCACTATAGATGCTGTAGAGATAGCCAAAACTAACCCTAGGAAATCAGTCATCTTCATCGGCATCGGCTTTGAGACAACAGCGCCCACTATAGCTGCTTCTATACTTAAGGCACAACAGGAGAAGATAGAAAATTTCTTTATTTTGTCCCTCAATAAGGTGACCCCGCCAGTGATGAGAGCGCTGCTCGATTCAGGCGAGGTAAAGCTAGATGGCATCGTCTGTCCCGGGCATGTCAGTGTTATAATTGGTTCTCATCCCTATGAATTTATCCCCCGGGATTATGGAGTGGCCTGTGTCATCTCAGGATTTGAACCATTGGATATCCTTCTATGCATAGACAAGCTGGTAGAACAAATTGAAAAGGGCGAGCCCAAAGTGGAGATAGCTTACCCCCGAGGAGTAAAGCCCGAGGGAAATAGAAAAGCCCGGCAACTAATGGACGATGTTTTTGAGATTGGCCAAGCTAACTGGCGGGGAATTGGAATTGTCCCTCAAAGTGGCTTGAACATTAAAGGTAAATACGAGCGATTTGACGCCGACAAGGCTTTTTCAGTGAGCCCGAAACCACCGAGGGAGCCTAAGGGATGCCGGTGCGGGGATGTAATCCGTGGCGCAGCTACACCACTTGAGTGCAAACTCTTTAAAAAGGTGTGCACCCCGGAAAGACCTGTCGGTCCCTGCATGGTCTCCAGTGAAGGTGCCTGCGCTGCCTATTATCAATACGGGATTCCTGAAAATTCGCAAAGCTTTTAGGGTGGATATGGAGCAGGCTTATGGATGACAGCATTCTCTTAGCCCATGGCAGTGGTGGCAAGTTGAGCCACGAACTGGTGGAGAAAAAGTTCCTCCCCTTCCTGGCTAATCCGGCACTGAATAAATTAGATGATTCAGCTATTTTCGAAGCCAGCGGGCGACTGGCTTTCACCACCGATGGCTATGTGGTAAACCCCATCTTTTTCCCTGGCGGTGATATAGGCAAGCTAGCCGTCTGCGGCACGGTGAACGATTTAGCTATGAATGGAGCCAGGCCTCTCTATCTAAGCCTCTCGGCAATCATAGAAGAAGGCTTTCTTTTAATTGAACTTGAGCGGATAATGCAATCAATTAAAAAAGCTGCCGAAGAAGCCGAGGTAAGCATAATCGCCGGGGATACCAAGGTGGTAAATCGAGGACAAGCTGATAAGTTGTTTATCACTACCTCGGGAGTAGGGATAATTTCTCCCGGAGTTGATATCTCTGGAGCTAACGCCAGAAGCGGGGATAAGGTCGTACTGAGTGGCACTATTGGTGACCATGGTATAGCTATAATGAGCCAACGTGAAGGACTAAGGTTCTCTATGACGTTGGAAAGCGACTGTGCTCCATTAAATAAATTAGTGTCTCAGATGCTGGAGGTGTCATCCAGGATTCATTGCCTTCGCGACCCTACCAGGGGTGGGCTAGCAACCACGCTCAACGAATTCGCCAGGCAATCGAAGGTGGGCATTGTGGTAGAAGAGGCTGAGATACCAGTAAAGGAAGAGGTTAAGGCTGCCTGCGAGCTCCTGGGCCTGGACCCCATTTATGTGGCCAATGAAGGCAAGCTGGTAGCTGTAGTCGACCCTGCCGATGCCGACAAGATTCTTACTCGAATGAGAAAAAATAACTATGGTAGAGATGCTGCCATCATCGGCGAGGTGACCAAGGAGCACCCGGGAAAGGTAGTAATGAAAACAAAGCTCGGTCCCTCCCGAATCGTGGATATGCTCTCCGGTGAATTACTGCCCCGTATCTGCTAGTTGGTTTGACAGCCAGAATTTGCCAGTGCTACACTTCGTTCACCTGTGAAGCGCATTGGTATTCTGTATCACCCTCGACGAGAGAAAGCCCGAGACTTAGCTAAGAAACTGGAAGAGTTTTTATCCTCTCGGGGAATCTCTTCGTGGCGATGTTCAGCCTGGGAGGAGGATAAAGCTAAACCCCAGGTAGCAGGCACGGAGTTAATTCTCAGTATTGGCGGAGATGGTACTATCCTCCATTCCGCTCGAATCGTAACTCCGCTATCAGTGCCCATTTTAGGTATAAACCTGGGCAGGCTGGGATTTATCACAGAGATGGATAGCAATGAGGTCTTGTCTAATTTGCCTGATTTGCTCAAGGGAAAAGGCTGGATCGAGGAAAGGGCCATGCTCGAGGCTCAAGTTGAAGACAAGGAATTCCATGCTTTAAACGATGTCGTGCTACGAAGTGTTGCAGTTCGCCTGGTTAATATCGAAGCAGAAATTGATGGTACAGCGATAACCACTTACCGGGCTGATGGCGTAATAGTAGCCACTGCTACCGGGAGCACCAGCTATTCTCTGGCCTCTGGTGGACCGATTCTGCATCCTCAATCCAAGGAAATCGTCCTCCAACCAATATCCTGCCACCTGGGATTAAGTCATGCCCTGGTACTGCCTCCGCAGAGCATAGTTGGTTTGAAGGTTGGACCGAGAGAAAAGGTCGTACTTAGCATTGACGGACAAGTTGAATTGCCATTATCAGACGGGCAAGATGTCAGAGTGAAACTCAGCCCCTACACAGCTCGCTTTTTAAGAGTTCATGAGCCAATATACTTTTATAATTCACTGTGGCAAAAATTGCGAGGCAGAAGAAATGAAAGTTGATATAAAGGTTGACAGGGCAAGGGTGAGTGATGCTAACTCCATGCACCGTATGATCAGCCATTTTGCCGATAAGGGGGAGGTGTTGCCTCGTGCCTTATCTGAGATATACGAGGATATAAGAGATTACTTCGTAGTCAGGAAACGAGGTCGGGTTATCGCTTGTGCGGCATTGCATGTTACCTGGGTTGATTTAGCGGAAATCAGGTCTCTGGCTGTCGATGAACAGGAACAGAACCAAAGGATTGGCTCTGCGCTTATCCAGGCCTGTCTTGAAGAGGCCAAAGAATTAGGCATACCCAGGGTTTTTTGTCTCGTTCGTAAGCCAGCTTTTTTTGAAAAGCATGGTTTCGAACTAATCGACAAAACGGAGCTGCCCCACAAGGTATGGGCGGAATGCTATCGCTGTCCCAAGTTTCCCGATTGTGATGAGGTGGCTCTTATCCTCCACCTTTGAGGCTGCGCAAGCAAAGCGATACAACCTTAGCTCAGTAATAAAAGTGTAGTGAAGCCGGAAAAAAAGCTATCTACTCAACAGATTTATCACGGGCGCGCGGTAAACATACGCGTGGATACCGTGGAGAAAGCTGGCGGCAAAAAGACCACCCGAGAGGTGGTGGAGCACAGTGATTGTATAGCTGTAGTGGTCTTTGATGAACAAAATAACGTCCTTCTGGTCCGCCAGTTCCGCCATGCAGTGGACAGGTTTCTTCTGGAAATACCGGCTGGCGGCATCGACCCCGGTGAAGAGCCGATTGACTCTGTGCGCCGCGAATTACAGGAGGAAATTGGCTACTTCCCTAAGAAAATAGACAAATTGGGGGGCTTTTATGCCACCCCAGGCTATGGCACGGAGTACCTCCATTGCTTTGTGGCCACCGACCTTGTGCCTGCTCGCCTCGTGGCTGAGGATACTGAAGACATCGAGCTAGTCCGAGTTTCCCCTGATGAGATACCCCGACTCATCGCCTCGGGCGAAATTTGCGATGCCAAAAGCATCGCCGCCTTGCTTATGTTCCTCTTTATTCGGTAAGTGAAGTAAGTTTATCTGCGAGGTGATATCCCAATTAGCACACATGCCAAATCGACTCCTTGACGATGCAGCATATGTGATATAATTATATAAGCTAAAGACGTTGCGAAAACTAAATCATTAAGGTTGTCTAAGCAATGTAGTTGCCCAATTCGTTTGGCGATTCGTGCCTGATGAATCGGGTAACTACAAAAATCGGGAGGTGGAAGATGAAGACGATACCTCATTCAAGGAGGGACCATTACCTAATAATAATTAGCATCTTTTTAATTACGGTAGCCTTAATTACCGGGTTGGCAGGCTGTCTTGGTTATAATCATCCCCCTTCACAGAACCTTGAAATACAGGATTGGTATGATTTGGATGCCATCAGAGACAACCTAAGCGGCGACCACATTCTGATGAACGACCTTGATTCCACTACTCCTGCCTATAATGAACTGGCAAGTCCGGCAGCCAATGGGGGTAAAGGGTGGGAGCCTATTGGGATTCATAATCTGTATGGTGACAGCGCTTATGAAGGCTTTCTGGGCGCTTTCTATGGGCAAGGATATGAGATACGTGACCTGTTTATAAACCGTCCTGACGAGGGTTACGTCGGACTTTTTGGTGCACTTGGTGGGCGATGGGCCAAGGTAGCGGTCACTAGAGATATCGAGGCCGTGAACGTTACTGTTATTGGCGACTTTCGCGTTGGGGGGCTAGTGGGAGATAATTCATGCACTGTGAGCAACTCCTATTCCACAGGCAACGTGACCGGCTCTGATTATGTTGGCGGTCTGGTGGGGATTAACAGCGGCACTGTGAGCAACTCCTATTCCACAGGCAACGTGACTGGCAATCAGAGTGTTGGTGGTCTGGTGGGAGGCAATTGGGGCGGTACCGTGAGCAACTCGTACTATAACTATGATGAGGTTTTGATTAATGGAGAGAACGTAATTACTATCGGAGCCTTGTTCGGTGAGGACTTTGAGGAATGGATTGATAACGATAACTTTTTAGATGTTAATGAAAGGTTTACTCAAAGAAAAGGTCATTATTTAATAAACGATGTTAGTGATTTCAAACAGCTACTGGCGTTCGGTCAAGATGATAGTCTGAAGTTCAGATTGACAAACGACCTGGATTTAGTCGATGAACCCAACTTCTACATCCCTTATTTCGCCGGTGAGTTCGATGGCAATGGTCACAAAATCTCGAACCTAAACTGTAATTTCGGTTCTGTTTCCCATGTTGGACTCTTTGGATACATTGGTCACGGTGGAGAAGTCACTGAGGTTGGTGTTGAGAATGTAAACATAACTGGCGTAGGGTGGGTTGGTGGTCTGGTGGGATTTA
>JGI2171J19970_10001599_pt1 | contig 12621 bp, 15 predicted proteins | sample DeeMarSWOR324_28_FD_19970 | JGI IMG/M metagenome (IMG submission 19970) | reverse complement strand
GATATTCCACCGTGGACTGCGTTTCGCAACCTACTGGGATTTCCAAGCCCTCCATCCCTTGGATAAGTCTGTTTCAGTGCCCGCCGACAGGTTCTATCCTCAGACGTTGAGCGGAGGCATGCACTCTCCATTCTGGACAATCAATGGTCAGGTCTATCCGGACGCAGAACACCTGGCTGTGCGAGAAGGAGAACGGGCCCGCATCGGTTACTGGAACCACAGCATGATGCCCCATCCCATGCACTTTCACGGGCACTTCTTTAAAGTGGTAAATCCGTCACTGCCGTATGAGCGGTGGATTCTAAAGGACACCGTCATCGTGGATCCCATGCAGCACGTTGAGATTGAATTCCTAGCTGATAACCCAGGCAAGTGGTTTCATCATTGCCATAACCTCTACCATATGGAGGCAGGAATGGCCAATGTGGTAGCCTATCAAGCTGACTAAGGTAGGTGGGAACAGAGCTTGCACATGGCGTTAACTAGATAATGGGGAGGCACCCTATGAAAGAGGTAGATCTCAGGAGGTGGCATCGCAGACCTGGTATCATAGTGGCCCTTTTTATTATTCTCCAGACTGGCAGCGGATTTCTCCTCAGCTTTCCACCCCCTCAGAAAGGTAGACTGGATAGGTTTCCACACAATGGCGAGACAATCAAATGTCAATCTTACCCGTGAGAGGTATGAGCGGGTGGCCTCTTTCTATGATAGCCTTGAGGCGCCCATGGAACGGTTCCGATTCTCCTCATGGAGATGCAGATTACGGAACAGGATTGCTGGGAACCGGGCTCTCGAGGCAGGTGTAGGAACAGGAAAAAACCTCCCATACTACCCACCAGGGGTGAAGGTCACCGCTATTGATCTCAGTCCCCGTATGCTCGAGCGGGCACGGAGGCGGGCATCGGCTCTCGGCCTTGAGGTAGAGCTTGTGGAGATGGATGTCCAGCATCTTGAGTTCCCGGACAATGTCTTCGATACCGTGTTTGCCACATTCGTGTTCTGCTCGGTCCCGAATCCCGTACCGGGTCTTAGGGAACTCCGAAGGGTCTGCAAACCTGCTGGGAGGCTGCTCCTCCTGGAACACGTGCGACCGGGCAACCCTCTCCTGGGGCTTCTCTTCAAAGTGCTCAACCCCATAGTGGTGCGAATGGTTGGGGCCAATATTAATCGCAGGACCATGGAGAACGTTCGCCGGGCCGGATGGCGAATTCGAGTGGAGGAGAGGCTCTTCTCCGATATCGTGGTGTGGATAGAGGCTGAACCGTAAAGAGCCAAAGGGCCATCTGTTATCAAGGCAATGGAGAAGAAAGATACCGTTAGTCCAGACGTATAGTCAACGACCGTTGAGGCGATGCTCGGTAGAGAAGGATTTGGAGGGAGTGAATCAGTGTTAATGAATCAGTTAAAGCCCTTGTTAGAAATAAAAAGGAGAAAAAATGAAAAAATGCAGAGAGTGTCACCATGATGTTACTGAGCAAGCTTTAGCTTGTCCAAATTGTGGTGCTCCGCATCCCGCCAAAGAAAAATGGGATGGTTGGGGATTTGAATACAAAAGCAAAACAACCATTATGGGGTTACCTCTAATTCATATTTCATTCAAATATCGCCCTAACGGAAGACCCGTACCCGCTAAAGGAATAATTTCAATTGGGCAGTTTGGTATTGGCATAATCAACATTTCCCAGTTTGGTGTAGGCATCGTAAGCATAAGCCAATTCACTATTGCTGCTTTTGCCTTGGCACAATTTGCGATAGCATACTCATTAATTGCACAGATAGGGTTATATATTAATCAAGGATATGGACAGTTGGTTTGGAATATTATTGAATTAATAAAGAATTTCTAACAACTCAATCCACCGGATCGCAAAAGCGCGGCTTTTGCTCCCGGTGATTTCGGATGTTCTTAAGCATCAAATAAGGATCAAAAGGGCGTACATATAGCAAGGAGGCAGCCATGGAAGAAGTTAAGAGATATGCTCGGGGTGAAATCGATAAAGAGGAGTTTGAGGAAAGAAAGAAGGATCTGATCTAATTTACCGCAGAAATACAATATGCTTCGCCCCCTTAGTTTTAGCAAGCTGCTTTCTTTTATCCATTTAAGGAACTTGCATATGAAGTTTTTATCCGGTCATGGATCCTCAATGCCTTGATAATTGATTATTTATACTTATCACATAGGAATTAGGCCTCTATAAAGGAGCAAAAAGAATGGCACAAGAGAAAGGTCTGGTTACCAGCATCACAGAAGATGGTTGGGCTCGGGTGGTCACCGACAGAAGGGATGCCTGTGGTGATTGCCGAGCATCGCATTGCTGTGCTTCCTTCGGGTCCAGCTCGGAGATGGTCATCAAGGCCTTAAACAGGGCTGGGGCAGGAGCGGGCGATCTGGTTTCCATAACTCTCAGCTCGGGGACGGTCATTAAGGGTGCTGCAATCCTCTATTTGATACCAGTGGCAGGTCTGATGTCAGGAGCTATAATGGGTGCCGGCTTAAGCGAGAGATTGCCCTTCAGTGAAACGGGTGCGGTCACACTCTTAAGCTTCGGTGGTCTTATCCTGGGATTTATAATAACCGCTCTCATATCTAGACGGATGTCAGCCCGCGGCAGGCTTACCCCGGTAATAACCCGTATCATAAAGCCCGCCCTGAAGGCCCCTGAAGCATCAATGGCTATCGATCCGGTTTGCAAAATGGTGGTGGACCCAGCTGAGGCTCCAGCGAGTTTTATGTATCAAGATAAGAACTACTACTTCTGCCACCGTAACTGCCGAGAGTCTTTTATGAAAGATCCAGAGAGTTACTTGTGAGCATAGCGCAGCTATATCTTGAAGCAAAACTATGGGAGGCATGATCATGGAAACAAAAAACCTTTCAATACCAAACATAACCTGCGGTCATTGTGTGATGACCATTCAAAGAGAGCTGGGTGAAATTCATGGGGTTTCAAAGGTGGAAGGAGATCCCATGGCAAAAGAGATCACCGTTGAATGGGATGCACCGGCAACCCTGGAAAAGATCAAGTCCACCCTCAAGGAGATCAATTACCCGGCCGCCGATTAAGGGAAAAACCCATGTCTGAGAAAACCGTAACGTTTCCGGTAACCGGGATGACGTGCGCCAATTGCGCCCTCAATATCGAAAGAAACATGAGAAAGCTGCCGGGAGTTAAGGAGGCGAACGTCAATTTTACCACGGAACAGGCCGCCATATCATTTGATTCAGATGAGATTCAGATAGAGGATGTGGTTGAGAAGATTCATGACGCTGGCTACGGAGTCCCCAAGACAACCGTTGAATTCCCGGTTACGGGGATGAGCTGTGCCAACTGTGCCATGACCATTGAAAGGACCTTGAAGAAAGAGGTCCCCGGGGTGGTGCGTGCATCTGTCAACCTTGCAGCCGAGCGCGCCAGTGTGGAATACATACCGACCCTGGCAACTATGGATGACATGATCGCGGCAATAGAAAAGGCAGGTTATGGGGCGATCAGGCCTGCCGGGACCGTTGAGGATGAAGATGCAGAACTGGCAGCTCGAAATGCGGAGATAAGAAATCAGACCCGAAGGTTTCTGGTGGGAGTCTTATTCACCGCACCGCTTTTTTTTCTCAGCATGGGGAGGGACTTTGGCCTCTTCGGGTTGTGGAGCCACGCTGCCTGGGTGAACTGGCTGTTTCTGGCCCTGGCAACCCCCGTTCAATTCTACACAGGATGGGATTATTATACAGGGGGTTGGAGAAGCCTCAAGAACCGAAGCGCCAACATGGATGTGCTGGTGGCCATGGGATCATCGGTGGCCTATTTCTACTCCCTCTCCTTGCTCCTCTATCCACCCCTTGGAAAACATGTCTATTTCGAGACATCTGCCGTGATTATTACCCTGATCAAGCTGGGTAAGATGCTGGAGTCAAGGACCAAGGGAAAGACAGGGGGGGCCATACGCAAGCTGATGGGTCTGCGCCCCAAGACCGCGACTATCTTGGAGAATGGAAAAGAGAAAGATATGCCCCTCTCCCAGGTCAAAGTAGGCGATATCGTCATTGTCCGTCCTGGGGAGAGCATACCTGTAGATGGGGTAGTTCTTGAGGGGGATTCCAGCGTTGATGAATCCATGTTGACCGGCGAGCCTTTGCCCGTTGACAAAGGTCTAAGAGACAAGGTTACCGGCGGAACCATTAACGGGGAGGGGCGTCTCAAGTTTGAGGCTACAAGGGTCGGAAAGGATACCGCCCTTGCCCGTATTATCCGCCTGGTTCAGGAAGCTCAGGGAAGCAAGGCCCCCATTCAGGCACTGGCGGATAGGGTTGCTGCCGTATTTGTTCCAGGGGTGATTGGGATAGCTTTCCTGACCTTTATCCTCTGGTGGGCAATCGGAGGCGAATTCGTACCATCCATGATACGATTGGTAGCGGTATTGGTCATTGCCTGCCCATGTGCCCTGGGGCTGGCCACACCCACGGCCATTATGGCGGGAACAGGAAAAGGTGCAGAGAAGGGGATGCTTTTCAAAAACAGTGAGGCCCTTGAGATGGCCACCAAGTTGGATACGATTGTCCTGGACAAAACTGGAACCATTACCATCGGCAAACCCTCTGTGGTTAATCTGGTTGTGTCCGATGCATTCATCAAGAATGAGGAAGAGCTCTTACGAATCGGGGCCTCGGTGGAGAGGGGATCCGAACATCCCCTGGGACGGGCCATAGTAAAGGAGGCAGAAAAGAGAGGGATTGATCTCTTTGAACCAGGTGACTTCAGGGCCTTGAGGGGGCGAGGGGTGCAGGCAAAAATAAACGGGCAGGAAGTCCTGGTGGGGAAGCCCAGCTGGTTTGATGAGATGGAGGTGAACTTCGATGATGCAAAAGATCGCATCCGCTCTCTCCAGGAGCAAGGCAAGACAGTGATGACGGTGGTTGTGGATCGAAAACTTGCAGGCCTTATAGCTGTAGCAGACACGGTAAAGCCGGAATCCCGGGATGCAATTGGTGAACTTCATAAGGCACACTTAAAGGTGGCCATGCTTACTGGGGATAATACCCAGACCGCAAAGACAATTGCCTCAGAGGTTAATATTGATGAGGTGTTTGCAGAGGTCCGGCCGGAGGAGAAATCATCAAAGATCAAAGAGCTCCAGGCGAGAGGCGAGAAGGTGGGGATGGTGGGTGACGGCATCAATGACGCCCCTGCCCTGGCCCAGGCCGATGTGGGCCTGGCCATCGGGACAGGGACAGACGTGGCCATAGAGACAGCCGATGTGATCCTGGTGAGCGGAAACCTGACCGGGGTCTCGAAGGCGATTCAGCTCAGCAGGGCCACCATGAAAACCGTTAAGCAGAACCTTTTCTGGGCCTTTTTTTATAATGTTATCCTCATCCCTGTTGCGGCAGGGGTGCTCTTTCCTTTTGAATTTCTTCCAGGATTCCTGAGACAACTTCACCCCATCCTCGCGGCACTGGCCATGGCCGTGAGCAGCATAACGGTCGTATCTAATAGCCTTCTCCTTTACAGGGCAAAGATAAAATAGGGCCCTTGCACGGTGCGTGAATTCTTTACTGTCCGTAGGCGCCTCCGAAACCATGGGATTATGGTGCCCTCCAATGATTGATCCAGTCTGTACAAAACTCATACAGATAAGTCCAAGATTAGACTGTAGTATAACTTACTGAAATGAAAACATAATATCACATTTAGTGTCTTTCGTTAGGTCTGAATTTAGACAGTCCGCCTGTCCTTGCAGTTAATTGCCCGGTGATGGATCAGGCAGAATGATTTTTTGCAGCCATCTAAGGCCAGCCATTAAGTGGCCTTTTTTATTGGGGTTTTTGGGAGCTGACCCCCTTGGTCTGAATCAACACTGAAAATGTCTGGCATCAAAATTGCTAAATATACTGCTGGGATATAGGTGAAGGAGGTGAGAAGAGACTAATTAGTATCAGGTTTCCAGAAATGTAGAAATATAGAGGGGGTGATTTATATGGCTAAAGAAGAACACATTGATAAACTTAAGAAAATGGCGAATCAACTTATTCAAGTTGAGGAGGAAGTGATTGATCTGACTGAGAAGACGATCAATCAAGCAAAAAATCCAACCGTAAAGTATCTGCTTCAGGCAATTCAGCACGATTCACGGAAACATGCCGATTTTGGTCGGGCAGCCTTGGAGATCCTCGAGTACAAGGAAATTGTGGGGGCGGAGGAAAGAAAAGAAGTCTGGGATCTATTGAAAAAACATGATGACCTTGAAAAAAAGCACAGGGAATTTGTTGCGGAAGTGAAATCCCTTGCGAGGACGCCTGCGCTGCAATACATCTTCGAGCAGATATGGGCAGATGAGAAAAACACCATGCGATACTTGAAACCCTGATGAGCAAACGATTTGAGAAAGATCCAGCAGCTCAGTGGGGAGCCTTGTTAAGCTATTAAGAGTGCGTTGATACATTCTCACTTCTTTTTCTTTTCTAAATAAGCGGTTCAGCCACCGGTCACATGCAACGAGCGCATAAGAACAGTGGAAAGATACAAGGAGCGCCTATTCTACGTGAACGTACCACTGAGAGATCTTTGAGCTGGAGGCGGAAAAAGAAGGAGACAAACATCTTAGCTCCACCATTCAGGGGCCGTCTCGATCTATGCCTATCCTGCCGGAAGGCCTATCACAGTAAAGTATCTGGTGGAGAAGGGAATGGAGCGCCTCCTCGGCGCCCACATGTTCCAACCCGGCCTTGAAAGAACCCAGGAAAGGAGAGTGAGGTAATTCATATTTGCGCAATGAAGGATAAGATGCGCTCGATTACCTGAAGAAAGGGGCGAGCTTCAGGTTCAAGACCAATAAAACAGGGGATATCATTACATCCTCGTACCGCAACATCCATGCCCTAAGGTCAAGCTCCAAGGCTCTAGATGTTGAATAGAGGAGGTCATCATAAAAGCAGTGATAAAGAAGGGTCATGTCTATGGGTGTGATCTATGATACGGAGGCTTATATAGCGGCTATAGTATACCATTTATCGTTAACCTGGGGAGGGCACAAACAAAAAGGAGGTGTACCATGGCTCTATCTGGCAAGTATGGGAAGGTAGATATCCCGAAGGTGGCCGAGAATGAGCCCGTCTTTATCCTCCGTGCCCAGGACAAACTGGCGGAGCCGGCTATCCAGATGTACCAGACCCTTGCTGCTTCCCATGGTTCTCCCGTGGCAGAGGATCTCCAAAAGGAGATTGATGCCTTCCAGCGCTGGGGCGGCCCAAAGAAGATGCCGGACTAGGCACTGGAAAGGTAATTGTTCGTTGAAGATACCGAGGCCTGTATTGAATGCCACAGGTCAGTGCATCCGCGTATTGTAGCCGGCTGGAGGGAGAGCCGTATGGCCAAAGTCACCCCGGTTGAGGCCCTGAACTTCCTGCGCCTGGGCCGGATGACCGGCAGTATCGACCTGGAGTAAAGGGCTGCACAATTGCTTCGAGCCTTGTCCAGGCAGGTTAATGATCACCCCATGGGCTCGGTAAATAATCAACCCACGGTTTACGTGTGTGAGGGGTATGCCTGTAAGACACCTATAACAGAGCTGGATGCATTAAAGGCAGCCCTTGAGTGATGGACCTCATAAGAGGATACATGACATGCTTGTTATTCATCCTATCATTCAGTTCTTGGCCATGCTGTTGGCCCTGTATGTATTCTTCCTCGGGCTACAACGGTTTCGATTCCTTCATCTTCACCAGAAGGTGGTTTTCGGATGGAGGCGGCACGCAGTCTTGGGGGAGATTGCCCTCGGAGTATTGCTGGCCGGCATGTTGGGGGGCATGGCCATGGTGTACGTTTACCGGCACGGGTTCTTCGTGACAGGGATCCATGGTAAGGTTGGCCTCGTGATGGTGCCCTTTATGATCTTCGGACTGGTGTCCGGTCTGTACATGAATCATAAGAAAAAGCAGCGGAGGATCCTTCCCTTCATCCATGGCCTGAACAATCTTCTTGTTTTGCTTATGGCTGTGAGCCAGATTGTAAGTGGTTCATGGGTCTACAGGGTGTTCGTGTTAGGAGGCTGACTGTTTTGTTGGCCATTAGCTCTTCGAGAGGTAGATGCAATATGTTCATAAGAACCATGAGACATCTCGCTTTCTTTATCACTATATTGGCCGCAGTGCTATCCTTAGGCAGTGCCGGGAGCCCGAAGACCGAGATCAGGGAGTATGAGGGAGAACGCCTTGATCCCTTTGATCGGGCATACGACAATTCCATCAGGGGGCCCCAACATCTGGACCCGGAGACCTACCGACTTGAGGTGACTGGTCTGGTGGAGCATCCTCAATCCCTGACCTATCAGCAGGTGCTGTCTTTGCCAATTGTCAAGAGGGCGGTTACCCTGCATTGTGTTGAGGGCTGGAAAGAACATCTCCTTTTTGAGGGGGTGCGTCTGGCTGATCTGTTCGCTCGGGCAAGGCCCCAGGAGGGTGTGCGGACTGTCATTTTCCATGCCGCTGACGGATATTCTTCCTCATTGCCTTATGACGATGTGATCCGTCTCGATATTATGCTAGCGGCCATAATTAATGGCAGAGTCTTGGATGCCACCAGGGGATTTCCATTTCAGGTAGTGGCTGAATCAAAGCTGGGATATAAGTGGGTAAAATGGGTCACACGCATCGAGCTATCAGATAAATCGTACAAGGGGTACTGGGAAAAACGGGGCTACGATAACAAAGCGGATGTGAACAAGTAGGCAATTCCGAAGAAGCATCTGGCTACCGTGTCCCAAGATGGCATTCCACCACCTCGATGGGCCGCGTCTGGGGTTATTTATAGTCGGGCGTGAGATAGGAAAGCTTCATGACCGTGGGTGAGAGGGTGAGGGAGAATGGAGAAGCTGCCTGAGAGAGATGCGGTGAAGAACTGAGGGAAGTCGTGATGTGAGGTAGATTGAAGTTGTTGGCTATCAAGGAGGAGGGGTAAAAATGATAAAAAAGATACTCGTCCCGGTAGACGGATCAGAGCACGCGTCCAAAGCCATTGAGTTTGCCGCGAATATGGCGAAACAAAACGACGCTACCATGCATCTTTTACATGTAGTTCAGGTAACAGAAATTCCCGAGGCAATAAAGGAGTTTATTAGATCAGAAAAAATCGAAGAGTCGCCATATTATGTCTATTCAGAGACTATTGGAAGGCAGATCCTTAGTGTAGCCGAAGATGAAGCCAACAAGAAAGGTGTTAAGCATATTGAAGCGAGCCTGATCCAGGGTGACCCGGCTGAAAACATTATCAATTTTGCCAAACATGGTGACTTTGATATGATCGTTATCGGGAGTCGAGGGCTGGGCTGTTTGAAAGGCGTACTCTTGGGAAGTGTGTCCAGCAAGGTGTGCCATCTGACTGACCGGACCTGTGTGACTATCAAGTGACGGGACCAGGCCGGGGAACTATGGGCACAAAATGCCCTCGTCGGTAAGGTGGGCAGTGTCTTCACCTCCACCGGCACTCATCACGGTGGACAGGAGACAACTATCACCGGCTTCCACACTACATTGCTTCATCACGGGATGGTCAGCGTGGGGTCGCCCTACACTCAGACGCGCCACTTTACATTACAAATATTCGTCTCTGTAGTAAAGAGTGGGATGCTGGAACTACGCTAAGATCTGATCTTCTTTGAGCGGCATAACCTTGTATTAACTGAATCCGGTAGAAATATGTTGGAGGGTTATTATGAATAAAATCGATGTGAGTGAGAATTCTGGGAAGATCTGGAAGGTCCTGAAAACTGAACCGGAGAACTACGACACGACCTCACTATATCTGGAGGGGGATGATGAGAGGTTCAAGAAAAGAAGGGCGGGCCAGTGGGTTTCTATCAGGATTTTGCATGACGACGGCTGGAGCGAACCACACCAGTTCACAATATCGTGTGCCCCTGAAGATGAGATCTTGCGCCTCACTATCAAAAAGGCAGGTGCGTTTACCTCCTCTATTCCGGCGTTAAAGGGCGGGACACCGCTAAAATGCGAAGGCCCCTTTGGGGTCTTTTGCAGGGATATTGACACGAAGGAAGCAATCGCAATGATCGCCGGAGGCGTTGGCATAACTCCATTTTTAAGTGTGCTGCGCCATTTTCGAAATATACAAGCTAAAAACCGGGCGAAGCTTTTCTGGACCAATAAGACAATCGATGACGTTTTTGCATCAAATGAACTGAATGAGATGACAAAGGAGTTAAATCTCACCATTGTGCACACCATAAGCCGAGAAAAGGGGACGGATAAGTACTTTCAGCCAGATTTCCCTAATGTACTTTATGTGCCGGGTTATGCAACAAGGGAAGTGCTTCAAAAACATGTCGATTTCCCTCGCACCTCATTTTACCTGTGCGGCCCACCCAAGATGCAGGACTCTGCAGTTGGGGAATTAGAGGCATGCGGAGTTGATCCGGAATCAGTGGAGAGGGAGAATTTTAGCTATCAGGGGGCCAAATAAGGTGTATGAATCTAAGGGCTTACACAAAATTTCTTTGCACTGGCATGCGTAAATAGGTACTCTCTGATCATGTGAACCGGATGCTCGGTCGCCCCCGGGGAATCCGAATTGGTGAGGAACCGGACCGAGATGGCCAGTACCTCCTATTTTCCAGGCGAGTTTCTCACCCAAACTGTCAAATAAATACTTCTATCATAGAACTCACACCTTGTGGTACCGTCAATAGCGAGTGGATTAGGAGTGCCTTCTGTAGTTTCGGATACCTTTCACATTGACACGCCAAAACCGCAATTCTATACTGTCTTCCGGTGTCTTTTATTGAGAACCAACACAGATACGTGAGATCATGGTGAAAGAGGAGATTCGCGAGAAGGAAGATAAGGTCCTGCTGATCCTGAAGCATGCGGTTGAAGGTACTAATGAGGCCTTTGTCACCATAGACGAAAACCACAAGGTAATTTTCTTTAACAAGGCTGCGGAAAGGATTTTCTGCTGCACTCGCCAAGAGGTTATTGGCCACGATCTTGATGTCATTATGTCACCGAGATGCAGTAAAAACCACCGTGAGGCAGTGGTCCGGTATGTCAAAACCAGGATTCCCACCCGCATCGGACACGAAACAGAGATGCTGGCCACCCGCAAAAACGGCGAAACCTTTCCCGCACTCATTTCATTTTCTGTTACCGAGGTAAATGGCAGGCTCTTCTTTACCGGGATTGTGAGGGATTTGACGGAAACCAAGGCACTCCAGGAGCAAGTTACGAGATCTGAGAGGCTTGCTGCCCTTGGTCAACTGGTGGCAGAGATTACTCACGAGATCAAGAACCCACTGATGCTGATAGGTGGTTTCGCCCAACAATTGAGCCGGTCTATGAGTGGTGAGAAAAATCTTCAAAAGCTGAACGTCATCACCGACGAGGTCAAACGCCTGGAGAGGCTCTTAGCTGAACTGAGGGACTTTCATCTGTCTATAACCATCGCTTCTAAAAAGGTGAATATAGAGGAGCTTTTGCTGGAGACCCTTTCAATGGTAGGGGAGGACTGTAGTGAAAAAAACATACAGACAGATCTATACATAGATAAAAAGGCAAGACTTGTGGCAGGTGATCGAAACAAATTGAAACAGGTGTTTCTAAATCTGTTCCAGAATTCTATACAAGCTATGGAACACGGGAGAACCCTTTCTATTAGGACAAGGCGTTCAGGTGACAATGTGGAAGTTAGCGTAGCAGACGAGGGCTGTGGAATCCCGGAACGTGACATGGAAAGAGTATTTTCTCCTTTTTTCACGACAAAAAGCCATGGAACAGGGCTAGGACTGTCTATCTCTAAGAGGATTATCGAAGGGCATGTAGGTGGTTCACTGACCGTGGAGAGTAAGGAGGGGGAGGGAACAACTTTCAAGATAAGCTTACCCTCCTACCGGAGGAATTCTGGAAATCGACCATCTCTTTAAGAAATTCATGAGCACCGGGAGTACTCAACTTGAATTTTTGAGAAAGTATGGGATTATGGTGCCCTCCAATGATTGATCCAGTCTGTACAAAACTCATACAGATAAGTCCAAGATTAGACTGTAGTATAACTTACTGAAATGAAAGTATAATATTACCTTTATCCCCGGTAGTTAGGTCTAAATTTAGACAGCCTCGTCGTCCTATCGGTTAATCAACTGGCGACAAATCGGTCAGAATCATTTTTTAAGGCCACTGAAGGCATGACCTTAAGTGGCCTTTTTTATTGGGGTTTTGGGCAATGAGCCCCTTTGCCTGAAATCAACACGGAAAATGGCTGGCATTAAGATTGCTTAGTTACCTAATCAAAGGCAAAGATGATGCAACGTGAAGTAAAGGAGGTATGAAGATGAGGGAGAAAGTAGAAACTGCCTTGGATAAGATAAGGCCGTCGCTTAACGCAGATGGTGGGAACGTAGAGCTGGTAGAGGTCAGCCCTGATGGGGTGGTGAAGGTAAAGCTGACTGGCGCCTGTGGAGGATGCCCGATGAGTCAGATGACCCTCAAGATGGGGATAGAGAAGGTTTTAAAACAGGAAGTTCCAGAGCTAAAAGAGGTCGTTGCCGTATAGGTAGGCAAACAGTCAAGAATCTCAACGAGGGGGTAAAGGCCATGGGTTCAGATAGTATCCCGGATGC
>JGI2171J19970_10001598_pt1 | contig 12634 bp, 10 predicted proteins | sample DeeMarSWOR324_28_FD_19970 | JGI IMG/M metagenome (IMG submission 19970) | reverse complement strand
CTCTTTTATTGCCTTTCTGATTTCCTCTTGCCCCGGGTCCGCACACGTATACCGGTTGCGTATGGCACAAACCACGTTAGGTAATGTGCGAGCGTACTCGGTGAGTTCCTCTACGTCAATTACTCCTGCAATGTTAAGACCACAGTGACAGACAAAAACCCCTATCCTCAGTTCTTCAGACATTACGCATCCCTCAAACCAAACCTCTTCTCCACTGATTCTCGAACTTTGGTTGAACCCTTGGTCTTCAGCTCCTTCGTCAACTCCTTGGTTGACGTCAACTTTTCAAGAGCTTTATTCCACGCACCGGAATGAACAGGCGTGTGTCGTATCCTCGTTCTCTGAAGCTTAAGCGCCTCTTCCTCAGGGCAAACGATTCTGCAAACACCGCAGTAAACACAGTGTAATTCGTTAACGTGTACTTTTCCATTTTCTGAAAGATAAAGCGCGCCAGTAATTGGGCAGACGTCGAGACAGTCTTGGCAACCGTTTGGGCACTTCTCTTGATTTATCCGGATGGATCCCTGAAAGATTTTCTTTACACGGATAGCATCGTCGGGGCATTTCAGTTCGCACACTCGACAGCACGGGCAAAACTCTTTTTTTATGTCTACAACAACCGTAAGGTTTTCCTTATCTCGTATGGATTCCGTGTCCGTAATTTCTTGACCGTCTGGAGTTCGCAAGCTAACTTTGATGAGTTCAAGTGGGCATGCCTTCTCGCAATCCACGCATTGTACGTCGCATTTTGTTGCGTCGACATCGATTTCACGAATTAGTTCAGGGAAGCTTTCAGTCTTGACCACAGGAATCACGTGTTCGCCGTTAACCCTCACTTTCAACGCTCCAAAAGGGCAGAGAGAGCTACATATTCCGCAGAAGTGGCACTTCTGCTCGTCCACATCTATAACAGGGTGTTTCAATCGTTCTCCAAGTACTTTGGGAAACGTTTTGATTTCAATGGCCTCTTTGGGACAGATTTCCTTGCAGATTTCACATCCCACGCACAATGCCTTATCTAATGTTAACGAGTAATCTTTTGTGTGTAAAATTCTCTTGACTGCAAGTTCGTTCTCTGTATCGGTCTTCAGCAGTTTCATAGGCATCTTGTTTCATCCACGCATTAGGAGTACAGCAAATCCTTTGAAGAATATTTAGGCGATGTAAACTGTTATTTAAACATTAATCGATTCTTTGAACTTTAATGTACTCATGACCGTAGAGGTGTTGATAAGACTCTTAAGACAGCCTATTCTCACTCTTGTGAGGAGAACTTGGCCATGAAACAAATTACTATGGTTCACGGCGCCGGCGGGACCGTAATGAACGATCTGATTAGAAACTACGTACTAAAATACCTCGGCGGGAGCAGCGCTGAGGTTCCATTGGAAGCACTGGATGATGCAGCAGTGATTAGCAACATAGTTTTAAAGTCTGACTCACACGCAGTAAAGCCTATATTCTTTCCAGGAGGAGACATTGGAAGACTATCAGTCGCTGGCACCGTAAACGATATTGCGGTGATGGGTGCGGAACCTATTGCGCTCGCTTGTGGTTTCGTGTTAGAGGAGGGCCTATCAATGGCTGAATTTGAAAAAATTTTGGAGAGCATGAACGAAACTTGCAGGGAAGCGGATGTTTACGTCATTACAGGTGACACAAAGGTTGTTGAGAAAGGCACCTTGGGAGGATGTGTCATCAACACGTCAGGAATAGGCAAACGAAACGAAGCGTTGGAAAAAAACATCGCAGAAGTGAAGAAACACCGTTCCTTTGACGCTCAATGGATTCTCGACTCCAACTTGAGAGTAGGAGACAAGATCATAGTTTCCGGCACTGTTGGAGACCACGGACTAGCCGTGTTGTCTTCTCAAGAAGGATATGACTTTGGAAGCCAAATCAAATCCGATGTAGCTGCACTCAACAAGCTGATTATGCGTCTCTTAAATGTTGGAGGAATTGTAGCGATGAAAGACCCTACCCGAGGCGGGTTGTCCAACACATTGAATGAATTGAGTGAAAAGTCAAAGGTTGGAATCATGGTAAACGAGGAGAAAATACCTGTACGCGGAGATGTTAGGGCTGCCTGCGAAATGTTAGGCATAGACCCACTCGAAGTTGGAAACGAAGGCAAAGTAGTAATAGGAGTAATTCCGCAGAAGGCAAAAGAAGTTCTGGCAGCGCTGAAGGAGACCAAGCAGGGTAGAGAAGCTCAAATAGTAGGTGAAGCAACTAAAGAGTTTGATGAAGTCATTCTCAAAACCACAGTGGGCGGAAAAAGAATCCTCGCCCCACCAATCGGAGACCCCATACCAAGAATATGCTAGCTTTTTTCAGGAAAGCATTTGAAACGATTAACGTATTGTAAGTGGGTTGTGAATGCATTGGTTAATCTTCTTGGAAAACGCTGTCTTCAAAAACCACATTTTCTAATCCAGTGTTGCCTGTTCCATTAACCACAGGCACATCAAATGCTGTGACCCCTGTGAAAGCTGTTCCGGTAACATGAACTACCGAGTCGAATGTTCCTTCAAAGTATGAGCCCTGTACCGTGCAGTTCTCTAATGTTATTGCGATGTTTGTTAAATCGAATGTTGTATTCTTTATTTCGCAAAATCGGAACGTTACTAGGACATCCCATTCTCCACGGAAGGTAACATCAGAGGATTCGACAGTTCCATGAACAAATTCATAAAACTCTCCACTGGTATCACCGTCCCCAAATTGAACATCAAAACGTTCGCTTCCTTTGATGAGAAACCGCTCAAAACGACGAGGGCCATTTTCACTGGGAACAAACACTTCAACAGGCACTTCAATAGGCACTTCGACAGGGACCTCAACGGGTTTTTCTATTTCTCGCACATTATTGAGCTGCCAGATGTTCGAGCCCATGGAAACTGCTAAACACGATATTAAAACCACAATTATAACAGATTCTTTTGTCATGTTCAACAATTTTTTCGCCTCAGTGCACATCTCATATATGATTCTATAAATCAGTTTCTAAGTGTAAGCCAAGCCTTATCAACTTCAACAAAACCGCACAAACGTCATTTGTTCAGTTCCTTTAATTCTTGCGTAGCTTCTTTTGTCTGTTCTCCTGTGAAACTCAACATTTCTTCTTTCTTTGAGTTGCGTGCCTTATCTAATCATCAGACGGAAGTCTTGTATCATATTATTAATAGTCCTACTCTATCAATTGGGCTCTAGTTGTCTTTTGTCTCGGCATTTATCGCTTTGCGCTTTCCCAACAAATCATTTATCCCATAAACCAGAAACCTTCGCAGCCTTCACAAGCTTCCATTTGCCAAAGAAATCCTTTTTATAAAGATGAAACAAGCCACATCGTTGGCACTTGAGCACTTTTCTATGTTTTTTGAAGTCAAGCTCATAGAGTTCCAAAGGAGAGTCGCAGTCTACACATTTCCCCGTATGCTTTCTCGGTTCTCCCGTTAAGTCAAACCCTCCTCCAAGTATCAACAGCTACTATTATGAATTATACATATGAAAGCTTTCACAAGCCGAAACTATTTTTAGTTGTTCATCAATCCGTAATCTTATGTTTAGCCCATATTCTACATGTGCCCTCGTTAGAAACCATACACGCACCATTCGGAGTCTGCGGCGTACAAGCCTTCATAAAAAGAGGACACTCGGGAGGATTAATCTTTCCAACTATAACCAAATGGCAGAGGCAGCCGGGTAGCAAGTCTCTGGAGCCTTCAATCTTTATGTCATATTTTTTTCTCGCATCATAGACTGCGAATTCTTCTCTAAGCACAAGTGCAGAGGAAGGTATTGTTTCCAGTCCCCTCCACTGTCCGCCCACTACCTTGAATACTTTTTCGATTAATTGTTGAGCCTTGACGTTCCCATTCCACTTAACGGAGCGAGGGTATTCGTTTTCTAACCTGGCTTCGCCGTCTTTTGTTTGCTTAAGCAACATAGAAATGGCAAAAAGAATATCCAGAGGCTCGAAACCAGCCACGACGGTTGGCATATGATAAACCTTAGGAAACATCTCATAAGCCTTCACTCCAATAATGGTGGAAACATGTCCAGGCGCTATGAAACCGTTTATTTGTAAGCCTTCCACGCCGAGAAGAAGTTCCATAGCAGGTGGAATCAGCCTATGCGAGACAAGGAAGCTTAGGTTCTCGGGCGGCTTGTTAAGAACTTCCACCGCGGTAGATGGAGCGGTGGTTTCAAACCCGATTGCAAGAAAAACGAAGTCTCTATTCGGCTCTTTCTTCGCCATTTTCACAGCGTCTCCCACGCCGTACACTATTCTCACGTCTCCGCCCGACGCTTTTGCTTCTTGAAGCGAAGTTTTGGAGGCTGGAACTCGAATCACATCACCATATGTTGCAACAGTTACTCCTTTGAGAGCTAAAGATATTGCCTCATCGATATCAGCGGCTGGAAGAATGCAAACGGGGCATCCGGGGCCAGCTATGACCTCTACTGTTTCGGGAAGGAGAGCCCGGAGTCCATGGTGAGTTATGGCCCATTCATGAGTGCCACATACGTGGCAAAATTTCACCTTGTAAGAGGGCGCTAGACTTTTAATGCGATCTGCAACTTTCTTTGCTAAGGCGGGGGTCCTGAATTTCAACTGCTCTTCCATNGGCGCCATAACCTTGATACACAATGGACTCTCTATGCTTTTTAAGGGTGCTCTACTTCTACGCGCCACTCGAGAACTGAAATGCCTTGAGGCTTTCACTCATACTTGAGAATTTCTTCCCATAACCGAAGGGTTTCTTCCGCAGCTTTCCTATCAATTACCTCAATAGCGTATCCCGCATGAACTAAAACGTATTCTCCCAATCGAGGATTCACAAGTGTGACGTTCACGTCTCTCAAGACACCCTCGCCGAAGTCAACCTTTGCAGTGCTTCCATGAATTTCAATCACTTTGGCCGGGATTGCGAGGCACATTTTTCCACCTAATAGACATGCGTCTGAAATAAATCGATTATGGTTACTGAGCGATAAGGCTTGCGGCGATTGTTTGACCGAAGGCGATGCCTCCATCTCCCGGCGGAACCATATTGTGAACAACAAATCTGAAACCGTTTTCCTCAACGTTTTTTCTGACTATCTGTGTGATGTGTTCATTATATGCAACCCCACCGGAGAACCCGATAGTTTTGACACCTAATCGTTCAGCATTCTCGATAGCCAGTTGGGCCAGACCATTAGCAAGATAAGATTCAGCGGAAAAAGCCAAGTCAGCAACTGGCTGTTTGTTTTTCTCATTAAATATCTCATGAACGAGGAGTGTAGTGTCAACGGTGTTTCCTCTGATTTCAGGTTTTAGATCTAGAATGTTCTTCCCCTTCATGGCAGCAGACTCCAGTTTCATCGCTGGCTCGCCTTCATAGGTACGCTCATAACATATGCCCAGCATGGCAGAAACAGCATCTAACACCCTTCCGCAACTTGTTGTTTTGAGCAATGGTTCTTTCTCTAACTGCTTAACGATTATTTGGGCCTCTGTTTTTCCATGCGGAAAGCGTTTACTTTCGGATAATATCCATCTATCAACATCTACTGCACCCCGAAGAATTCCTGCAGCCATTCTCAGCGGATACAACGTTGCAAGATCACCCCCAACCATCGGCTGCTCTTGAAGATGGCCTAGACGCTGGAAACCATCTTGGCTGCCACACAAGACCTCTCCACCCCAAGCCTTGCCATCTGAACCATAACCGAAGCCGTCGCAGACTATGCCCACCATCTCGGTGATGTCATGTTCACCCATTAGGGAAGCTATGTGAGCGTAATGGTGTTGAACGGGAACAACTGGGCATTCAAATTCATTTCCTAAATCACTGGCCAGCATTGTCGTGTTGAATTTTGGGTGCAGGTCGCGGGCTATGAGCTCAATTTTGCTGTTAGTTAGCTTTATCAAGTGATTTATGGCTTTTTTCAAGAACCTGAGGTTTTCTAGATTCTCTACATCTCCGATGTGCTGAGAGACAAAGGCTTTGTCTCCCAACAATACGCAAGAGGTTACGTTGAGTTCTGCCCCAACGCCTAAGACACAGCTTTTTACTGAACGTTTAAGGCGTATCGGTTCAGGAGCGTATCCCCTAGATCGGCGAATCAGGCTCTGATTTCCACTATGGAAACGAACAACCGAGTCGTCGCATCTATGGGCTATAACTCTGTTATGAAACAGAAAGAAGTCAACCACGGACCCCAGTCTTTTTACGGCTAACTGATTTTCTGCCACAATCGGCTCATTAGGAGGATTAGCGCTCGTCATTACAAATGCGGGTTCACGTACTTCGTCAAACAGCATATAATGTAGGCCTGTGTATGGGAGCATCACTCCGATTGTGTGTAGCCCCGGAGAGATTAACTCTGAAAGGTGACAGTTGTCCCTCTTCTTTAGAAGAACAATTGGTTTGATGTACGAGGTAAGCAGATCAGCCTCAGCAGAGCTTACCTCTGCGAACGACTTTACGGTTTCAAGGTCGCGAGCCATGATTGCGAATGGTTTCTGGGTTCTATGCTTAGCTTTTCTCAATCGGATTATAGGTTCAGACCTTGTGGTTGCGGTGGCGACATGGAAGCCACCATTTCCTTTAATCGCAACGACGTATCCCTCCTCAAGCAGCTTACCCGCTTCTCTGATAGGGTCTCCATGTTGTATAGGCTGGCCGTCGTTGGCCGTGAGATAGACTTTTGGACCACACTCATTGCATGCCACTGTCTGCGCATGAAACCGACGGTTGGACGGGTCTCCAAATTCCTTGGAACAGAAATTGCACATCGGAAAATCTTGCATCGTGGTGTTCGGTCTATCGTAGGGAAGTCGCTCAATGATGGTATATCTGGGACCGCAGTTGGTGCACGTGATGAAAAAGTAGTTGTAACGTTTGTTTTTTGGGGCTCTGAGCTCCTTTAAACACTCACTGCAGATTGAAATGTCTGGCGGAATGATGGATCCTGAGAGCTTTACGTCTTCAGAACTCTTGAGAATGGTGAATCTTTCAAATTCGTTTCTATCCTCTGTATAGTTCGTTGTGACTTCGTAAATTCGAGCGAGAGGAGGTTTTTTCTCTTTGAAGTCCTTAAGAAAACTGATAACTTCAACTTTCTTTCCTTCCGCTATAATCTCTACGACCGCGTCTCCTCGGTTTCGCACGTAGCCAACCAGCCTGTTTTTCACGGCAATACGATAAATAAAGGGTCGAAAACCCACGCCTTGAACAATGCCGCTTACCTTGATTTCAGCACGCAACCAGCGATCGAACTCCTCTTCTTAGGCACCCGACATTGCCTGCATCCAATATATTTTTTGGTTTCATCCTGAAGCACGGTCTAGGAAGCTATTTGATTTTGAAAGAGCAGTTTACAGCCTTTGGAGAACATTGGGAGAAAACAACCTTCTCTATCATGAATCATAAGGTGCACAGGACTATAATCCTCTTATTTATAGAAAACTCGCTATGATTTCGCTTTCAGTTTTTCTTCTATTGTCTTCAGTTCTCCATGCTCTGAAATACGGATACGCGTCTTAAGCCTCACGCTCAACCCTAAACGTTTGAAAAACCAGAGCAATTGTGCGCCATTCACTGGTCCTTTTAGTTTCCCTGTGGATACTAGCTGAGCTAAAGCCCTCTCAATTTTAGCAATAGTCTCAGGATACTGGCGTTCTGCAGCGTCCAAGACTTCTGAGCCCCGACCGATCAGAACTTCGCTTAACACTTTCTTAGGATTTTCCGTTTCCTTTTCTTTGCGAGTCTCTTTCGTCATCCAGCGTTTTCTCATTTCGAACATCTTTCGACGTTTCCATCGTTCTAGCTCTTTGTCCTCCGGCAAACGTGTCCACCATCAACACTATGACAGAGTTTTCTCCCTTTTCGGGTTTTCGCACAAGGAGATTTATTTCTATGTTATTTGCTACCAGTATACTTTTTAGCAAGATGTTTAAGAGATTGAAAAATAACATTTATAGCTCAATCCGTAGAGTTGCTTAGAAGCTTTGTCCAATGGAGAAGTCAAAATGGCTCAAGAAGAAACGAAGGTAGGAGTGTACATCTGCCACTGTGGGGGGAATATAAGCGATACCGTAGATGTGGAAAAGGTGAGAGAAGCCGCTGCCAAATTCGAAGGAGTGAAAATTGCGAAAACATATGAATACGTGTGCAGCGACCCTGGACAAGAAATGATAATAAAGGGAATAAAAGAACATGGGCTCAACAGAATTGTAGTGGCGTCATGTTCACCGCGAATGCACCTTGACACTTTTAGACGAGCGGTAGAATCGGCTGGTTTGAACCCGTATTTCCTTGAAATGGCAAATATTAGAGAGCAGTGTAGCTGGGTTCATGATGATAAGGAGGCTGCAACGTCCAAGGCTATTGACCTTATACGCGGGGCAGTGGAGCGCGCCCGTTACCTCGAACCCTTGAAGGCGAAGAGCATACCAGTGAATAGAGACATCCTTGTGATTGGAGGAGGAATCGCGGGCATCATCACTTCTATCGAGTTGGCGGACAAGGGCTATCAAGTATACTTGGCGGAGAGAACCCCGAGCATAGGCGGGCATATGGCTCAGCTTAGCAAGACCTTTCCCACCCTCGACTGCTCGCAGTGCATTCTCACGCCGAAAATGGTGTACGCTGGACAACACCCAAACATAAAGATAATTAGCATGGCAGAACCGATGGCCGTCGAAGGTTCTCCTGGCAACTATATAGTTTCGATCAAAAAGCGTCCAAGATTCATAGATGATTCCAAATGCACTGCCTGTGGAGAGTGTGAAAAGTTTTGCCCCGTCAAGGTTCCAAGCGAATTCTCAGCTGGCCTGTTTCCACGAAAGGCGATCTATACACCGTTCAAGCAGGCGGTTCCAAGAACATACGTGATTGACAAAGAACATTGTTTATACTTCACTAAAGGCGTTTGTAGGCTTTGCGAAAAATTGTGCAAGGGTAAAGCCATTGATTTCAACCAGAAAGATGAAGTCATTGAGTTAAACGTGGGCGCGATTGTCGCTTGCACCGGATTTGAGCTAGTCGACCCGAAAACTTTTGAGGAGTACAGCTTCGGTTTACATCCGGACATCGTAACAAACCTGCAGTTGGAGATACTCCTGAATTATGAAATGCGCAGACCGTCTAACGGACAGATAGCGAAAAGAGTTGCCTTTATACTCTGCGTTGGTAGCCGAATGATGAACGAGGAACCAGGCGTTGAATATTGCTGCAAGATAGGTTGTATGGCCGCAATTAAACAGGCTATGATAGTTCAAAAAATCGTGCCCGACGCGGAGCCATGGATTTTTTACACCGACGTAAGAGCTGATGGGAAAGGATACGAAGAGTTCTACACCACGGCTCAAGATCATAATGTGCATTTTGTCAGAGGCCGCGTAGCAGAAGTTCTCCCGCAAAGCGGTGAAATATTGGTCAGGGCGGAGGATACCCTTCTCGGGACTCAAGTAGAGGGAAAATTCGACTTGGTAGTGCTCACCCTAGGCATTGTTCCTAGCTCAGGCACTCAAGAATTGGCTCAGAAGCTGGGCATCCAAGTCGGCCCTGACGGGTTTCTTTTGGAAAAGCATTACAAGCTTAGACCAGTTGATAGTCAAAGAGAAGGAGTGTTCATTGCTGGATGCGCCTTAAGCCCAAAGGACGTTAGGGAATCAGTCCTAGAGGCGATGTCTACCGCTTCAAGGGTTGCAACACTCGTAGGGAAAGGTGAGATTTCTGTCTCGCCAGAAGTGGCTTATATAATTCCCGAAAAATGTGACAAATGTAGGATATGCATAAAAGTATGTCCTGTTGCGGCGGTTGAAGAGTCTCCTACAGGCCTAAAGATCAACCCAATGTCATGCGTTGGATGTGGAATCTGCGTGCCAAGATGCCCTAGAGGGGCCATTGACCTTAAACACTGCACTGAAGCCCAGTTGATGGCTCAAATCGGCAAAGTAAGTGAAGGCGGCAGGGCGCCAAAGATCATCGCTTTTCTTGAGAAAGAGATAGCTTACGGAGCTGCTGACTTAGCTGGGCAGTCCAGAGCATCATATTCCCCCAACGTAGAGATAATCGGCGTTCCCAGCACAGGAAGAGTTGGCTTAAAACATTTGCTGCATGCATTTGCATCTGGTGCTGACGGTGTAATATTGCTTGAGGATCACGGTGGCGTGTTCACTGAAGAAGCCTTGAGGAAACATGCTACTGAATTGAAAAAGGAGTTAAGAGAGTGCGATGTCCAGTCCCTGCGCTTGATGTCGTTTTCCACAACGCTACCAGAATACAATAAGGTACTCAACACATTCGAAACATTCAACGAGAGAATTTCGAAGATGGGCCCTCTTCCGCAAGAAACACGCTTGAAAATTAAAGAAAAACTTGCAAAGCAACAGAGTTCTTCAGCAGATTGCGATAATTAGAATTCGTGTAAAGGGTAAGGAATGATAATGAGAATGGAGAGTTGGGACTTAATTATCATCGGTGCAGGACCGGCTGGTCTTACGGCTGGTATTTATGGAGCTCGAAGCGGACTTAAAACGCTGGTTCTTGAGGAAAAAACTCCTGGAGGCGCAGCTGCTGACACACCGTTAGTTGAGAATTACCCGGGCTTTTCTGAGGGCATCAGTGGACGCGATTTAGTTGATAAAATGGCTGAACACTGTAGAAAAGTAGGAGCCGAAATCAGACAGTTGGAAAGGTTCACCGAACTTAATGTTAAAGATGAAAAAAGAATTGTTAAAACGGATAGAGCTAGCTATTCAGCGTCTGCTGTGATTATTGCTTCTGGCTGTCATTACATGGAGCTTGGAGTACCCGGTGAAAAGGAGTTTCGCGGTAGAGGGGTCAGCTATTGCACCATATGTGATGGGCCATTCTTCAAAGGGAAAAAGGTGATTGTCATAGGCGGTGGAAACGCAGCGGTTGTCTCTGCAATATACCTTGCGAATTTGACATCGGATGTTAAGCTGGCTCATCGAAGAAGTCAATTAAGAGCGGAAGAAGCGCTTGTAAAGGACCTGCATGCGCAAAAAGTGAATGTTCTGTGGAACACGGAGCTCAAGGAGATCAGAGGTGATGTCAAAGTGAAAAGCGTTGTCCTATTCAACAACAAAACCGGTGAAACTAGAAAAACGGATGCTGATGGCGTGTTTGTCCAAGTTGGTGAAGTGCCAAACAGTCGAATCGCTAAGGAAGCCAGCGTTAAAGTAGATAAAGGGGGCTACATCATTGTTGACAGCCGTCAAAGGACCAACATAAGTGGAGTGTACGCTGCTGGCGACGTAACCACGAACCCAGTCAAACAGATTGGAACAGCCGTGGGACAAGCTATCATAGCAGCCAACGAAGCGTTTGGCTACACAAAACAACCCTACTACTACAAGGGATCGAGCTTGTGATTTCTTAACGGTTGCTGTCAAGACGTTCATACGCGTACATTTGTGACCAAGAAGCTGTAGGCCAAAAAAAACGCACCAAAATAGTGGTATTTCTCTGTCCAACAACTCTTTGTGTGCAGTCACAACCTTTCTTACTGCTGACGTGCATGCACGTCAATGATGAAAAAGAGGAGCTGCAGGATGCATACATTCAGTTAGTTTCTCAGAGTGCCGTCCATCCACCATCGACAAATAATGTTTGCCCAGTGACATAATTGGAGGCTGGAGACGCGAAGTACATAAGGGCTGCTTTAAGGTCTAGTGGTTCTCCAGTCCTTCCCAAAGCGGTTCTCGAAATAATGTACTTCAATGCGTTCTGATCTTGGAAGATAGGGCCCGTCATCTCGCTTGGGAAGAAACCGGGAGCAATTGCATTCACATTTATTTTGTAGGGGGCCCATTCTACGGCGAAGGCTCTCGTCAAGTTTATTACCGCTCCTTTAGACGCATAGTAGGACGCAGCGTGGAATATGTCACCTACAGCGCCGTAAATGGATGCAATGTTTATGACTTTTCCATACTTCCTCTTGATCATTTCACGCGCGGCCGTTCTAGCACACAAGAAAACTCCTGTTAAGTTGACATCTATCACCCTCTTCCACTCCTCTAGGCTTATGTCAATAGATGGACTTATAGTAGCTATACCAGCGTTGTTGACCAATATCTCCAGCGATCCGAAATTCGTTATAGCAGTTTCCACCATGTTGATCACCTGATCCTCTCGACTTACATCTGTTCTAAGAGGAATTACCTTGACATCATACTTGCCTGATAGATCTTCGGCAACCTTAACGAGTTTATCATGTCTTCTAGCAGCAATCACTAAGTTCACACCGGCTTCAGCTAATGTCTCAGCAAACGTGACACCTAAGCCACTAGAAGCTCCTGTTACTATTGCTGTTTGGCCTTTGATATCAAAACACAGGTCCATCACGGTTTGACTCTTTCTCTTACGTGCTAAGAGAGATTCAACCAAATGAAACACCAATTGAATGTGATTTTGTCAAGATTTAACATTTCCGCAAATTGTCCAGTCTGAAAAAATCGCAAGACTTTAAATGTATCTGCATTCGCGAGGTAAACGTAGTTGAGCAATGTCTTGTTTGATCACCTTTTTTCAGAATCTAACTACAAACCTATGTCTCAACCATGCATGCATAGGAATCAAGAAATCCTTTTACTAACTTGTCAACTAGCCAA
>JGI2171J19970_10001597_pt1 | contig 12642 bp, 10 predicted proteins | sample DeeMarSWOR324_28_FD_19970 | JGI IMG/M metagenome (IMG submission 19970) | reverse complement strand
TGAAAGGATGTCAATTATGACTGATAAACGCTTAATCAAAAGACGTGAATTTCTTAAGCTGTCATCAGCCGCGGTTGTCGCCGGGTTGACAGATAGATTGACTGGTAAGCCGTGGATTGAGAGCGGGCTTACCATAGAAGAAGCCGCACGTAAAGTGGGAAGGCTGCCCCGCCGGAAGCTGGGCTACAGTGGGCGAGAGGTCTCTGTTTTGATAGGTGCTGGTGACCTTGCCGAGGCTCCCACCGAAGCAGGAATTTTGTGCGGAGTGAACTACTGGCATAAGGTTAATCGCTGGATGCAGGGTGGAGCGCCGGATTCTATCCTTAAGAACCGAGAAGCTCATTACTGCCAGGTAACAGTGGATCGAGTTGGGAGGGATCATTATGCAGGCTTAATCGATGAAGAGGAACATTATGAATTTGTTAAGGAGGCGTTGAAGCGGACAGGTCTCGCTTATTTTGACGACATGCAACTCCATTACGGCTACCACAACACGGACGAGCTCAAAAAAGAGAGAGGTTTTATTCGCGCTTTTGAACGGCTGAAAAAAGAAGGTTTGGTGAAGCATATCTGCCTTTCTCAGCATGGTTACGCTGGTAATTCCAGGGTCCAGGATGGACAGAGTGCTGCAGAAATCCTGACCGCTGTGGTTGAGGACGGCCTCTATGAACACGCCCAGTTCATGTATTCCTACGGTGCCGACCCAGAAATGGACAGGTTCATGGAATTTGCCCGTAAAAAAGGTTTTGGCACCATAGCTATGAAGACCGCACGAGGCATCGGACGCATGAGGCAGGATAAGGCATTTATGGGCAGGCTGCCTGCCGGCGTACCCCCTCACAACGCGCTGGTGCGTTGGCTGACCACACGGACCAAGCTTGACGCTGCAGTTATCCGCGTTAGAAACCTTGAAGAACTCGTGGACACTTATTCGGGTGCTGGAAAGGAACTGCGTCCCCAGGACGCACAAGCCATCGAAATGATGACAGTTCAAGCTGACAGGACAGCATGCCGTCTGTGTACTGAATGTCAACCCCACTGCCCTCAGCAGCTGCCCATAGCCGAAATCCTACGCTTCGAGCGTTATGCCAGGGATGACAACAACTGGAATAAAGCCCGAAAGCTTTACGCCGAGCTTCCCCGAAAGGCTGATGCATGTGTCAACTGCAAAACCTGTATTCCGTTCTGTCCGCAAGGACTTAGGATTCCCGATAAGCTTGCAGAAACCCATGCTCTTCTCAGCTAGGATTATCTATATTATTTTTAACAATCAAATAGGGGATTTGTTTGATTCACATTAAGTTTCAGCCCCCTCTCTGAACTTCACCATTCACAACAATACCCAGAACAAACTTATCCGACATTCCTAAAAACTTACATCAAATTAGACAAAACTCATGGACTTTCAGGTCTATATAAGTGAAGAGGAAAATCTGAATTATATTGTGTGGTAGAATGGTGACAACCCGGGTTGAAAACCAGCATGCATTTAGAAAAGATACTCGATAGCATAGGTGATAAATTGTTTAACTACCTGACCATCAAGTTAAGTTCTCCCGTAGATGCGGAAGATGTTCTCCAGGAAGTATGTTTCCGGCTTGTCCGATACAAGGTGCGGTTTCGATTTATTCGGAATCCTTCCGCCTATGTATTCAGAATAGCCAGAAACGAAGCTCTCCGCTTCTTGAAAAATAGAAGAAGAAATCCTGACAGATATCACTCAGCAGAAGATCTTGCGAAAGTCATCCAGGATAACCTCACAGGACTTGAAAATGAGGCTATGAATCAAATCGCTGAAGCTTTGACTCAAATCCCTGAAGACCAGCGGGAAGTCATCATTCTGAGATTCTTTGAAGATTTGACCCTTAGGGAGATAGCCACTATCTGCGATGTTTCTATTAATACAGCGGCAAGCCGGTTTCGCTACGGGATGCAAAAACTGCGCCAGTTAGTGGAGAACCAAGATGAAAAAGAAAGCTAATGTCCAGGAATTGTTAGAGAGTCTTTCCCCAAAGCCTTTGCCTTCAGGACTCAAGAAAAAACTCCTATCAACTGCGTACAGGAAACAGCAAAGATTCCAGATTATTACGCCCGTCCTCGGGAAAGTATTTTCCATATGCTGTATCCTCACGGTGATGGCTTTTGTCTTTGACCTGATGATTACAGATAGCGAAAACAGGAACCTAACAGCCATAATGGACGGCTATCAAACCTCTGAGACAATGATAGAACAAGAATTAAAAGAAATTGTAGAAGAGCTTTTTAAAAATGAATATGAGAAAAGCCTTAATCAATGGCTGATTCAACACTATAAAGCTCAAAAGAAATCAGCCAAATTCACAAACTGCCAGAGTATTATTGATATACTCAAGGAGTAAATCGATGGGATACAGACTCAAAAAAATAATGGTCTGGATAGGAATCGGCTTGGTGGCTTTTATAGCTGTAGGACTGGTCGTAAGGGCTATATTCAATTATACAAACGGAAAAAAATTGGAGAAGTTCCTCACCCAGATGAAGTCAGAAGGAATCCCTTTGACCCTAAAAGACATCGAGCCAGAATGCAATCCCAGGGAGAATGCCGCCCTGATCTGGAAGACAGCAGAGGCTATGTTTTCCCTCGAGCGGGAAAACAGAACTTTTTTAGGTAAAGTTATCGGAGATTTTTTTGAGGGCAGGCCGCTAAGCGAAGAAGAAAAGCAGCGATCACACGATTTGATGGCTGAGAATCAGGATATTATACGCCTAATTCTGGATGCCTCTACCAAGCCCTGCTTTAAGTATGAAGAGCAGTGGGAGATTCCCGGTTATAACTTAAAGATTGCGAAAGCTATTTCCATGATACAAAGCACCCGACTTCTGGGAATTGATGCCGTTATCAAAGCTGAGGAAGGGCACGTCGAAGAAGCTGTAAACCAGTGTCTCGCGGCCAGACGATTTTTGCAGTTATACCTCCAGGAGCCATCCTTGATTACATATCTTGTGGCAACGGCGTGTATGAAACAAGTGGCTGTCTGTTTCAATAAAATAGTGACAGAGAGAGAGATAGAGACAGATATGTTGAAAAGGATCCTTAGGGAGTGGGATTGCTCTCCATGGCGGGAAGGATTGGTTAGGAGCCTTGAAGCAGAAAGAATTATTAGAATAGAGACCAGTCTTCTCTATTTAAAGGGAGATTATGAAGTGACTTTCGACTTGGGAGGGAAGTTTTATTATTGGGTATTCCGGCCTGTTTATAAAAGTGAGATCATTTGGCTCATGGGGAGCTATGATTTAGTAAAGAAGGCTGCGGGAATGCCGTATTATGCTTCGAGAGACTCCGAAGAACTTGAGCGGAGGATGAATTCAACACCATGGTACTACAAGATGGCTGGATTGTTATTGCCCAATGCAGTTGCTGTCTTATTCAAGAGAGCGACACTCGAGGCCATGTTCGAGACAGCCCGGGTCGGAATAGCCTGTAAGATCTACAAGAACATGCACGGAGACTTTCCGGAAGACCTGTCTGAACTGGCTCCGGAGATACTGGAAGAAGTCCCTGTTGATCCTTTCACCGGGAATTCCCTGATCTACTCGAAACAGGATTCGGGTATCATCATCTACAGCATAGGTTCCAACCTGAAGGATGATGGAGGAAACGGAACCTGGCAGATCACTTCACTCGTCATGGATAAGGACGACGATTGGGCCTGGAAAGAAACACCGGGAAAAAGACAGGGAAAATAGAAAAAAGAAAAGAAAAAAACTTAATAAATTGAGTTTGTCTCAAAGTGAGCGGGGTTATATGACAATGATGAGATTACATGTCACTGTCAGGATCATACGTCATCATCAGGATCATATGACATCATCAGGATCATATATCAAGAACAGGATTATATATAAAGAACAGAGTTATATGTCATTGCGAGCGAAGCGAAGCAATCTCGTAATTAAAAATGTGACGAGATCACCGCGCTGCACCCGCAATTACAATTTTATTTTAAGGGATTGCCGCGCTCCTTTTAGTGGCTCGCAATGACACAGTGGGGCTTTTTTTTAATCGTTATTCCTGTCACTTAGGGATAAAGTTAGTAAATTAAGTTTAAGCCACTCGGAAGTAAAAGGACTTAACGTTGAGGGATTAGAGAAGAGTAAGAATTTAAGATAAGGAGACTAGCATGAAGAAAATCATTCTTCTTTTGGTCACTTTATCTCTGCTTTTTTTCTGCAAACACTCGAAAGATGGGATCGAAAGGTATATGGAAGATGGAGCGGAAGTCATTGTCAATCATTTGGAGCCTTATAAGATAAAAAAAGAATCCAGCACTCTTCATCTTGAAGAAGAATTCATGATTGATTTTGAAAGAGAAGACCTCACAGAAATTGGCATCAAGGAAATCGTAGGTTTTGATGTGGATTCTGATCGTAATATTTACTTCAGGCTATCATCGAGTTCAGAGAATTACATTTATAAGTTCGATGACAAAGGGGATTTTTTATTCTCATTCGGACGGAAAGGCCAGGGTCCTGGTGAACTGGAATCCCCGAGATATCTTAGGGTCAATAAGTTGGATCAAATCGTTGTTTCAGACAACAGGAGAAATAAACTACTCCTTTTTGAAAAAAATGGAGATTTCATTAAGGGCATCTCACTGGCTCCAAATTACCAGATAGCCACTCTTATTGAGAAGGGGAAAATTCTTGTTATGAAGCGCAGTTTTAATCAAGAAGAAGGAAAATTTGATTTCCCCGTTATATTATGCAATGAAGATCTAGAAGAGACTAAAATGCTGCATCCAGGGCGATACATGCCTAACTTCTCGTTTGCGAAAAAAGTCAATTGTCTCCGTTTATATCTCGATTATAATGTCTGGAAAATTTCAAGAGCGTTGATCTATGTCGGTAATTATGGCCAAGGGTACGAGTTTTTGATTTACGATACAGAAGGAAATTTATCGCGAAAAATAAGGAAAGAATATCATAAAGTTAAAGTTCCTGATCAAGTGAAAGATAAAATCGTTAATTGGTTGTCCGAGAATTTCGACTCATTCGAGAAAGTAAAGAATAAGATATATTTCCCAGAATTCTATCCTCCGTTTCAATTTTTCTTCCTTGATGAAAAAGGCCGGCTGTATGTGATGACTTATGAGCGAGGGAAGAGCCCGAATGGTTTCCTATACGACATTTTTAATCCAGATGGTCTATTCATCGGGAGAATTGAACTGGACAATTACGGAAATCTGGCGACTTCCCCAATCATAAATCCCTTGCCTTTGGATGTGGTGGCTAAAAACAACCGCCTCTACTGTCTTAGAGAAAAGGAAAGTGGTTTCAAGGAGTTGGTGGTTTATCAAATGAGGTGGGAGTAACATTAAAAATCCCTAAAGTTTCTCTTTAGAAAAGGAAAGCTCAGCGAATTTGTAGCCGATAGAAAAGAACAGATAAGGTTTAAAAGTATTCTTAGAAAATGAAGAAAATCATAGCAGATCAAAAAAGAAAATTCACTAAAACAATCTTTATTCTAATCGTTCTTTTGCTTTTTATGAGCGATGTTTATGCCAGTAAAATTGTATCACTTCCTGACATCTTTGAGCCGTCATCCATTGTTGTTGATAGCAATCAGATTTATATCGTTGAAGGCACAACGATTTATATCTATTCGTTAGAGAATTTCACTTTGAAAAGTAAATTCGGGAGGAAAGGAGAAGGACCGCAGGAGTTCAAAGACGATATCTGGGGCATAGAAGTTAAGCCCGACTCTATTCTTGTCAACAGCCTGAATAAGGTCTCATTTTTTACCAGAGACGGGGATTTTCTGAATGAGAAAATAAATCCCACTGTGCTAGGTGGTTCGATGTTCAAGCCTGTTGGGAACCAGTTTGTTGGCTACAGCATTGAACGAGAAAACAAAACTTTCTATGTCGTTTATTCAATTTTTGACTCCAGCCTAAAAAAAACAAAGGAACTCTATCGAATGAAGTGGATGGTCCAGCCAGGTAGGAAAAGAAAACTCTTTGAGACATTTTGGTATGACACTTTCGATAATAAAATATTTATCGCAAGAGAGGATGGATTTACGATAGATGTGTTTAATAGCACGGGGGAAAAGATTTTTTCTATCAACCAGAAATATAAAAATCTTAAGTTTACAGATTTTCATAAAAAGAAATTTCTAGACTTTTGGAAATCCTCTTTTCCGGAAACATATGAGATCAGGAAAACACGAACAGAATTTCCTAAATACTTCCCTGCAATAAAAACTTGTTTAGTTGTTGATAAAAAAATATATGTCCAGACATATAAAGAAAAGGATGAAGAAACTGAATTTTTTATCTTTGGTATTGACGGAAAATTAACAAAAAAAATATTGATTCCTGTTGTGAGAAAAAATCCAAGAGAAGATTATCCTTATTGGATAAATAATCAAAAGCTTTATCAGCTAGTTTATGACTTAGACAAGTATGTGTGGGAACTTCACATAACAGAGATTAAGTAAATACGCAGAATTCATTTGAGAGATTTTTATGAACAAATTTCTGCCTTCATATGAACCTTCCCGAATCACGCAACTATTAAATGTCTGCCTGTGTTTATTGAAGTAATAGAAAAGAAAAATGAAGACTACCACCAAAATCGTTTCAATCGTCCTGTTTTTTGCAGTATTGGTTCTGGCCATTTCGTCCGGCAACCAAAAGGCTGAATGGAAGGGAAAAATCGAGACTGAGAAAGGCGTCAAAGTCATCAAAAATCCCGAAGAGCCTCCCTATGGTGATATCGAGCTCGAAATAGAGGAAGATATGGTCCTGGGAAGTGAAAAAGATGAGAATACCATGTTTTACCGGGTGTGGGATATCGCAGTGAATAACCAGGGAGACATCTATGTCCTCGATTCCGGAAAATACAGGATTCAGAAATATGATAAAGACGGCCGCTATGTTCAGACCATCGGGAGACAGGGACAGGGACCCGGTGAATTCGAGAGACCGACTGGTTTGTACCTTGATAAAAAAGGCAATATCTATGTTCTGGGACTTTCAAAGATCCACCTGTTTGACCGCCAAGGTGAGTTCGTAAAAAGCTTTGTGCCCCAGGGCTTTGTCACATCTTTTGTCCCAGATGGAGAAGGGAATATCATTACAACCTCCTATGTCAGAGCTGAAAGGATGCGAAATTTTGGAGTCCTGGTCATGAATCCGGATGGGGAGGTATCGAAAAAAATCGCTGAATTCCCCGGGATACCCCTTATTAAAGGAGGATGGACTTTAGCCCACGATTACACGCCTCTTCTCAGGATTGCAGCAGTCGGAGATAAAGGATTCGTCTACGGTTATCCCTTAGAGTACAAGCTGTATCGTGCGAACTGGTCAGGAGAAAATATTCTGATCATAAAGAAAAGATGAGCCTTATCATGCCCTCAGCCGAGGCGAAAGGGACAAAATCATAAATGAACGGGCTGAAATCACTAAATGGCCAAAGAATATAGTCGAAGAAGCTTTGAATCTGCCAAAGCACCGCCCATTCTTCAACCGGATCCTGGTTGATGATAAAGAGAGAATCTATGTCAAAAGACAAAAATCCATTCTTGATGAAAGTGAAGAGGAGATATTTGATATCTTTGGTCCGAAAGGCTACTATCTTCATTCAACAAAGCTCTCCTTCATTCCTCTGGTGATAAAAGGCGGTTATCTCTATAACACGACTTTCTCAGAAGAAACCGGCGAAATAAAAGTCATTAGATACAGGGTCAAAAACTGGGACCTGATAAAACAGGGTATTGACTCTTAAAACATAATTCTGAGAGAACACAAAAATCCTTAAGCTTGAGTTTTCCTCTGCTGATAGAGACTGGAAGGCTGAATTTATATCAATAGGCCAATAGTATCAGAAATATTTGTCATTGATTGAATAACCGCATCCTTTCATGCATTCCCCCCTTAGCCAAATTCTCCTTATTTACTAACTCCTTTCTAAGGTTTAAAATAATAATCAGGGAGCCAAGAATGAAAAGGGAGAGATTTCCAATTTTCCTTCTTATTTTCATTCTTTTTTCATCTCATATTCATAGTCAAAAAGTTAATTATAATCCTATAGACCAGGAAGAATTAGCAACCATATTGAAGAACTGCGCGGAATACTGTGAGAGATTAGGAAACTCGGTTCTTGATTTTGTGTGTCAGGAAAAGATAACAGAAGAAATACACCACTATGGCTGGTGGACAAGGCCAGAAAAATTCGAAGTTGCTGGCGGAGAGATTGCCGTCGTCGGCCGTAACTATTCAAGAGAGGACAATGTTTATGTCTATGATTATCAGTTGATCCGAAAGGACAATACGGTTACAGAGAGAAGAATTCTTTTAAGAGAAAATAATAATAAAAAGAATGTAAAAGATGCACAGTTAAAAACAAAGCGGTTTAAACATAAACATCTCGTATTTGGGCCAATAGGACTCCTCAGCGAATTCTGGCAACAGTATTATGATTATAAAGTCATCAATAAAGAAAAATTCAGGGGAGATAGGGTAATAGTCATAGAGGCTACTCCCATGCCTCATATGCAAACGGATAATCTCTATGGAAAAATCTGGGTCAAAGAGGATGATTTCAGTATTCTGAAGATTGAGTGGGTTCCAAAATCGCTAAAAAACTATGAAATAATCGAAGAAGAAGCCAAGAAACTTGATGCGAAACCGGAGATTAAGTTTTATGCAGAGTATACCTTTGAAAAGAACGGTATCCGGTTTCCCAGCAAGTACTATATCACTGAAGATTTCAACTTCGAGAAAACTTACAGATTCCGAAGGAGAAAGAAGTACGCAAGGTCCAGCACAACTGTCGTTTACAAAGACTATAAATTTTTCACAGTTGAAACAGAAGTGTCTAGCTTAAAGGAGAAGAAGTAAGGCTTCATATAAATTGTTACATTTGTCTCATTTTAAGGACAAATGACTATCAAATTTCTCTTTTATTACTCTGGTTATGTTGGCACGGATTTTGCTTTTGATTAAAGCAAAGATGGGCACAAATAGAATAAAACCATGAGGTCATTCGCAAATTGAAGGAACAAGCTCCAAGATTTATACTTCAAATAGGGAGCCAGACATTAAGAATGCCAATCCCTATTTTTATAGCTTTCAGTCTGTGTTTGACCATCTTTGCACAGGAAATCTCCCATGAGACAATAGTCGTGAACATAGAAGTTCCTGTTAGGATCTTCGATAGAGGCAAATTCGTAGATAACTTAACCATGGATGATTTTGAAGTCTATGAGGATGGCAAGCCTCAGGAAGTGGTGGCTGTTTACCTGATAAAAAAGACAAAAATTGAGCGGAAAGAAGAAGAAAAGAAAAAGTTTTCTCCTGATGTATCCAGACATTTTGTCCTTCTTTTTCAAATATATGATTATCTGCCAAAAATAGAAGAGGCAATAGAATATTTTTTTAACAATGTCATCTTACCAGGAGATTCACTCACGATTATGACTCCATTAAGAACCTATAATCTTAAAAGTCAATCTCTGGAGAATTTATCAAAAGAGACTATCGTCAAACAACTCAGAGAAAAAATAAGAAAAGACACGATAATGGGAAGTGCTGAATACAAAAGTGCTCTCAGAGACCTTGAAGATATCGTCGCTGGAAGATTTGCAACTGGTGGATTCGAGACGTATAGGATGATTTTAAACAGGCTAGAAAATCTAAGATATGTTGATGAGAAAAAGATTTTGAATTTTGCAGATTTTCTTAAGGCTAAGGAAGGACAGAAATATGTTTTTTTATTTTACCAGAAGGAGGTTCTTCCTCAATTTAATACAAAAGAGCTGCTCCAAAGAATAAGCACACAACAGGACCAAATCGATGTTATTGGCACTATTTATGACCTTTTTGAATTTTTTAGAAGAGATATTACTTTTAATGTTGACCATGTTAAACAAGTTTTTGCTGATTCCTCGATTTATATCCATTTTCTATTTATAACTAAGATTTTCTTTCAAAGACTTCCTATTACGAGCATGAGGCCCTCAGAATTAGTGTATGTGGATAAATCCGAAGATATATACAGTGCGTTCAGAGAGATGGCAATGGCTACAGGAGGCCGGACAGAGAGTTCTGCGAATGCTGCTTTTGCATTTAAGAGAGCGGTTGACGCTTCTGAAAGTTATTATCTTCTCTATTATTCACCATTAAATTATAAAAAAGACAGTAAATTTAAAAAAATAAGAGTAAAAGTCAAAGGTAAGAATTACAGGATCACACATCGTGCTGGTTATTTTGCGGATTAAATGGTTAAGGGGATTTCAATGAAGACGAAAAGAATAAGATATTTCCTTATTGTTTTGATTTTTGCGTTCTCATTGGCATACAGCCTGAATATTTCTACCTCAGAACCGCTCCAACAGAACAAAGAGCAGCAGGATTTGCAGCATGAGGTGACGGTCGTTTTAAAGCTGGTTCAGGTGTTTGTGGTGGATGAGAAGGGAAATCCCGTGACTGATTTAACCATAGACGATTTTATCCTCTATGATAACAAAGAACTCCGGAAAATCACTGACTTTGAAAAGCACCTTCTGTTTCGACCCGCGGAAAAGGTCGATGAGAAAGCGAAAGAAGCAGAGCGTCCTGCTCCGGAGAAAGAACCCTCGAAATCTTCCCGGATGAACCGCAAATTCTTCCTGATCCTGGATCTTCAAAGAAATAGCCCGAAAGGAGTGAAGGCTTCGAAGGANGCGGCTATTCACTTTCTGGATACTCAGATTCAGCCCAGCGATGAGGTCGGGGTTCTTTCTTTTTCTGAGATAACCGGCCTGGACCTTCACCAATATTTGACCACTGACCATGACAAAGTCCGTGAAGCGATACACAAAATAAAAAGAGGCATTCAGGGAGGAGGATCTGGGTCTGGCAGTGGCTCCAGCTCCAGTAAAGGAGGGATATCTCCTCTGCATAAAGAACAAGCACAAGCAGAAAAAGAAGCAGGCCTTGGCCAAGAAGGCGGAATAACATCGCAGATCCCACAGCTTATCCATCCCGTAGTAGACCCGGGATGGGGCCATGTGGGGAGAGACTCTTTAGACTTCACCAAAGAGATAAAAGAGATGGCCAAGGCTCTACGGTACATACCAGGATATAAGAATATCATCTTCTTCTCAGCGGGATTTGCCAGGGAGATGTTTCGCGATGAGAGCACTCCCTTTTTTGAAGGGTTTGAAGAGATGGGCAAGGAGTTAGCCACCTCCAGTTGTCCTGTTTACACTATCAATCCTGTAGGCCAGGAATCCCGTTTCGCCGGGAAAGAAGCGATGGGAGAGTACTCCCTTAATTTCTTGTCCGAGATGTCAGGAGGGAAATATTTTGAGGATGTCAGCCATTATGAAACCATCGCCCAGGAGATCCAGAATATAACCAGTAACTACTATGTCCTGGGCTACTACATCGATGAGAAATGGGATGGCGAGTTCCACGAAATAGAGGTCCAGGTCAAGCGGGAAGGCTGCATAGTCTACGCTCAGGGAGGATTTTATAATCCCCAGCCTTTCACCGAACTATCCGATTTTGATAAACAGCTTCATCTCATCGACCTGGCCCTGAGCGAGGATCCCTATTTTCAACAGCCAGTGCGGATTCCTTTGCTCGCGCTTCCCTGTTCAGATAAAAAGAAGTCCAATCTTGTTCTGCTTTCTGAGCTGAATTTAGATGAAATACAAGAGCTCATAAAACAAAAGACAGAGATGATAACTCTGGTTATCAACGAGGAGAACATGATCGCCGACTCAAGCCAGGGAGAAATCAATTTCTCCAAAATCCCTCAGAAGACGATTTTTCATTATTCGATTTCCTCTCTATCCCCAGGGGAATACCAGTGCCGTTTGGTCATCCGGAACTTGAATACAGGGAAAGGGGCTGTAGGGTCCGCATCAGTTATCCTACCAGAGCCGCTGGAATCGGGCATAAAGCTTTCTCCGCCCTTGCTCCTTATCCCTGAGAAAGAAGGCTTTTACTTGAGGGCTTCAAAGGTTATGGAGGAAGAAGTCCAAACCGAACCTGTATCGTTGATCAATATTTATCCTTATCTTTCCAACAAGTATTCGCCTCTTGTTCAGGATTTGGAACAGGAAAAAACCAGGCTGCTGGGCATGCTGCGTTGCTCCATAGCTGAGATTGAAGAGCCGAATATCGAAATCTCCATATATCTCAATCAACATTCAACTGAGAAAAAAGATCTTCTCCCTTTTTCCATAATCTCTTCTGAGAGAGATGGGGAAACCGATATTCTTTTGATCGAGATAGAACTGCCGGACTTAGGGCCTGGGGGATATTCTCTGGAATTCATGGCCAGAGAAGCCACAACAGGATCAGAATCGCAGGTTACTCAAGCTTTCCGCGTGAAATAAACTGGGGAACTTTTATCAAGCATAATGTTTCTAAGGATAGGCTTAATTCTCCTTTGTTTACTAATCCCCCTTGAAGGTTTACAATAATAATCAGGGAGCCAAGCATGAAAAGGGAGAAAATCCTTATTCCGGTCCTCATATTTGCCGTTCTTTCAACGCATATTTACAGCCAGAGAGCTAAGCATAATTCAGCCGGCCAAGTAGAATTGGAAGCGATATTAAAGAAATGCGCGGAATATTGTGTGAAATTGGGAAACTCTGCTCTTGATTTT
>JGI2171J19970_10001596_pt1 | contig 12643 bp, 5 predicted proteins | sample DeeMarSWOR324_28_FD_19970 | JGI IMG/M metagenome (IMG submission 19970) | reverse complement strand
ATAATCACCCCCGCCCATGATGCTTACCCAGGTTCGACGCGGCGGATCTGCTTCTGCCGCTACCCGCATCAACTCTTGCAGATCGGCCGCGCTATTTATCATCTTTTTCGACGGGTTGATAAGCGCCGACACGATCGGGTCCATGATCTGCCCCTTGCCGAATTTGTGATTCGCTTCGAGCAGACTCTCAGCCGTCGTATTGAACATCTTCGCCAGATCATCGGGATCGGTCGGATCGCCCGGCTGCAACGCGTAGTTTTTCCAGACCGTTCGAAAATACCTTTCCCCCGTTTCGGGATCTTTCATGGGAATTTTCTGCGGTGCTTTTATCGTCTCACCCGCAGAGAATTCGGGAGTCTCGTTTACCCGAATGCGCGTAAACGATCCATCGGGATTCATTTGCTCGTACACGCGCACACCGAGCACCGGCTTTTGTTTGCCCGCGATCGGATCGTAATAGGTGCGCGTAGTACCATCCCGATTCTTCAGCACCCATCGCTGATCTGCCGCTTCTTTCACATTGCCGAATTTGAACGTGCCGCTCTTCGCCATGAACTCTTCGGGCGATATCTCGATCGGTGCCCATTGATGCCGCTTCAACGCCGGATTCTTTTTTCCCTTTTCCGCTTTCGCGACTCGCTGCCGTTCCTTTTCGAGAGTCGCATCTTTGAAGTTCGCACCAAGCGCAACGTACATTCGATAAGAAAGTTCGTGCGTCTCCGCCCCTTCACCGACTTTCTTCACGTACTCTGCGGGCGTTGATCCTTCACCCGCGATCTCCGCGTGCTTGATAACGTCTTCGTCATCTTGCCCCAGATAAAAATACGCTTGTCGCTCATCAAGCGGTCGCCCGTGCTCATCGTAAATTTCTTTTATCGCGCCTTGCCCCCGGAGCTTCGTAAACAACCCGCCTTCGTAACGCGGCAGCATCGTTTCGGGATCGATCGTCGCGGGCATCCTCTCCCAGCCCGGTTCGGACTCTTTATCGGGTGGACCGAAACGGATGTAGACGTGCCGCCCGTCTTTGTTGACGCTGTAAAACTGATCGTTCTCGGAATAGTATGTATGAAACTTTTTTGCCGGTTGCGTATTACGCAAATGATGCAACACCCTACTTGCCGGGGTCAGCGGTCGCTCGTTCCACCATGACAGATCTTCATCGGGCGTAGCTTCCATGGCAGCGCGTGTCGGCAACTCGGTAATCACGTTCTCTCGCATCCAGTCGTATCGAGACGGACACGATAACGCGAGTTCTTTCGGGTGCGTGAGCGCGCAACTGAACGTCTCCGCGAAATCCTCTTTCCAGTTCTTATTCGCGTATTCCGTGATGCGGTTATTGCTCTCGGTTTGACTGAGATTCTGCCAGCTTCTTATCACTTCTTTCTGCGTATGCTCTAACACCCGATGAACGTGATGCGCGAATTCATGGCACGTTACCGCTTCTGTCCAAGTGAGCGCTTTGCCGTAGCGAGCTTCACCGAGCGGAGTGCGAATCGAGCCTTCCCCGATAACTGTTGCGCCGGTCAACGGATCGACGTACGCCGCAACACCCGGATTCGTTTTGAGGTAAGTATCTTCATCGACGTTCGATAGATCAAACGACGTGATCGCTGTTTTCCCGCCAACATCTACAATCAGTTCCTTCAGATGATCGGGAATCAATTCCAGTCCCTTCATCACCCGCGCATTCGGCGAACGCGAACCTTCCCCCGTCTGCGCCTCTTTCTGAATGTACGGTTCGTGGTGCCTTTCCGCCCATCCCGCACGCATACTGACTTTGAGCGGTAGATCTTCGACGCTTTTTCCCTTCCAACCGAAAAGCGATTTTATCGCCTTCACAGTCGCTTCGACCGCGAGCTTCGCTTTGCCTTTCAAGTTTTCATGAATCTCTTTCTGTTCCTGAATCAGCTTGTGCTCGTGTTTATCGTGCGGGTCATGCTGTGACTTTCCCTCTTGCTTGCTCTTCTCATCGGCATACCAGTAACGCCAGCGCAGCTTGCCACCGCTGAAATAGAATTCACGTTTGATGTATTTATGCGCACCCGCGAGCGGACCTCGCATAAAGGCTTTTTCTAGCTCTGCATCGCGAGTGTTCTGCAACGCACGCTTGAGAGAAACAATGAATCGGGGCTGGTTATCGGTAGTCATGACGGCATTCTCATAAAGGGTCGGGGTATCTGATAAACCGCCGAGCTAAAGTGATCGAGCGAACCGGGTTCAAGAGTGATCTGCGAATCGTACAGTATCCCCTTTTCATCCTGCCCCCCGCCCAGACGAATCAGAGGCGATTGAAAATGCTCGTAAATCGCACGCCGCTCCGCATCGTTCGGGCCATTCTCCGGATCTTCGTTTTTTATCAACGGCACTTTGTTCGCTTCATCCCATTCGACATCGAATGCGCGAACGAGCGGGCCGGTAACTGGTACACGACCTATTCGGTGCTTACTGATCGGCATAATCATCCTCTAGTTTTTTGAGAAACCGCAACCACCATACCGACTGCGTCAATTCCGACGGGGGCCATTCCCCGCGATAATACCTGCAAACAGGACAAGAGTACAACTCCGGAGCATCGCTATTGCACTCCGGGCAAAACCGAGCAAGCGAGCGAATATAACCGCGCCACCATTTCAAGCTCTTGATGATAGTTTTTATCATGTAGGCGGTCGCCAGTCTCTCAGCTTCACGAATTCATGGAAGTCGCAATTCTGGTTCGGGCAAACGAGCGATGGCGTCACCGTGCCGTCTTCCGCGATATCGTGATCGAGCGCAGCCTTGAAACCGCATTCGGGGCATTGGACGAAAACCAGTTCGCCGAAACGCGCCCACTTCAATTCTCTTTTATCTTCACTCAAAGCAAGCCCATCAATTCGAGAACGACTTCCCGATCCAACGTGGGAGCCAGTGCCGCCGGGTCATCGCTACCGAATACAAGTTTCGATAACAGCGGGTAATGCGCGATCATCTGGATAACTTCGATATCGGGCACCGATCCGAAAACCTCCGACTTGCGCAACCGCAAATCGGATAAGCTGTGAACGCGAATCTTCTGTTGCGCTCCGGTTACCGGATGCGTACGCGTAACGATAATTGCTGAGTGCGCCGCACCCTTCGGGATCTCGACCGGCAAAGGTTCGGCTGTTCGGAACCACTCGGCACTCGCTGGCGCAGTGCGCAACATGAACTCCGCCGCCAGCATTCTCGCTCGCTTGATTCCGATAGTTTTTATCCTGTCATGCGCAGTCCGCATTGCAGCGGCTCTTTCCTGATCACCATCCCGTATCGCTACCTGTTCGGCTCGCTTCAAGATCTCTCGCTGTCGATGCCGCCATGCCTGAATCTCTACCCGCGTCAACGCTTTCGCCCGTGCCTTCAATGAGTCGTGCCAACGGAACCCGCGCTTCACCTCTTGTTCGGGAATCGCTCTCCCGATCGCACGCTCGATTATCCCCTTCGTCTCGGAACGCAGCACCCTCCGACGTAGCTCCGCCACCGCTCGCTCGAATACCACCGGCACCATCCGGCGCATCGCCCGTTCCGATAACGGACGCCATTCGTTCTGCGATAAAAATTCAATCGATATATTCTTCGCGATGTTCGCCGCCGACTCGGGTTCACCATCCAGCCCGATCATCTTTTTGATAATTTCGGACGCATCGGTCTTATAAGTTCGATAACCTTCGGTCCATTTGTAAGCTCGCATGTCTGCGAGAATGGGATCGAGATCGTGCCGCACGATTATCTTTTCGTGCTCCGACATGCCGACACCCGCGACACCGTGTCCTTCATACAATCCCATTCCGCGATCGAAAAAGTCGGTGCCCTCTTCTTTCGCCTGCCCGTCGATAAAAGCTCCCAGGTGCTCTGCCCATTCGACCTTGCCGGGTTGCTCTTTGCCTCGCTCTTTTATATCGCCCGCAACCAGATCGTACCGGCCCATCGGCAACGGCTGATTCTTTCCAGTGATCAGCCCTTCGTGAATATCCCGCTTGTGCAACTTCCAAACCTGTGCGGTCTGCTCCGCTGTCGGTTTATCGGTTTCGTAAATGCGAGCCGCTTCCGCGCGTGCCGCGATGAAGCCCCGGATCAACCGCGCGTGCCGCTTCGGCATTGCCATCCCACCCGCGAACTCGCGTGCCGCGTGCAACCGCGCCTCTTGATCAGATAAAAACTTCGCGTGCTTCGCGAACGAAACTCCGCCCGGATACTGATCGATGGCGTGCAACAGCCCTTCCATCGCCGCACTCTGCAAATCGGCTTCCGTCTCGCTGGTCTTCTCGATACCGAATGATTTTATCGTCTGCCGCGCGACCTTGCGGACCATCGGCGCGAACTCTTTTATCAACTTAACCTTGTCCGCATCGGGCATCGCCATCGCCCATCGCTCTTTGACGCGCGGAACACCGTCGGCATCTTCGGCGAAATATCGAATCATGCGGATCGGATACACGCCGCTCTCGACTTTCGATAAAGCGCTGCCTTTCTTCGCCGTACTTTCCGCGTAAGCCGGAATCGTCTTCTCGCTACCGGTCACCGGTCCCGTCTTCGGTCCCGTCGGTGCTTGCCCCGGATTCCATGTCGGCTTGTCGGCCGGTCGCCTTCGTGTCGGTGCCAGTCCGTGCTTGACTGGATAAACGCGTTCGTGCTGAATCAACGGATTATCGTCCGGATCATTCACGTTGCGTAGCCGCGCCCATCCAGGTTCGGCTTCGGCGTTGACAATCTGATAAAGCCTATGCTCCCGCCCCGCCATCTTGACCGGGTGTTTGCTCTTCGGGTCGACCCCTCCCTGAGTCCAGCCGACGATTGCCGTCTGCCCCGGCAATCGGACGAATTGCCAGTGCGCCGGATCTCGGTCGAACTCGCCCGCCGCGAACTCGGCTTCGGTAAACTCACGGGGTACAAATTTGCCCGGTTCCGTGCCCCGTGCGACTTTTCCTGGCCCCTGGCCTTCCGGATACCAGTAGTCGTACCCTTTCGCCGCCTTGCGCCGAAATCCACCCTTTTTACCGCCCGGAATCGGGTGCCAACCCGACCCCGGTGGACGCGCCCCCTTGAAGAGCAGATCCCGCCCGATCACAAGACGCCCGCTCTTGCCGAAACTGACACCGAACAGCAACGGCACCATGCCCGCCAGCGCACCCGCGAAAACACCGACCACACTGGACGCTGCTTTTATCCGCTTCTCGGTCTTCTCGCTGAGAAGCCCGCCAGCTTCCTCTTCACCCAGCCCGACTTTATCGAGTAAGCCTTCAAGCCTATCGCTCGCCGCTTGCCCGATGCTATCGCTCACGGCATTACCCAGACCCGCGACCGCAGCCGCACTGAATCCCATCGTCGCCAGCGCGGTATCGATTCCCGACCCTGCTAGATAAAGTAAAAAGTTATCGATGAAGCCAAACAGGAATGGCCCGGCCGCGCCTTTCAGCACTGCCCGTGCGACTGCCTTCGTCATGGATGGATTCGCAGTTTTATCGGCTTCGACCGCAAGATGCGTCAGGTCTTCGATCGCATCTTCAGTCGCTCCCATCGCTTCCCGCGTTGCGACTTGATAAGCGTACTCATCTTTGCGCAAGGATTCTGCGACCCGTTGCACAACCGACCGCTTCACCTCTTTGCGCTGGCGAAGTTCTTGCTGCAACCCTTCGGCTTTACCGATCAACTCCTGAATCCGTTTATCGTTTGCCGCCTTCGTCGCTCGCTCGCGAAGATTATCGTCGGCCCGTTGTCCGACCTGTCGCGCTACTTTATCAACCGACTCGCGAACGAAGTCCGCGCCGTAGGTTTTGACCGCTGCCTGTATCGTTTCTTCGAACGATTGCGGCTTGCCCGGTTCAAGCTCGATGGGAGTAGATAAATCAACATCACGCTTCTTTCGGCTCTGAACCTCTTTCAACCGCTTCTCAGCATCGGCAACCCGCGCTTCCGCCCTTTCGACCCGACCCTTCGCCCGATCGATCTGCCGCATCTTCACTTCGGCCTTTACGCCCCGACGCTCCGCCGCAATCTTTTTCTGCTGCGCTTTCTGATAACTCGCGAAGAGCTTTTCAGCTTCATCGAAAGTCGCTTGCCCCATCGGGTAACTCTTGCCGTCGATTTCGATCGCCCACTTCTTACCGTACTTTTGCAGCTTCACGCGCCCGCCATAGCCGGTATAGCTATCGCCCTCTTTCTTCCAACCCGGATCGCTTGTAGGTTCCGTCGCCTTTCTTCGGCCCCTCCCCTTCGCTTCGGCTTTGCCCTTCGCCCGCCCCTTGCGCTCGCGATACGGGATCTTGTGCTCCGGGTCCAGATACTTCCCGCCGCGCGGCCCGTAGTAGATCTGTTCGGCCGCTTTGCGTAGCTCCGCGATTGAGATAATCCGGGCGCTCTTTTCGATCGGCTTTATGCGGCCTTCCATGATCCCTTCGGCAACATCGAAAATAGCGCGCATGACACGTTTACGATTTTTATCGTTGTATGTTTTGTTGTCTTCCGCTGTCGCCCATATCTTCGAATTGCCCATCGCCCATTTATAAACGCTAGGCGGCTTCGCGTCCGGATTCTTTTCTTTCTCCGCTTCGTACTGCTGGTACATTTTCCGCAACCAGCCGACCGCTTCTTTATCGGTCAAGTCTCGACTGATCTCTTTTATCGAAGCGGTTACTTCGGTCGGGCGATTGCGATATTCTTTGTACGCTTCGGTGCCGCTCCCAATGGCTTTTGCCCCGCGCAAAATCTGGGGATCTTTTTGATGCGTCATTTCATGCGCGAGCTTCGACCGAATCTGCTGCGCAAGATCTTCTTTACGATGATAACCGACCGGAATATTCAAACGGATATACTGCAACTGCCGCTCTTCAAAGCTATCTTGAAGGTAGGCTCCGCTTACCCCTGCTGTTTCGCCAACGTAACGCGCAGTAACCGGTGCCCGCAACTTCATTCCGTTCGGTCGCCGCACCTCGACCCTACCGACGAAATCGCTATCTTCGTTCGCGGCCTTTTTCGGATCGATCATTCCGCGACCGTCTTTCGTCCATTTTATCTTAGCGAGAATTCGATTCACCGTTCGGTGAATATCCCGTTCGCTGATCTGTACTGCGCCCGTCCGACCTGTCGTACGCTTCGGCTCTTCGTATTCGTATTCCCATTCCCCCTTCGCGTTTTTCCATCGACGCTTGTACCTATGCGGCAACGCTTTGATAAAATAATTCGGCAGGCTCTTCTTTGCCGCTTCGGTGATCTTCGCCTTGCCGGGATCGAACACCGCGACCTCTTGATGGTGATAACCGACCGGTGAGTAGTCCAGAATTATTCCGTCGTATCCGCGTTTCTTCGCCGCATCCGATAGCGCCTTGCCGCTGAGTGTTTCGGGCAACCCCAGCGCTTCGCTCGCCAGCTTCGATTTGTCTGCCTCCCACTTTGGATAAGATATCCGCAACGGTTTTTTCAATCGAACCTGCGCCTTGATATGCGTCTTGTTGCTCCGCGAGATGTTCGGGTCGGTAGAGAAGTACGCTGCGTGCCCCAGATGCCCTTCATCCCGGTTCGTTCCGATCTTCGTTTTATCGAACTTGCGAAATGGCGCAGCATCGGTGCCATGATGTAGCTCCGCTTCGAACGCTCCGCTCTTCTGTTTCGTCCCGACCGGCACCGGCTCTTCGCGCGTCTGAATCTCGACCGCCTTGAACGGATCGGGATGGCTCTTCGGGTCTTCGATATAGTGCCCCGCGACCGCCGCATGGATCGGTCCCTTGTGCCCGGCTTCCCGCAACTTCTTTGCCGCCGCCAGCAACGTCTTGCCCGTGGTGAACATATCATCGACCAGCATGATCGGCGTATCTTTATCTATTCCCGAAAGGTCGACCGCCATGGTATCGGCATGTTCGCTTATCGTAAGCCCCGGCTTGCCCGCCTTGCGCCTTTGCCGCGATGACTCGACCGCGCTAGTTCGGGATATCGCACCGACCGCCTTTTTGCCCGCACCCTCTTTTACGATAGCTTCCGCCAACGGCAACAGCGCAGCCTTGCCCTTGTTCGATCGCGGTGCCGGAACGATCACTCCGGTAAATCCCTTCAACGGCTGCGCCATCAACTTCGCCGCTTCTTTGATCGATTTATCGTCGCCGCTCTTCACGCCTTCGATAATGTCTTGCACGCGATCCATCTGTTCGCTGTAACCGCGATGCATGGTTCGGCTCGCATAGGCCAGCGTGCCCGATACCCACGGGATCGTATGCTTCGGGTCTGCCCACTTTCCGCCCCTTGGCCCGATGTACGGTCCACCGGCTTTGATAAAGTAAGTCGGCAAGCTCTTTTTGATTCGCAACTCTTTCAACCACTGCTGCAACGCCGCATCGCCTTCCCTTACAGGCGGGGGCGCGAGCCGCTTTCTTTCCGCTTCCAATCGCAACTGTCGACGTTCGCTCCGCAGTTCATCGCTCGCCTGCTTTTTCAGCGCATCAATTTTATCGTTCAAATGTTCTACGTCTCGATAACCGCCCGGTGCCGACGGGGCTACTTTCTTGCCGACGTAATCGTAAGCCCGATTCGCAATCTTGCTTAGTTGCAACCGATCGATCTCTCCCCAATTGAATTGCTGTACCGCTTGCTCTACATCTTTTATCAACTTGCGCGTTCGACTTGCTATGCTCTTCGGCACCGCTTCGGGTATGGACAACTTACCCGATTCCACCTTCATTGCGCTCTTCTGCTCGCCGTAATCTTTGCCGTGGATTTTATCGAATTCGGCCTGCGAGAGCTTGCCCTCTTTCAATGCCGTGCGGGCCTGCTCTTCGTGGTAGCTCTCAATCGAGTCATGCTTCGTTATCGATTCGGGCGTATAGAAAAACTCGTTCGGGTTCATCGCTTGCAGTTCCGATAACTTTACGTTCGGTATCGCGACTACTTTCCCTTCGCCCCGCAATGCCGCCGCGAGATGGTCTTCCGCATAGGCTTTGCTGTTCGTCACGTAATCGCCCGGCCGAATACGGTCGCCCGTCATCGCTCGATAGATTGTAACCCGCCCATCCTTCGCCGGTTCGTAATATCGCTTATCGTGTTGATCGCCCCCAAGCAACGTCTTCTGCGTATGCGCATCGTAACCCGATACCGGATCAAGCTCGCCGTCTTTCTTCAACTCGATAATGTCGACGGGCGTTCGGGATCGATCGCCTTCCAGCATGTAACACTTGCTCGCCGCTTCTTTGTAATCGGCCAAGCTCATTTGCCACGGCTCTTTATCGAATGTAGACGGTGCTGCTTTCGGAGTAGGTTTATCAAATCCAGTCAGATCGACAATCTCTCCCGTGTGCGCCGGGATGCCCCGCTTCGCTTTCTGTACCGTGATGATCCCATCATATCCCGCTGCTGCCACTGCTCTCGATAACGCTTTGCCTTTCTTCCCTCCGAACTCGCGCGACAGTTGCACCTTCCAACTGTTTTCATCGTAATGCCGATCAGGATCGGGATTCGATTCGATAACGAGAGGATTTTTGAAGCGAACAGTTCCCGCTTCCATATTCGGCGGCAGATTCTTCGCGTTCGGCACATGCGTCATGTAACGCCCGGCCGGTTCGATATGCTGCTGAAAACGCTCGCCCATGTTCGGCGATTTTATCGTGTTGCGAATGAAGCGCACCTCGACCGACTTGCCCGTCTCAAAAGTCGTATCGTACTCGCCAACTGTTGCCCGCGTTGCCTTTATCGGTTCGGCTTTGCGCGCCCGCTTCGACTTCGTTTCCTTCCATGGGATCGTGTGCTGCGCATCCGCCCACTTGCCGCCTTTCGGCCCGATGAATGGACCGCCCGCTTTCGATAGATCATCTACGATTATCAACTTCGCGCCGGGACCGCGCATCATCGGTGTTCGCCTGATCGTTTCGGGCGTTACTACTTCGACTCGACTCTTGACCAGCGGCTTGCTCTGCGAAGTCGATAATACCTTGCGTGCGAACTCCGCGAACGGCATCGCTTTCATCTTGCCAAAAAACTTCTCGTTATCGAAATGGAGCAGGTAGGCTTTCTTCGCTTCGTCCGCGTCATCAAAACCGAGCATGACTTTCTGTTCGTCGAAAGTCGTGAAGTCCGGACTGCGCATCTGATCGATAACGAAAGCGTGCGTTGCGTTCGGATTCGGCCCGATAAAAACATCTACGTGATCACCGTCGCTGCCGATGCTGCCCTTCACGTAACCATAGGGGTAAAGCATCTTCGTTGTGCCCGACGTGTTCGTTGCTTTATCGTGCCAGTGCCGCACCGAGCCTTTACGGTTTTCTATCGAGACGTTCAGCCCACCGAAAAGCAAACGGTCGTGCAGCTTGCGAGCTTTGCGCAGATCACTTATCGAGACTACGTGCATATCAGACTCTTCGGGACCGGGTATTCCGCTTCGAGAATCGAGCGGTCGAAACGTTCGCATCGCACTTCGAATCGAGTCTTGAGCACCGTCACCGGGGGCGGAGCAGGCGGGGGCGGCGGTCGCTTACTCTTCGGTGGCGGGGGCGGATTGGATTGCTTTTTCATTTTGCTCGCTCCGCTTCTTTCATTCTCTTTACTTCTTTTCGATAACCTTTTTTGAACGCTCGCAGGAGATTGATCGCGCAATCTCTATCGAACCATCCGCATCGCTGGCACGTCAATCGTTCCGGCAGATCGAAATGGTGCTGCGGGAATCGGTGCCCGATAAAAAAGCAAACCACTTTCGGTGGTATTCTGATCATCCATCCGCCTTCGGCATCAAACAGACCGGGCAGAGCACTTCATCGGGCGCAGTTTGCCCGACTGCGATCACAACCGGCATCCCGCAAGCATTGCAGGGGCGAACATCGTTGACTGGATAAAGACTCGCTTCGCTCACGTCTTTACGGGAGCCTTCGCAGACTTTACCAAGCCGCGTCACGTTCCCTTCCCGCTCGAATCCATGAACGTACAGCTTACCCGCTCTGCTCACGCCCACCGACTTCCGGCAGAACTTACACTCGGTTCGCAAAGCCATTTCTCACCTTACATCGATAACGGTAAACTTTTTCTGCTCTACAAGATACCTCAGTAAATGAGAAATGGATCGATTAATCGCCCACCGAAGAATCGGAGCCGCTCTAATGCACAATCCATAATTATCGACAACAAAACCAGCACAGTAATGCGGTGCGACTACTTGATATAATCGTTCACCTTTACGCACCGCTCGCCCCTCCATTCCAGATGTCCCGATACGCAGTATGCAGCATACCGAATGTCGATGGAAAATTCAGCATTAGCTTGCGACGGTCGTATAGATAAAGTCGCGTTGCTTCCGCCGCATTTTCTATCGGCAACAACTTCGCATACTCGCTAACAAATCCTTCACGCTTCGACACTCGATAAAGTTTTTTATGCCATTCACGAACCGGTTCCGCTCCGCCCCATTGGTACATTAGATAAACATTGAGACTGTGCGCGATCTCATGCTGCAACACTAGCCGCAACCGTTCGGGTTTCAGATGTATATCGAGTCGGATTTCGTTGCCCGTCCAGTACGCCAGATCATGATCATCCATCGGGTTCTGAACGCGTGGATGGTCGACCGTGATCAAAGTCACTCCGACCTTTTTATCGAATATCTCTTTCGGTGTTTCGTCGATGACTTTCTGAATCAGTGTCACCTTCACCGGATCACCGACTCGAATCGAGCAGCCTTTATCGGGAACGACGTGCTTGAACGTCAGGTTGCCTTGCGCCTTACGCAGATCATAGTTTAGATAATCTGAGCGCTTCAAATCCTTCGGCACCATGTTCCCTTCGTCATCGAATTCCCATCCAGCCGGTACATGAACGATCTCGCAGCCGCACCATGGATGCACCGTGCCGACAACCGCTTTCCAGTCCCGACGCTTCCGCCCGATATTCGAACCATTCGCGATCAGTTGCGATAACTTGAATATGCGGGGGTTGCTTCCCGGCCCTGCTACCAGATGCAAACGCACGCAATCGTCGCACGCATCGGGAGCCGGTTGCTTCGCAACGAAGATAGTTTCAGGGTCGCCCTCTTTCTCGATAAGCGCTCCGACAAATCCCTCTTGCATCGCTTTCTGTTTCTCGGTTGCCGCGATGCGCTTGAACCCTCTCGCCCAATCCCCGGTCTTGTGCCCTAGCTCACTCGCAGCCTTTCGCCACTGATCACGCCGGGCAACGTTGATATCGATCTCTTCGCGAATAGCTTGTTGATAACGCGCCTTCAACTCAGCATCGTTTTCTATCGCAATCGTTGTGAAGTCGCTGGCGACGGTATTGCCCAGCCCTTTTATCTCTTCTGCCGCGTGCTGTTGAATCCAGGTGCGTGCCGCTTTCTCTTGCGGTGACAGTGGCGGCTCTCTGCGCCTGCGAAAGCTCGCAGCGGTCATCTCGCGCGCGTGCGGGCGCATTGCAGGCGTGCCGCCCATCATTTTCCCGTAATTGTACGCATCCGCGATGACCTTCCGCGCTTCTGGCGGTAGTTCCCCCGGTGCGGGTTGATAAGTATATGCTAGGTCTTGTGGCAGTATCCCGATATCGATAAGCCGTTGCACCGCTTCTGGCGGTACGAATGCCGGTCCTACCTGCGTGATGACGAATGCGAGATGGTAGTCGACGATAATCTGTTGAAGAGCCGCTAACTGTTGCGGCGTGAACATCGGCTGATACG
>JGI2171J19970_10001595_pt1 | contig 12644 bp, 12 predicted proteins | sample DeeMarSWOR324_28_FD_19970 | JGI IMG/M metagenome (IMG submission 19970) | reverse complement strand
TTCAGGTTTCATATCGTAATCAATGGCCTTTGGCTCGCAGACCTCTGCGCACTTGCCGCAGGCAATCGGCAGGAGGCCAGGGCAATTTTTTATGTCCAGAGTATAGGTAGCTGGAATAGCTTGAGGGAAAGGAATATAAATGGCTCGCCGTCTGGTTAAACCGAGATCGAATTCGTTGGGCACGACCACGGGACAGACCTTGGTGCATTCATCACAGAGAGTACATTTNTCTGGATCAACATAGGTGGGCTTTTTGAGGATTTTAACCTTGAAATTTCCCACNTACCCGGAGATTTCTTGAACTTCGCTGTAGGTCATNAGTTTNATCTTGGGGTGCTTGGAGACTTCCACCATTTTCGGAGTCAGGATACACTGGGAACAGTCGAGGGTAGGGAAGGTTTCAGAGAGCTGAATCATATGGCCCCCGATGGAAGGAGCTCTTTCTACCAGAATGACTTCAAAGCCACTGCTGGCTAAGTCCAATGCAGATTGGATGCCTGCTATTCCGCCGCCAATAACCAGGGCTCTCCTGGTGACAGGGACGCTTATCGGCTCCAGAGATTCATTCCTGCGAACTCTTTGCACAGTGCTTTTGGTAATTTTTATAGCTTTATCTGTCGCCTTTTCCATATCCTTATGAACCCAGCTGCACTGTTCACGGATATTAGCGATCTCACACTGAAAGGCATTGAGTCCGGCAGAATTGGATGTATTCCTGAAAGTTGTCTCATGGAGAGTTGGGGAACAGCAAGCGATAACCACGCTGTCCAGCTTCTTTTCCTTTATGGCATCAATAATCAGGTTCTGGCCTGGATCAGAACACATGTAAACATAATCTTCAGCGTGGACGACTCCTTTGTGCTTGGAAAGCTCCTTGGCAACCTTTTTGACATCAACAGTCCCGGCTATATTTATGCCACAGTGGCAAACAAAAACGCCTGTTCGTTTCATTTTTTTACCTATAAATTGGGGACAGGCCCCATTTTTATTTGTATTTTCTTATTCTTACCGTTGTCATTGCGAGCGACCGCAGGGAGCTCGGCAATCTCAACGTTTTTATAATATGAGATTGTTTCGTTACTTCGTTTCTCGCAATGACATTCGAGGAATCTTCTTTGCTCCTTGCAATTACTTCTTATCATGTAACTTTGGGACATAGTCTAATGTTTATTTCTTTTTTGGTTTTTTCTCTTCAGTTAGGATTTTCTTGCCGTATTCATAACCTTTGTCAAAAGCTTTCTTGTTAAGCTCAAGAAATCTTTCCGGAACTAAGCCTGGGAGTGCTTTTTTCATAGCCTCGGGAGAAACGATACGAGTTACTGCCGTAAAAAATCCCAGCATAACCAGATTGGCGATAATACGATTCCCTAATTCTTCGGCAAACCTGGTAGAAGGAATAGAATAGCTTTTAATTTTTCCTCGGGGAGGTTTTAATTTCACCAAATCCTTGTCTATGAGGAGAACTCCATCTTTCCGCAATTCTGGCTCATACTTGTCATAGGCTTCCTGGGACATGGAAACAAGAATTTCCGGGGAAGTGATATAAGGATAGAGGACTCGATCATCAGAGACGACGAGTTGAGAGCTGCAAGCACTTCCTCTTGCTTCAGGACCGAAGCTTTGGGTCATTGTCGCATGCTTATTGTCAAAAAGGGAAAGAGCCTTTCCAGAAATAAGGCCGCAGCGAATGATTCCCTGTCCACCAAATCCAGAAAATCTGATCTCAGTCATGGCTAACTCCATAAGGCTTGTATTTATCGCCTAAAACTTTGCCGAGATGTTCATTCATACAATCGAGAAAAGTTGGCTTTTCTTTATCCACAAACTTGCCGACAACAAGTTTTCCCTGGTAACTGATATCAAGCGTTCTTGTGTCTGCTCCGTGCTGAATTTCAGATTTTTCGTAATAATACTTCAGCAGATTCAGCCCATCACCGAGACGGTTCCTGCGGGCATAGAGAGTTACACAGGGTGTGACTACCTCGATGAAAGAAAAGCCTTTCTTGGCGAAAGCTTCTTGTATAGATTTGGTCACTCTTCTTAGATGAAGTGCAGTCCAGCGAGCGACATAAGTTGCCCCACTGGCCTCAGCAAGATAAGGGAGGCTGAAAGGATATTCGAAATTGCCATAAGGGGCAGTGGAGGCATTAGCCATGATAGGGGTTGTGGCTGCGACTTGACCACCTGTCATGGCATAATTAAAGTTATTCACACATATTACAGTTATATCCATATTTCTTCTGGCGGCATGAATGAAGTGGTTGCCTCCAATTCCTGCAATATCTCCGTCTCCACTGAAAACAACGACTTTTAGCTCGGGATTTGCCAGTTTTAATCCAGTGGCAAAGGGAACAGCTCGGCCATGGGTGGTGTGGAAAGAATCCAGTTTGATGTAACCAGCTACTCTTCCAGTACATCCGATTCCAGATACAACGACAACCTTATCCAGGTCTATTTCACTTTTCCTCAGGGCTTCGGCAAAGGAAGTGACTACAACGCCTATACCACAGCCCGGACACCAGATATGGGGGATCCTGTCCATTCTCAGTAAGTATTCCACAGGGTTTTTTTCTTCAGGACGATCTTCTTCTTTCATTTTCAAGCCTCCTTGATTGCTTTAAAAATATCATCTGGATCGTGTACCCAGCCACCGCAATGGGGGACATGAATAACAGAAGCTTGGCCTTCTGCACATCGTTCCACTTCTAAAACGATCTGGCCGTAGTTTATCTCGGGAACGACGAATGCCTTTACTTTCTTCGCCAGCTCTTTTATTCTCTTCTCNGGGAAAGGCCAGACAGTAATAAGCCTTATTGTTCCAACTTTTATACCGGCTTTTTTTGCCTGCTGGATGGCTCTTATGGTAACTCTCGAGGTAATTCCATAGGAAATAACGATTATTTCAGCGGTGTCTGTATCATTTTCTTCAATTTTGATAATTTTGTCAGCATTCTTTTTGATTTTATCCACCAGATGACGGACACAGAAATCCTGGCATTCTGCGTTGATAACAGGATAGCCGCGTTCATCGCGAGTTAAGCCCGTGCTGTGGAAGCGATAGCCGTCGCCTGCTTTAACCATGAAAGGGATTAAGTCTTTATCAGGCTTGTAAGGCAGATATTTATCCTTTGGACCTTTGTACCATTTCCTTTCGACGAGTTCAATTTCTTCAGGAGGCGGGATGACAACTTTCTCGGTCATATGTCCTACACACTCGTCTGTCATAACAAAGGCAGGAACACGGTAGAGTTCGGATAAATTGAAGGCCTCTATGGTGAGGTCGAAACACTCCTGAGGAGAATCAGGGGAGAGGGCGATAATTTCATAGTCACCATGGGATCCCCATCTGACCTGCATCATGTCTTGCTGACCGGTTAAAGTGGGAAGCCCGGTTGAAGGGCCTCCTCTTTGGACATTGGCAATCACAAGAGGAGTTTCCATCATGCAGGCCAAGCCTATATTCTCCATCATTAATGAAAAACCGGGGCCGGACGTAACCGTCATCGCTTTCTTTCCTGCCCAGGAAGCTCCTATCAAGGCTGCAATGGAGGCAAGCTCATCTTCCATCTGGACAAAAACTCCTCCCACAGTAGGAATTCTTTCTGAAAATCTTTCAGCTGTCTCAGTGGAAGGAGTAATAGGATAGCCGGCAAAAAATCGGCATCCAGCCGCCAGACCTCCTTCGGCAAGAGAGTGGTCTCCGTCCAAATAATGNGCTCCGGTTAAAACTCCCTTAGGGTCTGCTTTCACCTTTTTCACCTTCTTCCTCCTCTTTTTTAAGAGTNACAAATATGGCAAATTCAGGACAAATTGTCTCGCAGAGNTGNCAGTAAANGCATTCGTCCTCGTTCTTGACATAGGGNGGNTGATAGCCCTTTATATTGAATTCTTCAGACATCTCGAGGACATCTTTGGGGCAGTATTCCACGCAGAATCCACATCCTTTGCATCTATCCTTATCAATATGGACTGTGCCCTTTTTTGCTTTTAAATCGCCAAAATAAACCATTTGCTCCTCAGAGTAATCCTTTTTTTCTCAAAATGGGCTTTGGGTCAATGTAATGGAGATCTAACCTTAAATCTTCCTCAGGACAACCCAGGGCAAGAGCCATGAGCTGGGTAAAATAAAGGATTGGCATATTCTTGAACTCGGGATATTTTTTGACGGTTTCTTTCTGGCGGTGGTCGAGATTAAACGCACAGAGCGGACAGCTCAAAGATACAAGCTCGGCACCCTGCGATTGAGCCGAGGTGAGGATTTGGTAGGTTCTATCAGCCACGTTTTCAGGTTTATCGACAGTTTGGTAAGAAGCACAGCATTCAGTCTTATAAGGAAAATCTATAGGGTCTGCCCCCAGAGCAGTCATGAGATTTTCTAAAACAGTCGGATTTTCAACATCGTCAAGACCAATTTCTTTGGGACGGACTAAAAGACAGCCATAGTAGTTGGCTATTTTCAGGTTTTTTAAAGGCTTGACTACTTTTTTGGCGATATTTTCGAATTTTATCTCATCTCTCAGTAGCTCCAGGAGGTGAAGGACCTTAACGTCTCCTTCATATTTTACTTGCTCGCGATACATAAATTCATTTATTTTATCAAGGCTCTCCGGGTCGGATTTTACTCTCTCATTTGCTCTTTTCAAGGTGTTAAAACACATGGCGCAGAGAGTCATGACTCTGTTGGTGTTGGTTTCCTTGACTCGGATGAGGTTTCGGATAGGAGCTACGTGATGAATCAGGTCATCAGTGGCCAGCGAGAAGACAGTTCCGCAGCAGTTCCATCGATCAAGTTCTTCAGTCTCTACTTCGAGCTGCTTTAAGGAACATAGGGCTGAGTCTTCAAAATTTTTCGCATTGTTTTTCAGAGTACAACCAGGATAATAGCTTATTTTCATTATGATTCCTTATGCTATTTTGATTAAAAAAATTATAAATCATTATTAAAAATTTATGATGTAAATTTCCTCATGCTGCTTATGATAGCAATAGGAGGAACATCTCCCTTGTCTGCATCTGAAAGTTTTTCAACCTTGAGGTGGTCCTTTCTTTTACGCAGCAATATTTGCCTTATGGCTTCTATTACTTCAGCAATGTTTATTCCTTTTGGGCAGCGAGCATTACAGGTAAAGCAGGAAGCACAAATCCAGATAGATTTTGACCGCATAAGCTCGTCTTTGAAGCCAAGCTGAGCGTAGCGGATTATTTGATTGGGGAGGATATCCATTTCAGAGACCGCAGGACAGCCCGCAGAGCACTTGCCGCATTGATAACAGGCAAGAAGATTCTGGCCGCTCAGTTCTTCTACCTTGGCTACAAAGGGATCTTTGATTTTTCTTTTGGAGATGTTAATTCTCATTAGGGCCTGCTCACTTAAATATTAGAACAAAATTTCCTATAGGTAATATAGGATAAGTAAAGAAATGAATTACTTTACAGTAAAACATAATTAGCGAATTCTGTCAAGAAAATTATGTTATTTCGGCACAGAACCTGCCACTTTTCACGTCTTTTTGGCCCATTTTTGTTTAAAGCGGCAGGAATTTGATCAAGACTTGGCATCTTTTCAAAAATGGGGCCTGGGGCGATGTTATTTTTCCCATTTTATTTTATATTAGGATCTTTTCAGTCCAGCGAACAGAAAAATAATGCAGAATGAATTAAGGAGGAAGAGATATTTAAGAAGAAGGGGAAGGCCGGCAAGAGGAATAAGGAAAGTAGAAGCGGCAAGTGCTCCAAAAAAAGAACCAAGCAAATCCAAACCATAGCCGAGACCATAGTTTTTTTTCTCTCTTAAAAAAAGGTTATTGGAAACGACAAACAAATCTCCCCCCAAAAATCCGAGGAGAAGAAGATAAATAAAGAAAAAAAGTTCAGGGGGATGTATCTTTAAAGAAAGATGAAAGAGAAGGAGCAGGAGAAGAATGCCAAATTGGATGAATAGCAATTGAGCGAAATAAATTCTTTTTCTCTTCTTCCCTCGGAAAGAGCCTAAGAAAAGGCCTATCATAAAGCAGGTGAGAAGCAGCGCAATCCGGCGATAAACGTATCCGTACAGAGTTTGGAAGGAGATGATAACGATGATCTCAACGACTATTGTGGTGAAGCCCATAACAGCCAGAGGAAGGAGGAAGAAGGTTGATTTTTTTCGCTGCCACCAGAGGATAATGAGGAGAGAGATAAAAAGAATCAGAGGGAGATCCAACAGCCAGAAGAAATGAACCTTGGAGAAAAAAGAAAATATTTTCCTTTCTAATCCTTTAAACTGTGTGCTCCACAGCACCGAGTTATAGAAATAGCTTATGGGAGAGAAGTCCTGGTTTATTGTTTTTTTGCCCGAAGATACTTTCTCTTTTAAAAATTCTACCCTGAGCGGACTAAGACGGGAAAAGAGGAGCTGGGGACTTACATAGGAATTCTCGAGGTTTAAGTCTTCTATTCTCCGGCTGAGTTCCTCGAATTCTATGGATAGAGGTTGGGGCGAAGCCAGGAAGATGTTTGTATCTCCAGGGACAACTTCTACGAAAGGGAACGCTTCTTTCAGGGTGAAATACAGGGAGGCGAGGAAGTTTTGGAGCTCAAAGCTGATATAATTTTCGGCAGAGGGAACGCGAAAAGAAAATACACCTTTCTCAGTTAGTTTTTCTCTAGCTTCAAGGAAGAATTCTTTGGTATAAAAACGATTGATTTGGGCTGTGGCCGGTTCAGGCAGGTTGAGGATTATCATATCGTATTTTTTCAGAGTTTCGTTGAGGAAGGCTCTTCCATCTCGATAAAATATATGAATCCTGTTATTCCTCAAGACACTCTTTTCTCTTTCTGGAAGAAATTGGAGGGAGAGTCGAATGATTTCTGGGTCGAGCTCGACATAGTCCACCTCTACTTGAGAATATTTAAGAATCTGGCTCAGTCCTCCACCAGCTCCTCCTCCTACCAGCAGAACATTTCTCGCCCTGGGATTCTGGAGAAGAGCAAAATGAACAGATTCCTCAGAAGCAGCCAGATTAGGGTAGGAATAATCATGAAGGCTGTTGTTATACAGGGAAACCTGCTCTTCGGTTTTTAGAATCTGGAGTTTACCATAGGGTGTATCTTTGCTTTTTATAAGAGAAAACGGCGCCCAGTAGATTTTCTGGCTGGGAAAGTCAAAAGCGATGAAGGCTGCCAGGAAAATGAGAATGGAAAGAGGGAAAATAATTTGCTTTTTTTTGCCTAAGGAAAAGAAAATCAACAGAGAGGCAGATCCTCCGACAATAGCAGCTCCTTGCCAGTTGGAGAAAACCGGGATGAGAAAAAGATAGACTATCAATCCTGCTACGGAAGAACCTAAAGACTCCAAAAAATAAACGCGATATAGATCACCCTTCTGGAAATGAGCATTGAAGACAAAAAGAATTCCCAGGGGGAAGCTTATAAAAAAAGCAAGCACAAGAGAATAGAGCAACATCGGGATTATTCCCGTTATCTCCCCGGGTAGCACTCTCAGGAAGAAGCGGGAAAACCTGAGCACTATAAGACATAGAGGGAGAAAGAGTATAACAGCATAATAGACTTGGGGAAATCTTAGGGGATGAAATTTCAGTTTGGAGGCAGAAATGCTTCCCAGCCCACCCCACAAAAGCCAGGAAGCAAGGATAAAGCCAAAAGTGATTTCGTTTCCGTAGAAATGAACAGAGAATTCTCTCAGTAAAAAAATTTGGAAGGAAAGAGCAAGGAAACCCAGAAGAAAAGGCGGGAGAAAAGTAATCAAATCCAGATTCCTGGAATGGGATTATTACAATATTTGCACCTTCCTCCTTTAAGCGCAATTTTACCTATACTATAGCCTCTCCGCTCAATAACAATTTTTTTACAGTTGGGACAATACGTGCTTTCTGCTGAGTGACCGGGGACATTTCCTATGTAAACATAATTAATCCCCTCTTCGAGAGCAATTTTACGTACTTTTTCTAGCGTGGATAAAGGAGTTGGAGGAAGGTTTTTCACAAGATACATGGGAACAAAGCGGGAAAAATGGAGAGGTACATCAGGACCGATTTCTTTCATAATCCACTGGCACATCTTTCGGATTTCATCCGAACTATCGTTTAGAGTAGGGATGACAAGATAAACGAGTTCCAACCAGGCAGAGCTTTTATGCACGATCTTTATGGCTTCAAGGACTGGCTGGAGTTCTCCTCTCACATAATTTGTGTAAAAGTCCTGTGAGAAAGCTTTAAGATCAACCTTTATTGCATCCACAACTTTTGTCAGTTCCTCCATAGGTTCAGGATTGATATGTCCTCCAGTGATGACAGCGTTCCTGACTCCTTTTTTTCGGGCTTCTAAAGACGTGTCGTACATGTATTCATAGAAGACGACAGGCTCTGTGTAGGTATAAGCGATTACTTCACAGCGATACTTCTTTGCGGCTTCCACGACTGCCCGGGGAGGGAAGTCATAGTTTTGGACCTGTTCCGGTCTGACCTGGGATATCTCCCAGTTCTGGCAGAATTTGCAGTTCACATTGCAGCCCGCGGTAGCTATGGACAGAGCACTGCTTTTGGGCAGATAGTGAAAAAGAGGTTTCTTCTCGATAGGATCCTTAGCGATAGAACAAGCTTTGCCGTAAACTAAGGTGTAGTAAGTTCCCCCCATATTTTCTCTAACTCCACAGTAGCCTCTTTCCTTATCTCCCAATTTACAGAAGCGAGGACAAAGAGTACATTCTATTTCCCTGTCAGGGTGTTTTTTATAGTAGCGAGCTTCAATTTTTGAAAGGTTTGCTTTCCCTCCGAGAACATAGAGATCCATGAGGAGTGCCGGAAATGTTGGGGTTTGACTAATCAAACCTGAACCGGCAAGAAAAGTGGCTCCTCCAGCTGTTTTGAAGAATTGTCTTCTTTTCATCTTAATAAATCTAATAAACTGCTATCTGAATCCAGCCTGTAAGGTTAGCTGGCGTAACTTTCCAATTTCCATGTTCATTAGCTCAGACATAAATTATTTTAATTTCACCCATAATAGATTACAATTCTTTACCTTTTTTCATACTTCTTCCTCAATAATCTGTATCTCTTCTGGACTTGCCTTTCCCAGTCCCATTTTTTCAGCAGTCTTTAGATAGACAGGGGCTCTTTTTTCTTCCTTTAAAGAAGCAAGTCCCTTCTTGGACCTGAGTTTTTCAATGACCTGCCAGCCTACATAGTCAGCTGCCACAGGGTCTATACTAAAAATAAGCGCCTCGTATTTTTCTGCCCACTGGGCATGATAGGAAGGTCCGCGATGATATTGAACGATCAGGCTATCTAAGATGGTGAGTTTATGCTTTCGTTTTATAAATTCTGTCTCAAAAAGCTCAGCTACAAACGGGTTGCAGTTAAAATCATGGTATTTATTGGGATTATGGATAGCCCCAAAATAATTTTTCATTCCTGCAGTGACTCCTGCCATGCCGTGGTCTTTTAAGATGGCCAGGCTTATGGAGGCTGTGATCTTATTCGATTGGATCGAAGAGAAAAGACTTCCGATATTGAGATAAGAGGTGAGTTGAGAATCATAGCCGACTCCCTGGGTATCTGTGCCATAGACTTTGATGCCGCTGCCGTTAAGGTTCAGACGGTATCCTGCATCCCTTAATTCCCGGTTGGTTCTATCCCAGATGATTATGTTCTTTTGCTGGACCCCGCTATCTTGAAGCAATCTAGCTAAGGAGAAGGAAACTTCAGGGCGGGTAGATATTTTTCTTCCGCCGATGGTGTTGATTTTTACCCCAACTTTGTCCGAGCTTTTGAAGATCAGGCGAAGGCCATCTTTTGGATTTTGCTTATCCATTACGATTTGAATTCCCCGATTATACATGCTTAAGAGCTTTTTTTGGTCAATACTTTCCCCTTCTTTCAAGACTCCCTTTCCTCTGATAAGAGCGACTTTTGATGCCATTATAATTAAAAAGTACTCCTCTTTCCAGATGATGTCAATGGTGCCTTTCCACAGGTCAAGTCTTTATTATATCTGTTGCAGGAGCGTAATATATCCCTTGCAGGAGCTTGATTTATTCGTAGCAGCTTATTAAAGCTTTTGCAGGAGCTTTTTATATTTTTTGCAGGAATTGGTTTATTTGTAGGGGCTTGATTTATCAAGCCCATATTTTGAACTAATTAATTATTTATTAAATACAAAGATATGGCCTGCCTTATTTAGACTTGTCAAAAAAAGAATTTGAGCTTATAGTGAAAAAAGCTCAGTTCAATGCATGGAGTATTAATGATGACAATTTCAAAGTCCAAAAAATTATTAAAATTCTTCATTCCGTTTATTTTGCTCTTTTCTTTTTTAAATGCGAGAGCAACCCTATTAGAAGAGGAAAGTGTTTCTTCGCTCCACTCCCTTTTACCTGACGTTGTTACTTGGAAGATTCCTGAAGCTCCCCAGGATTATTTTCCGGAAACACTTTTCGAGTATATCAACGGTGCTGCTGAGATCTACCTTTCCTATGATTTTAAAGAATTGACCGTAGGGCAGTATGAAAAAGGAGATAGTAATGCTTCTCTTATCATGGAAATCTATGATATGGGAAACGAAAAAAATTCATTCGGAATTTACAGTGCAGAGCGATTTCCTGACAGTCAATTTATCTCCATAGGCAACCAGGGATATCTAGAAGAAGAGACTCTGAATTTTATCGTCGGGAAATACTATGTTAAGCTTCTCTGTTTTGACAGCGGGGAGGAATCTGCTAACTTCCTGAAGCTTTTTGCTCAAAATGTTGTGAAAAGCGCCAAAGATAAAGGAAGTCTCCCGCCTATCCTGGCTTTTTTTCCTAAGCAAGGGCTCGTTCGAAACAGTGAGAAGTTTATCTTGCGCAATTTTATGGGCTACAGTTTTCTCCACAATGGCTATCTGGCTAATTATAAACTTGAGGACCTTGAGTTTGATTGTTTTTTAATGGAAGGAGAGGACGAAGAGGATGCCCAGAATATGCTGGAACAATATCTTAAGAGAAAAGGCGAGCAGAATGTACAGAAAATCACAGCGGGGTATCGCATAAAAGATCGCTACTACCACAATATTTATCTGGCCAGAGTTGAGAATTATCTCTGCGGGGTAATGAAGATAAACGACGAGTCTCTAGAAGTAGGGGATAAGTATATTGGGATGTTGATCGAGTCCTTGAAAAAATAATTATACTTTAAAAAGGGGGCAGGCTGCTTTTTCTAGAAGAGGGAGGACTGCCTATGCTCGTAGACCGTTCAGACAGAAAAGGAAAAATGGGGCCAGGCCCCATTTTTAGGCCCCATTTTTCAGCTTCATTTTTACTGCTCCTTTTTTGCTTTTTTATATTTCCAGAAAAATTAGTCTGTCCCCCTTTTTCTTTTTTTTTAATTTTGATTTTAATCCTAAATAGATTATAATGAGCAAAGAATTAAAGAAGAGCCAATGCAAGGGAACAAAGTTGTTGCTGCCGCTCTTATAATTCTTGTTATTTTTGTGGTGGGGGCTTTTTTACAACAGGCAAAGCCTGTTCTTTTTCCCTTTTTTTTGGCTGTATTTCTTTCCTTTATCCTCTCTCCAATCCTGGATTTCTTGACTCGCAAGAAAATTCCTCGAGCTGTTTCTATTATATTTATTATATTAATCAGTTTTTTTATTATCTATCTCTTGGGGCTTCTTTTTTATTCGAGCGGCAAAACTTTTGCCTCTGAGTTTCCAAAATACGGTCAGAAAATAAGCTCGATTTTAGCTTCGATCCAAGAGCAACTAAAGCTCACCTTTCCTAAATGGGAAAATGTGGATTGGGTTGGGCAACTTGATATGAACAGAATAGGAAGTTTTCTTATTTCCTCTCTCGGTCCCTTTTTCTCTTTTATCGCCCTTCTTTTTCTAGTTTTTATTTTTCTTATTTTTATTTTAGCAGGTCGGGGAAACATAAAAATAAAAGTTGAAAAATCATTCAATAAAGAGAGATCCTCGCAGATTATCAATATTATTCAGAAGATCGATAATCAAATCCAGAAGTACTTAGCTATAAAAACAATAGTCAGCTTTGTCACAGGTGTTCTGGCGACAGTTGTCCTGATGATTTTTGGTGTCGATTTTGCCATAGTTTTTGGTTTTTTCACATTTATCCTGAATTATGTTCCTAATATCGGATCCATAATAGCCACTGCTCTTCCTTTAACCGTCGCAGTTTTTCAATTCGAAACTCTCTGGCCAGCTTTTTGGATTTTGATCATTCTGGGTTCGATCCAGATGATCATAGGTAACTTTATTGAGCCGAGGGTGATGGGAGAAGGATTGGGATTGAGTACTCTTGTTGTTCTTTTTTTCCTTTTTTTCTGGGGCTGGCTGTGGGGGATTCCGGGCATGATCTTGGCTGTTCCCACTGCTGCAACTATAAAAATCGTCTGCGACAACATCCCTCCGCTTAGTTTTGTCGGGGAGCTTATGAGCAAGGGATAAAGATTCTATCGCCTTTCTTCTATTTTATCTTCATGCCGATTCGGGTAATATCCCTGGCCCAGTAGATATAGAGAGGTTTTCCTTTTATATTCTTGAGGGGTAAAGAATCCCAGTGTCGACTGTCCTGGCTGTTATCGCGGTTGTCTCCCAAGACAAAACAATGATCAGAAGGCACAATAACAGGACCAAAATTATCTCTTCCTGGG
>JGI2171J19970_10001594_pt1 | contig 12645 bp, 22 predicted proteins | sample DeeMarSWOR324_28_FD_19970 | JGI IMG/M metagenome (IMG submission 19970) | reverse complement strand
CCTTCACCGTCAGGGCGTTTTTAATTTCGCCTCCGGCCAGAATCTTAACCGGGTTTTTCAGCGACTTTATTATTCCCGCCTCGACCAGCTTCTCCGGCGTCACCTCGCTGCCCGGCTCGAAAACGCCGAGCTTATCCAGCCTGACCAGGCTGTATTCCGTCTTGAAGGGATTGGTGAAGCCGCGCTTGCGCGGTAGACGCTTGATTAAGGGCAACTGCCCCCCCTCAAAGCCAGGACGCATCCTGTAGCCGGCACGGGACTTCTGTCCTTTAGAACCCCGTCCCGAATAGGTGCCATTACCGCTGCCGTCTCCCCGACCCACTCTCTTGCGGTCTTTTTTGGAGCCGGGGGCGGGGGTAAGTTTATCCTGTAACATCAGTTTGTTTCCTCCACCTTAACCAAGTGCCTCACTTTATCGAGCATACCGCGTATCGAGGAGTTATCATTATGCACCATGCTCTTATTCAAGCGGTTAAGCCCCAGGGCTTTAAGCGTTTTCTTCTGGTCCTGGGCATAACCGATGCCACTCTTAATCAAAGTTACCCGCAGCTTAGCCACCGACGACCTCCTCCTCCCCAGACTCAACGCTGGCTCGCCTCGACATCTCCTTTTCGGGGAGTTTGAGCTGGCTGAGGGCGACTATGGTCGCCTTGGCCGTGTTGATGCGGTTGGGACTGCCCAACGACTTGGTCAGAATATCCTTAATGCCAGCCGCCTCCACCACCGCCCGGATGCTGCCCCCAGCGATGATACCCGTGCCCGGGGCGGCCGGTTTGAGCAGAACCTTGGCGGCGCTGAACTTGACCGTTATCTCGTAAGGGATAGTTGTCCCGGCTAGCGGCACCTTGAGCAGGTTCTTGCGGGCGATAGCGTTCGCCTTGCTGATGGCTTCGGGCACGGAGTTAGCCTTGCCCACGCCGATGCCCACGATGCCATTACCGTCGCCGGTCACCGCCAGGGCGCTGAAGCTGAGGCGCTTGCCCCCCTTCACCACCTTGGTCACGCGGTTGATATAGACCAGCTTATCGGTGAGCGTCAGCTCCGTCGGGTCTATCCTACTTATAGGTTCTTTCACTTCTCTAAAACTGCTCCCTAAAACTTGAGTCCGGCCTCACGGGCCGCTTCAGCCAGGGCCTTAACCCGGCCGTGATATTTGTATCCGCCACGGTCGAAAACGACCTGCTTTATACCTTTGTCCAGGGCGCGCTTAGCCACCAAAGTGCCAACCAGCGCGGCCCTTGCCGACTTGGCCTTGCCGTTGACGCTGGGCTTTATCTCCCCGTCCAGCGTCGAGGCCGTCACCAGCGTATGCCCTTTCTCGTCGTCGATAAGCTGGGCATAAATATGGTTCAGGCTGCGAAAAACGCAGAGCCGCGGGCTGCCCATGCTGCCCTTCAGCCTAGCCCTGACCCGGGCGTGCCTTCTTCTACGTGCTGCTTTCATTCCGCTTTTAACCATTATATCTTCTGACCTATAGCTTTACCCGCTTTGCCCGCCTTAAGGTGGACAAACTCGCCGGTATATCTGATGCCCTTGCCCTTATAGGGGTCGGGCGGGCGGATGGCGCGAATCTCGGCGGCCATCTCGCCGACTACTTCTTTATCGATGCCGCTGACCTTGATGTGATTGCCCCCCTCCACATCCAGCGTCAGGCCGGGCAGTGGGGTCACCTCCACCGGGTGGGAATAGCCGATACGCAGCGTCAGCTTATCCCCGGTCTTTTCCGCCCGGTAACCGACCCCGACGATATCGAGGTGCTTCTCAAAGCCAACGGTTACCCCCTGCACCATGTTAGCCAGCAGGCTGCGCGTCAGCCCGTGCAGGGAGCGGTGCTCTTTGCTGTCGCTGGGTCGGGATACCGTGAGTACATTATTCTCCAGCTTAATCTTCATATCGGGGTTAAGGCGGCGGCTAAGCTCTCCTTTGGGACCGCTCACCTTGACCATGTCCTTGCCGATGTCCACCGTGACCCCAGCGGGCACGTCTATCGGCATCAGTCCCACTCTAGACATTGATATCACCCCTGATTTTTACCATACGTGGCATAGCAGTTCTCCGCCGATTCCTTTTTTCCAGGCCTGCTGCCCGGTCATCACTCCCTGGGAGGTGGAGATAATAGCGATGCCCAGGCCGCCGTGAACGCGGGCAATCTCGTCCCGCCCCACATAAACCCGCAAGCCAGGCTTGCTCACCCTTTCCATTCCGGAAAGGATGGGCTCATTCTTATCGTCGTACCTGAGGTGGATTCTTATTGCCCGTTGCGGCTTGCTCTTCATCACCTCGTAGTCGGCGATAAAGCCCTCCTTCTTGAGGATACGGGCGATCGCCAGCTTCATTCTTGAAGTCGGCACCAGCACGGAATCGTGCCGCGCCATAATGGCGTTGCGCAACCTGGTCAACATATCGGCTATTGGATCAGAGATAGTCATATCCACTTCACCAGCTTGATTTTCTCACCCCGGGAATCTGCCCGGCCAGAGCTAACTTTCTAAAGCAAATTCGGCACAGGCCGAACTTGCGAATATAGGCCCTAGGTCGCCCGCAGAGCAGACAGCGGTTAGGCTGCTGCACCTTGTATTTGGGCGCTTGCTTTGATTTTTCGACTTTCGATTTTTTGGCCATTCTTACTCCGTTTTAGTCCCGGACAAAGGGCATGCCCAACAGCTCAAGCAGTTGCCTGCCTTCGTCGTCGGTCTTGGCCGTGGTGCCGATTGACACCTCCAGCCCCTGTACCTTTTCTATCTTATCGTAATCCATCTCAGGAAATACGACCTGCTCCTTTATCCCCAGTGTATAGTTACCCCTCCCGTCGAAAGAATCGCGGGAAACCCCCTGAAACTCGCGTATTCGGGGCAGGGCGATATTTACCAGTTTATCGAAAAAGTGATACATGCGCTCACCGCGCAGGGTCACCTTCATCCCGATGGTCATTCCCTCTCTTAAGCGGAAGGCGGCGATAGACTTCTTGGAACGGGTGGTAATGGGGTGTTGCCCCGTAATGGCGGCTATGTCCTTCTCCGCCGACTCCAGCGCCTTGGCGTCCTGTATCGCCTCGCCCAGGCCGATATTAAGCACCACCTTCTCCAGACGCGGTACCTGCATTACGTTCTTATAGCCGTAGCTCTTCATAAGCTCGGGCACCACCTCGGCCTTGTACTTCTCTTTAAGCGCCGACATCTAATCAACCACCTCCCCGCAAACCCGGCAGAAGCGGACCTTGCGGCCGTCGGCCAGATAGCGCGAACCCACCCGGGCGGGTTTATCGCACTTACTGCATATCAGCATAACGTTCGAGATATGAATCGGCGCCTCGCGCTCGATTATACCCGCCTGCCTGACGGCCCCCCGGGCCCGGCTGTGCTTCTTGACGAAGTTGATGCCTTCAACCAGCAGCCGTTCCTTCTTGGGGTAGGCAAAGCGCACTCGGCCTCTCTTCCCCCGGTCCTTACCGGCGATAACCAGCACGGTATCGTTCTTTCTGATGTTCATTATCTCTAAAGTACTTCGGGCGCCAGCGAGATAATCTTGGTGAANTCCTTGTCNCTCAGCTCTCTGGCTACCGGCCCGAANATCCTCGTTCCTTTCGGGTTNTTCTTATCGGTTAGAATGACGGCGGCGTTCTCGTCGAACCTGACGTAAGAGCCGTCAGAGCGCCGACAGGGCTGNGCACAGCGNACGATNACCGCTCTGACCACCTCCCCCTTCTTGACCACCCCTCTCGGCGTCGCCTTCTTTACCGAGGCCACGATAACATCGCCCACGCGGGCATACTTGCGCCCGGTACCGCCCAGGACGTTGATGCACATTATCTCCTTGGCACCGGTGTTATCGGCCGCTTTCATTCTAGTATAGGCTTGAATCATGGCTATCTTTTCCGAGCTTTATTTCTCGGTCTCTTCCTTCTTCTCTTCTTTAGTTTCTTCTTTTTCGGCTTCTTCCTTGGTTTCGGCCTTGGTCTCTTTCTTGGCTTTTTCTTCAGCTTCGGCCTTGGTCTCTGCCTTGGCTTCGGGCTCTTCTTTCAGTTCCTCGGTGGCTTCGGCTTTAGCTTCGGCTTCCTTAACCTTTTTCTCGGGTATAACCTTCTCCAGGTCTTCCCGCGTTATCTCCTCGGGCGAGACCTCAACCACTTCTCCTTTGGTAACTATCTCAGCCACCCGCCACCGCTTCTCCCGGGAAAGGGGCCTGGTCTCCACGATTCTGACCTTGTCCCCCACCCGGCACTCGTTCTTCTCGTCGTGAGCCTTATACTTGACCACACGCCTGATTATCTTTTTATATAATGGGTGTCGCTTGGGACCGGATACCGCCACCACCACCGTCTTATCCATACGGTCGCTCACCACCTGGCCCAACCTGACTTTACGCTTGGTCTCTTCCGTCATTGCCTTATCCCCAGCTCTCTTTCCCTGATTACGGTCTTAATCATAGCAATCTGTTTTCTGGCCCGGGAAAGCTCGCGGTGGTTGACCAGTTGCTTGGTCTCCAGGCGAAAGCGGAGGTTAAACAACTCCTGATGGGCGTCATCCAGTTGCTTGGCTAACGCCTCGTTACCCAGCGCCCGAATCTCATCAAGCTTCATCCGGCATCACCCCCCACATCCACCGCGCCCGTATCCCTGGCCACAAACTTGGTGCTTATGGGCAGCTTGTGCGCCGCCAGGCGCATGGCTCCCTTGGCTACCTCCTCGGTCACGCCCCCCATCTCAAAGAGCATCCGGCCCGGTTTAACCACCGCCACCCAGTGGTCGGGGGCACCCTTGCCCCCACCCATTCGGGTCTCGGCGGGCTTCTTGGTCACCGGTTTGTCGGGATAGACGCGCACCCAGACGTTGCCGCCACGGCGAATGTAACGGGTAATCGCCCGCCTGGCTGCCTCAATCTGCCGGCTGGTAAGCCAGGCAGACTCCAGCGCCTTCAGGCCGAAATCGCCGAAGTCAATGCTATTCCCCGCCTGGGCGGTGCCCCGACGGTGTCCCTTATGACTCTTGCGGTACTTCACCCTCTTGGGCTGCAGCATCTTTCTCCTCTTTATCCTCGGCTACGGGGGCTTTCTCCCCGGTGGTCTTCTTGGTCTTGCGCTTGGTCGTTTTCTTCTCCGCCTTGGGCGTTTCCTCCGCCGGGGTTTTCTTCTCTGCTTTCTTCTTCGGCTTGGCGGCTTTCTTCTCTGCTTCTGGGGCCTTCTTGGTCGGTTTCTTAGCTTTAGCCTTCGGTTTTTCTTCAGCGACGGCTTCTGCCTTCACTTCGGGTTTTTCTTCGGCGACTGCTTCCGCTTTCGCCTTTGCCTTCTTCTTTGGCTTCTCTTCAGCGACCACCTCCGCCTTCACTTCGGGTTTTTCTTCGGCGACCGCTTCTTCTTTCTCTTCTACGACCGCCTCCGGTTTAGCTTCCGCTTTCTCTTCAACGGCCGCTTTTGCCTTTGCTTTCTTTGGCGGCGCTACCGGTGGCGCCGGTGCCGCTTCTTCGGCGGCTTCTTCAGCCTCAGGCGGGGTGGCCTCGGGGAGAATATCGCCCCGATAGACCCAGGCCTTGACCCCGATGCGCCCCAGCGTGGTGCGCGCCTCGGTGAAACCGTAATCAATGTCGGCCCGCAGTGTATGCAGGGGCACCTGCCCCTGGTGCATAACCTCGCGGCGGGCTATCTCAGCACCACCCAGCCTTCCGGAGCAGCTGATTCTCATTCCCTTGGCTCCGGCCTGCATGGTGCGGAACATGGCCTGCTTCATCGCCCGCCGGAAAGCCACCCGGTGCTCGATTTGCTCGGCTACCGACTTAGCTACCAGGTAGGCATCCAGCTCGGGCTGCTGGACCTCCAGGATACTCAGTTGAATTCTCTTGCCGATAAGCTCTTCCAGCTTCGCCCTCATCTCATCCACCCGCTGCCCCCCCCGCCCGATGACGACACCGGGGCGGGCGGTATGGATGGTTATGGCCACCTTATTCGCCTGGCGTTCTATTTCCACCAGCGAAATACCAGCTTCGGCATATCCCGCAGCTATAGCCTTCCGGAGCTGTAGGTCTTCCTGCAAGAAGTCGATATAGCTCTTGTCGGCATACCACTTGGCCTGCCAGTTGCGGACGACCCCTAGCCTAAAACCGAAAGGGTGAACCTTACGACCCAATTACTCTGCCTCCTCAGAAACGACGACGGTAATATGGCTGGAACGCTTGAGAATACGGTTGGCTCGCCCCCTTGCCCGCGGGCGAAACCTCCTTAACGTCCTCGCCTCACCAGTGAAGATTTTCACAATCTTCAAATCGGCCGGTTCCATCTGAAAATTATTCTCCGCGTTAGACGCGGCTGATTTCACCACCTTGGCTACCACGCGGGCGGTTGGGGTGGGCGTGAACTGAAGCAGGGTTAGTGCCTCTTCCACCCTCTTNCCCCGCANCATATCNACCAGCGGGCGCACCTTGCGCGGCGATATACCAGTATCTTTAGCTACGGCTCTCACTTCCATTTATACTCTTAAGGCCTCTTCCTTACCTGGGTCACCTTCTCTCCCTTGGAGCCGTGGCCCCGGAAGGTTCGGGTTATGGCGAATTCGCCCAGCTTGTGCCCTACCATATTCTCGGTGATGAAGATGGGCACGTGCCGCCGCCCGTCGTGGACGCCGATGGTAAGACCCACCATCTGGGGCATAACGGTAGACCAGCGCGACCAGGTCTTTATCACCGCCTTTTCCCCAGAGCGGTTCAGCGCCTCCACTTTCTTGAGCAGCTTGGCGTCAATCGCCGGACCCTTTTTGGTTGATCTCGACATTACTTCCCTCTACGTTTGACAATCAGCCTGTCGGAAGCCTTTGCCTTGCGCGTTCTGTAGCCCATGGCCGGCTTACCCCAGGGTGTCTTCGGTCCGGGCAAACCTATGGGGGCTCTACCCTCCCCACCCCCGTGGGGGTGGTCGCGGGGGGTCATCGCCGAACCCCTTACTGTCGGCCGCCAGCCCAACCAGCGCTTGCGGCCCGCCTTGCCCAGATTAACACTACGATGGTCGATATTACCCACCTGGCCGATAGTGGCCAAGCACTCGATACTGACGCGCCGCATCTCACCTGAGGGCAGGCGCACCAGGGCGTATTTGCCTTCTTTAGCCATTAGCTGGGCGGCAACGCCCGCGCTGCGCACCAGCTGTCCCCCTTTCCCCACCTCCATCTCAATGTTATGTATCATGGTGCCGGCGGGGATTTGCTTTAAGGGCAGAGCGTTGCCCGGTTTTACCTCAGCATCAGGACCCGACTTTATGCTGTCGTCCACCTTAAGCTCGTTGGGGGCGAGTATATAGCGCTTATCCCCATCGGCATAGTGGATGAGAGCGATACGAGCCGAGCGATTGGGGTCGTATTCAATGGCGGCCACGCGGCCCGGGACGCCCAGCTTATTGCGCTTAAAGTCCAGTACGCGCAGCCTTCGCTTGGCGCCGCCGCCGCGGTGACGCACCGTTATCTTTCCCTGGTTACTTCGTCCCGCCTTCCTCTTTTTGGGCGCCAGCAGCGACTTCTCCGGCTTGCTCTTGGTTATTTCCTCAAAGCTGGAGCCGGTCATGCCCCGTCGGCCGGGAGATGTGGGACGATATTGCTTTAGTGGCACCTAGACCCCCTCAAACAGTTCTATTTTATCGCCGGGCTTAAGGGTGACAACCGCCTTCTTCCAGGACGGCGTCGTTACTATCCTGCCCCGCATCATCCGCCTCCGCCCCGGCACGGTCATCACGTTGACCCGGGTGACGTCGACCTTAAAACTCTTTTCCACGGCCAGTTTAATCTGGTCCTTATTCGCCCCTGCGGCGACCTCGAAGGCGTATTTGCCCTGAGGCGCCTGGATGGCGGTATTCTTCTCCGTTACCAGGGGACGGCGCAATACCTCAGACAGATGCATGGCCACCCCCCCAGAGCCTCTCGGCGCGGCGCACCGCCGACTCCGTCATCAATAACATCTTATAGGACAGAATGTCGGCCACGCTGATTATGTGGGCGGGCAGGGTCTTAACCCCCGCCAGGTTGCGGGCCGACTTGACTAGATTCTCCTCGGGCATATCGGTAACGATAAGGGCTGAGGAATCAATCCCCAACGCCGCCAGCATCCCAGCCATCTCCTTGGTCTTGGGCTTGTCGAACTCGGGCTCTTCCAAGACCTTCAGCTCTTTGTCCCTGGCCTTGGCTGAGAGCACGCACCGTATCGCCAGCTGGCGCATCTTTTTGGGCATGTCCTGGCGGTAGTCCCTGGGCTTGGGACCAAAGGTAACCCCACCACCCCGCCTTATCGGCGACTTGCGGCTGCCCGCCCGCGCCATGCCGGTGTGCTTCTGCCGAAACATCTTGGCCGTGCTGCCGGTAACCTCAGCGCGGGTCTGGGTGCTGGCCGTGCCCTGGCGGGCGTTCGCCCGCTGCCTGACCAGCGCCTGGTGCACAACCGCCTCGTTGAAGGGCACGGCAAAGACGTCGTCGCTCAGCTCGATGTTCTTAACCACCTCACCAGCGAGGCTGTAAACTGGAACTTCCACTGTCTTTATTTCTTCCCCTCCCGTTTTTCGATGAGCACCAGCCCGTTTCTGGCACCAGGGACAGCCCCTTTAACCAGTAACAGGTTGCGCTCGGGGTCGGCCTTATATACCTTGAGGTGACGCACCGTCACCTTATCGGTACCCATATGCCCCGCCATACGCTTCCCCTTAAGCACCCTACCGGGCGAGGTCGTCGCCCCGATAGAGCCGGGGGCGCGGTGGCGGTCGGACTGCCCGTGGGTCTTGGGTCCGCCGGCAAAACCGTATCTTTTGACCACGCCGGCAAAACCCTTGCCCTTGGTGACACCGGTAATGTCAACCAGGTCGCCTTCTTTGAACAGCCCCACATCAACCTTATCTCCAACCTTAATCCCTTCGGTGTCAGCCACCCTGAACTCCCGAAGATATTGAAACTGCCCCAGCTTCCCCAGGTGCCCCTTGCGGGGGGAGTTAAGCCTTTTGGCCTCGCCAAAGCCAAGCTGGGCAGCCTTATAGCCTTCTTTATCATCCGTTTTAAGCTGGGTCACCACGCAGGGCCCCGCTTCGATAGCGGTCACCGCTTCGGCTTCGCCCGATTCAGCGAAGACCTGCCCCATGCCTAGTTTTCGACCGATTATACCTGTAACCATAATCTTAAAACCTTATGACTTGATGTCTATCTCCACCCCCGCGGGCAGATTGAGGCTGCTCAGGGCGTCGATAGTCTTGGATGTCATCTCCACAATGTCGATTAGTCTTTTGTGTGTCCGAATCTCGAACTGCTCCTGCGAGTCCTTGTCGATAAAGGGGGAACGGATAACGCTGTACTTCTGGATTCGCGTTGGCAGCGGCACCGGTCCCACCACCACCGCCCCCGTCCTCTCTACGGCGGCCACAATTTGCTCCACCGACAGGTCGAGAATCTTGTGGTCGTAACCCTTTAGCTTAATTCTTATTTTTTGTTTCGGCATGCTCTTCCTCTTTTATCGGGCCATCGCCTTTCCCGTTATCTGGTCAGCCAGCTCGGACGGCACCTGGTCGTAGTGATGGAACTCCAGAGAGTAAGCCGCCCGACCCTGCGTCAGCGAACGGAGATTAGTGGCGTAGCCAAAAGTCTCAGCTAACGGTACCAGGGCGCGAATAACCGACATAGTTTCGCGCGCCCCGACGGATTCAATATGTCCCCGCCTGGAGTTGAGGTCTCCCATTATATCACCAAGGAACGGCTCGGGGGCAACTATTTCCAGTTTCATGATGGGCTCCAGCAGCACGGGCTTGGCTTTAGCCACACCGTCCCGCAGCGCCATGGAACCGGCCATCTTAAAGGCTATGTCCGAAGAATCAACTTCGTGATAGCTGCCGTCATAGAGAGTGGCTTTGACATCGACTACGGGATAGCCGGCCACCACCCCCGTCTCCATAGCCTCTTTTATGCCGACCTCGGCGGCGAGAATAAACTGCTTGGGCAGAGCCCCACCCTTGATGCGGTCGAAGAACTGGAAGCCGCCGCCCCGCTCCATGGGCTCAAGCTTGATAAAGACATGCCCGTACTGGCCCCGCCCCCCGCTCTGGCGGATGAACTTGCCCTCCACCTCGACGGGCTGGGTAATCGTTTCTTTATAGGACACGCGGGGCTTGCCAATCTTGGCCTCCACCCCGAACTCGCTGATAAGTCGGCTCACCAGGAACTCCATGTGAAGCTCGCCCATCCCCGAAATAATCGTCTGTCCCGCCTCCTGGTCGTAGTTGACGCGGAAGGTGGGGTCTTCCTCGGTCAATCTTTGCAGCGCTCCCCCCAGCTTGTCCTGGTCGGCCCTAGTCTTGGGCTCGACGGAGACCGAGATTACCGGCTCGGGGAAGCGGATGGCCTCCAGGAGCACGGGCTGAGAGTAATGGCAAAGGGTATCTCCTGTAAAGGTATTCTTCAACCCCAGAGTGGCAATAATAGCGCCGGCGCCCACCTTCTCCTCTTCCTCACGGCGATTGGCGTGCATCCGCAAAAGCCTCCCGATGCGTTCCCGCTTGCCGCGGGTGGAGTTAAGCACCTGGGTGCCGACCTTCACCGTGCCCGAATAGACTCTAAAGTAGACGAGCCGGCCGACGAAGGGGTCGGAGACCACCTTGAAGGCCAGCGCCGAAAAGGGGGCATCGTCCTTGGGCGGGCGAGTAACCTCGCCACCCACCCTGGTATCGATAGCCCGCACCGGGGGCATATCCTCCGGCGAAGGCAGGTAGTTGACGATAGCATCGAGCAGGGGGCGCACGCCCTTATTCTTCAGGGCACTACCGCAAAGAACGGGCACCCCTTTGACCGCCAGGGTCACCCGTCTTAAAGCCTGCCTCAAATCTTCAGGAGAAATGGTGGCACCTTCGAGGTAGAGGGCCAGTATCTGGTCATCGCTCTCCGCCAGCTTCTCGATAAGCGTCTGGCGGGCCTGGGCGCACTTGGCTTGCTCCGATTCGGGGATAGCCACCTCCACAGGCGGCTGTTTGATGTCGTCTTCGAAACGCCAGGCCTTGTTCTCCAATAGGTCGATGACGCCCTCGAAGGAGGCTTCACTGCCCAGAGGCAGCTGCACCACCAAAGGTTTAGCCCGCAGCATCTCTTCAATCATGGATACCGTGCGCTCGAAATCAGCCCCCACCCGGTCCATCTTATTGATGAAACAGATGCGGGAAACGTTATATCTATCCGCCTGGTGCCATACCGTCTCCGACTGCGCCTCGACACCGGCCACGGCATCGAAGACCACCACTCCACCGTCCAGCACCCTCAGGCTGCGCTCCACCTCAGCGGTAAAGTCGACATGGCCGGGGGTGTCGATGATGTTGATGCGGTGCTCATGCCAGTAGCAGGTGGTCGCCGCCGCCGTGATGGTAATACCCCGCTTCTTCTCCTCCTCCATCCAGTCCATCACCGCCGTGCCCTCGTCCACCTCGCCTATTTTGTAGGTGCGACCGGTGTGATAGAGTATGCGCTCGGTGACGGTGGTTTTACCCGCGTCAATGTGAGCGATAATAGCAATATTGCGTATTTTATTTAAAGGAAAGCGCTTCGTCATCGTCCTATCCTCTACCAACGGTAATGGGCAAAGGCCCGGTTGGCCTCAGCCATCTTGTGGGTATCCTCACGCTTCTTTATGGTTGTGCCCTCTCCCCGCGCGGCGTCACTAAGTTCCCCCGCCAGCTTCTCCGCCATAGACTTGCCGCCCCGGGCTCGGGCCGAAGCTACCAGCCAGCGTAAAGCCAGAGATAAAGCTCGCTCCGGGCGAACCTCGACGGGCACCTGATAGGTAGCGCCGCCGACGCGCCTGGGTTTGACCTCAAGCTGGGGAGTAGCGTTCTTCACCGCCTGCTCCAGGGTAGAGGCGGGCTCTTTGGCTCCATGCTTATTCATAATATCAAGGGCGCCGTAGACTATCTCCTCCGCCCGACCCTTCTTGCCCCACCGCATCAGCCGGTTAATCAACCGGGCGACGACTTCGTTGTGGTACTTGGCATCAGGGGTTATCTCTCTTCTGGTAGCACGAGACCGCCTTGGCATTGCTTCCTCCTATTCCTCAGCCGCCGCTTCAGTCGCCTCCGCCGCCACCTCCGTCGCCTCCTCGACTATGCCTCTAGCAGACCGTTTACTTCCGTACTTACTGCGCCCCTGACGCCGATTAGCCACACCGGTGGCGTCCAGAGCGCCGCGGATAATATGATAGCGAACGCCGGGCAGGTCTTTGACCCGTCCGCCGCGGATTAGCACTACCGAGTGTTCCTGAAGCTCATGCCCCTCTCCGGGGATATAAGCCGTTACCTCGATTTGATTGGTCAGACGTACGCGCGCTATCTTGCGCAATGCCGAATTAGGCTTCTTGGGGGTGGTGGTCTTAACCTGCACGCAGACTCCCCGCTTTTGGGGAGAACCACGCCCCGTGACCATCCTGTTACGCAGCGCGTTATAGCTAAGCAGCAGCGCGGGCGCCTTGGTCTTCTTGGCCGCCCGGCTCCGCCCCTTGCGCACTAACTGGTTAACCGTGGGCACTTTTTTAGTTATTCCTCCCGCTCATACAATTTAAATGGATGAGCCATAGCTCATCCATCACAAGCTGACGTTGTTGATTGAGCCTCTAAATTTCAATCTTTAACTGTCAGCCGAACTAACAAACGGCAACTTGATAT
>JGI2171J19970_10001591_pt1 | contig 12650 bp, 7 predicted proteins | sample DeeMarSWOR324_28_FD_19970 | JGI IMG/M metagenome (IMG submission 19970) | reverse complement strand
GCCTCTCCGTAGTCTGGACCTAGAGGATTGCGTCCTCGTGTTGGCTTCAGCCCGAATAATCCGCAGCAGGAGGCAGGCATGCGGATGGATCCGCCTCCATCACTTCCATGTGCCAGCGGAACAATTCGGGCGGCTACAGCAGCCGCTGATCCTCCGCTGGAACCACCTGGAGTACGGCTCAGATTCCATGGATTACAGGTGGGGCCGAATAATTCGGGTTCGGTCACTGGTAGTAATCCATACTCAGGCGTGTTGGTCTTGCCAACAACGATAACGCCGGTAGCCTTGTATCTTTTGACCAGCTCGCTGTCATGATCGGGGATAAAATCTTTGTTGAAGCGGCTTCCATTGGATAGAGGAGCACCTTCATATGCAGCTAAAAGATCCTTCAAGAGAAAAGGAACTCCTTTGAAAGGTCCATCGGGCAGCTCTCCTTGGGATTTTTCCCGAGCCTGATCATACATCTTATGGATGACAGCATTGAGCCGTGGATTGAGCTTCTCTATGCGCGTGATCGCTTCTTCGACAAGCTCGCTGGGCTTAACCTTTCCTCTCTTCACCAGCTCGGCCAGTCCAAGTCCATCATATCGGTCGTACTCAGGAAATCCGCTCATAAAAGGTCTCCTCAATCAGGCAACTCTCTCTTTATGTATCTCCATTGTTTCGGCAGATCCATATCCTTTTATAACATTTGTGACATTTTATGGTCATGGATTGCCCCTTAAGTTGTAGAAAAAAAGGATATCAGGGAATCAGAGAGGTGTCAAACAGCTTTAATTATTTTTAGCATCTCTGCTAGTGAGTAGGCAGCAGGGCAATTTTTTGTTTGTGTCAACGTTCGGAATTGTTGCTGCGTCTTAATAGTGAGAAACATTCTGTACCGCGTGGGAGTGTCTAGATGATTCGAAGTTATTTAAAAATCGCTTTCCGCAATTTAATCAGACATAAGGGATTTTCCTTTCTCAACATCAGCGGTCTGGCCATCGGAATGGTCTGTACCCTACTGATCCTCTTTTGGGTGCAGCATGAGTTGAGCTATGATCGGTATAATGAAAACGGTCGGAACATTTACCGCATTCTCCAGCACATCCAGTACTCCGAGATTGTCACCTGGGCCATCAACCAGGGACCTTTAGGACCAGCATTGAAAGAAGAGATTCCGGAGATCGAAGAACAGGCCAGATTTTGCTTTACCCAATGGCGAATAAAATACAACGACCAGGTCTTTGTGGATTTAGGAGGTTATGCGGATCCTTCGCTTTTCAAGATGTTCACACTTCCCTTTGTCAAAGGAGACCCCGATACAGCACTTGCAGATCCTCGTTCGGTTGTTTTGACTGAAGAACTAGCACAAAAGATTTTTGGTGACGAAGATCCGCTCGGTAAAACCATCCATGTGGCGGATCAGTATGATTTCAAGGTCTCGGGAGTCTTGAGGAACCTTCCCGACAATTCCCATTTTCGCTTTGAATTTCTGGCCAACATGGATTTTGCCAAAGAGGTTGGCCGCACCGTAGATTACTGGAAGAACAGCCATTTTACCACCTATGTGCAGCTTCCTGAGGGTGCCTCCTTCGAAGAGGTGAATAAAAAAATCTATAATTTTCTAGACGAAAAACCCACCCTAGAGGATTGGGAAAAACTATCGCTCCAGCCGCTCTTCAAGATTCACCTGGCTTCAGGAATCGGCTATGACGCATTTGGCACAGGGAATGCCAAGTATGTGGTGATCTTTTCGGTTGCAGCTCTTTTTATTCTGCTGATTGCCTGCATCAATTTCATGAACCTGTCTACTGCCCGGTCTTTGCTCCGCTCCAAAGAGGTAGGATTGCGTAAGGTAGTCGGGGCCTTCAGGGGCCAACTCGTAAGGCAGTTCCTCGGCGAGGCGGTCTTTCAGTCTCTGATCGCCATGATTTTAGCGGTGGGATTGGGGATTTTGCTTCTACCTGCCTTTAACCAACTAGCCAGGAAAAGTTTTGCAGCGGATATGTTCATTCGTCCGGATATTATCCTGGGCTGTTTGGCCATTGTTCTTGTTACTGGGATCTTAGCCGGATGTTATCCTGCATTTATTTTATCTGGTTTTCGTCCGGTTGCTGTTTTGAAAGGAACCGTCCGGACAACCGGTAAAAGATCTGTTTTTCGAAGGCTCCTGGTGGTCTTTCAATTCTCGGTCGCTGTGATCCTCATGGTCGGAAGTCTGGTGATCTATTCACAGATTCATTTCATGATGAACAAAGATTTGGGATACGAGAAGGAGAATTTGGTTACCTTGGATCTGAATGGGAATGTCCAGAAAAATTATGAAGCTTTTAAAAATGAACTTATCGGGAATCCCAATATCTTGAATGTCACACGCGTCAGTGGTCTGCCCATCTATGGTTACTACTTCTCCAACAGCCGGTGGAACTGGGAAGGGAAGGATCCGGACAAGGATATCCTATTCCGAGCAAATTTTGTGGACTATGACTATTTAGAAACGCTCGGCGTGCAGGTCGTTCTAGGTCGGAACTTCTCCCAAGATTACGGTGCTGACGAGATGGCGATCATCATAAACGAAACCTCTCAGAAAGCCATGGGCTTTGATGATCCGATCGGAAAGCGTGTCACTCTAGGAGAAGACAACGAATTCCATATCATAGGTGTGGTAAAGGACTTCCACTATGTGTCTTTGCGGACAGAGATCGAGCCTTTGATCCTGCTGCTCGATCCAGAGCGCAGCAGCTCGATTGTGGTCCGCATTCGATCGGAGAACACTCCTCAGACCCTGAAATTTATGGGTGGAATATGGGAAAGGTTTGCTGGAGATTATGAATACGATTATCGCTTTTTAGACGAAAGACTAGATGCCCTCTACCGCTCTGAGGAACGCGTGGGAAGGATCATCAATATTTTTACCGTTTTATCCATCTTTGTTTCCTGCCTGGGTCTTTTCGGATTGGCTTCTTTCATGGCTTTGAGGCGCACCAAAGAGATCGGCATCCGGAAAGTTCTCGGCGCCACGGTTTCGGGCATTGTGGTTCTTCTCACTAGAGAGTTTTCCAGATGGGTGCTGGTAGCGAATTTGTTCGCCTGGCCCTTATCCTATTTAGCCATGAATCGCTGGCTCGAGGAGTTTCCCTACCGGGCAGATATCAAACCCTGGATTTTCCTGGGGACGGGATTGGCAACATTTATGGTAGCGATCCTAACGGTTAGTTATCAATCGATTAGAGCCGCCCTCTCCAATCCAGCCGACTCCCTGAGATACGAGTAAAGTTACTTAAGTTTTAAAAAGAAAATAGGATAATTCTTTTTTCCCCTTTTTGTTTTTCTCTTTTTCTAATCGCTCTACGAGGAACAAAACATTAGGGTTTGAGTATCAAATTCGATATAATGAAAAACCAGAGAAGAGACTATTTACCCATGAAAAAGATTGGTGTTTTAACCAGAGATTGTGCTGGGATCAATGCGGCTCTGAGGGCGGTGGTGAGGATGGCTGTCTGTTACGGCATAGAAGTCGTTGGCGTGATCAAGGGATATGATGGGCTGATTAGAGGGGACCTGAAAAAGCTGAGCAGGCAGTCAGTTTCCGGGATTCTCAGCCTGGGAGGCACCATCCTGAAAACAGCCAGGTCCGAGAAATTTTTTACAGAAGACGGACAAAAACAGGCAGTAAAAACCATAAAAGAAAACCAGCTCGATGGTTTGATCGTGATCGGAGGCAATGGCTCATTGATGGGCGCCCATATTTTGGCCACCAAATACCAGATTCCTGTCATTGGAGTCCCGGCCACAATTGACAATGACATTAATGGGGTCGAGATTTCGATCGGTGCCGACACAGCAGTCAATGTTGCAGTCGAAGCCTTGGATAAAATTAGAGATACATCGACAAGCCTGGAAAGAATTTTTGTGGTCGAAGTGATGGGACGCGATTGCGGCTACATCGCTCTCCGGGTTGCCCTTGCTGGGGGGTGTGAAGAGGTCCTGATCCCGGAAAAAGACATGGATATGGAGAAGATTTGCAATGAAATCGTCGAAGGAAGCCGTAAAGGGAAAAAAAGCTGGATCGTTATTGTGGCAGAGGGAAAAGCCAAGGGCAGTACTGTTGCTGAGACCATCATACAGAAGACGGGGCTGGAAACAAGGCTGACCGTTTTGGGGTATATCCAGCGGGGAGGGTCCCCCACAGCCTTTGACAGAATTCTGGCTGCCCGCTTGGGAAGCTTTGCCGTTGAAACTTTAAAGGATGGACAGACCGATATGTGTGTGAGCCTCAAGGAGGATGGACTGGTCACCGTGCCCTTGGAGTATGCTGTTCAACCAAAAAAGATCGAATTTGAACGCGATTATCGCTTGATCAAGATTTTGACTTGAAGAGCCGGAATTAATCTATAAATTTTCAGTCTCCATCAAGGCCTCTTTGAATTGTCGAGTGGTTTGAGGAAAAGAGGCTCCAGTAGTAAGGAGGAAGATCATGACAACAAATATAGAAGACTTACTGGGCGATGAAGCCTCCAATCTCCTGGACCATGTGTGCAGTACCATTCCCCAAGAATATCTCAATCTTCCTGGCAAGGATTTCGTGGAAAGAGTCTTCTCGATTTCGGATAGGTCGAAGGAAGTACTGGAGAATCTGAACAGAATGTTTGATCATGGACGCTTGAAAGGAACAGGATATCTCTCTATTCTGCCTGTAGACCAAGGGGTGGAACATTCAGCAGGAGCCTCATTTGCTCCCAATCCTTTGTATTTCGATCCCGAAAACATCGTCAATCTCGCCATGGAAGCGGGCTGCAACGCAGTGGCTTCCACGTTGGGAGTTTTGGGCATGGTTTCCCAGAAATATGCATCCAAGATCCCCTTTATCTTGAAGATCAATCACAATGAGCTTTTATCTTACCCAAACACTTACGATCAAAGGATGTTTGCGACACCAGAGCAGGCCTATAACATGGGAGCAGCAGGTGTAGGCGCGACCATCTATTTCGGATCAGAGGAATCCCGGAGACAGATCGAAGAAGTCTCTGATGCCTTCCAGGTAGCCCACGAAATGGGGCTTTTTACTGTGTTGTGGTGCTATCTCAGAAACCCTGCCTTTAAGAAAGAGGGAATCGATTACCACACCTCTGCAGACTTAACCGGTCAGGCTAACTATTTGGGAGCGACCATCGAGGCGGATATCATAAAACAAAAACAACCCACCAGCAATGGAGGTTATTTGGCCTTGGATTTTGGAAAAACGCATCCTCTTGTGTACGAAAAACTCACCACAAACCATCCCATCGATTTGACCAGATACCAAGTCGCGAACTGCTTTATGGGAAGAGTCGGCCTCATCAACTCGGGCGGAGCTTCGGGAGAAGACGATCTCAAACAAGCTGTAAGGACGGCTGTCATCAATAAACGGGCGGGAGGAATGGGCCTTATCCTGGGAAGGAAAGCGTTTCAAAAACCCATGGAAGAGGGCGTAAAGATCATCCATGCGGTTCAGGATGTGTATCTTTCTAAGCAGGTAACCTTAGCCTGATCTGGTTGAATCTTTACTTTGTCTTTTTTTTGGAATAAAATAAATGTTCATCAGCGAATAGGAATGTCATAGTCTAGAGAAAATAAAATCTTAAGGAGGGAACCATGTTTTCAAAATTGAGATTTTTTGCATTCATTTTAGTTCTCGCACTTCTAGTGCCCGTCGGATGTAAGCAGAAGGCAGCCGAGGAAGCGGAGCTCAAGATCGATTATGAAAAATACACCCTTGATAATGGTTTGGAAGTTGTTCTTCACGAAGATAAGTCCGATCCCATCGCAGCTGTTGCGGTTCAATACCATGTCGGTTCCAATCGGGAAGTACCAGGGCGCACTGGATTTGCCCATCTGTTCGAACACATGATGTTCCAGGAATCCCAGCATGTCGGGCAGGACCAGTTTTTTAAGAAGATACAGGAAGCAGGCGGCATGCTCAACGGAGGCACAAGCCGAGACGGCACGATTTATTTTCAGGTTGTTCCCAAGAATGCCTTAGAGATGGTACTCTGGCTAGAGGCTGATCGGTTAGGATTTTTGCGTCCAACCATCACTCAGGAAGCCTTTGCCAATCAACAAAACGTCGTCAAGAACGAAAAAAGGCAAGGAGAGAACCGTCCCTACGGCTACACAACACATATCATCGGAAAGCTGCTCTATCCTGAAGATCATCCTTACAACTGGACTGTGATTGGCTCCATGGAGGATCTCACACTGGCCACTCTGAAAGATGTCCATCAATTCCATCAAAAGTGGTATCGCCCGAATAATGCATCCCTGGTTGTGGCGGGCGATTTCGATTGGGAACAAACAAAGCAGTGGATCGAGAAATATTTTGGCGAGATAGAAACTGGAGAATCGGTCGAAGATCCTAAACCTCAGCCTGTTACTCTGGATAAGATCAAGATGGCCTATTGGGAGGATAAATTTGCCAATTCCCCTGAGTTGAACATGGTCATCCCGACTATCGAACAGTATCATCCTGACTCCTATGCTTTGAGCTTTTTGGGACGGTTGTTTTCTTATGGGAAAAAAGCACCGCTCTACAAGGTCATCGTTGAAGAGAAGAAGCTTGCGCCATCTGTTTCAGGATTCCAGATGAGCAACGAGATTGCCGGAGAATTTCGCATTCGAATCCGGACCTTCCCTAATGTCAATCTAAACGATGTCAAGGAAGCCATTTTTGAGAGCTTTCAGAGATTAGAGACAGAATCTTTCACAGAAGAGGATGTCGAGCGCATCAAAGCAGGACTGGAAACCAGTTTTTACAACGGCATGTCCAGCATATTATACAAATCTTTCCAACTCGCCCGGTACAACGAATATGCTGGCTCTCCAGGATATATCACTACAGATCTTGAAAGCTTAAAGGCTGTTAGCAAGGAAGATATTCTGCGTGTTTATGAGACATACATCAAAGACAAACCGTATGTGATGACAAGTTTTGTGCCTAAGGACCAGTTGGATTTGATTGTCCAAGGATCAGAACCTTTTACTATCGTTGAGGAAGCAGCAGAGGCTGAGAAAATTGCAGCGGAAAGACCTGTGGAAGAGCTAAAAATTGAGCCGATCCCTACTTCTTTCGACCGAGGCGTCGAGCCTCCAAAAGGCCCTGATCCTGAAATCACGCTTCCAGCCATCTGGGAGGATGAATTATCCAATGGGATGAGGATTTATGGGATCGAACACACGGAGTTGCCCCTTGTCCAATTTTCTATGACTATCAAAGGTGGACAGTTGTTGGATGATATGAACAAGGTCGGTGTGGCCAATCTGATAACCGATATGATGATGGAAGGGACAAAGAACAAAACTCCTATTGAGTTGGAGGAGGCTATCGAAGAATTGGGTGCCAATATTTATATGTACACAGGCCGTGAAGACATCACAATGAGTGTAAATTGTTTGTCTTCCAAGTTTAATGAGGTGTTCCGGCTTGTGGAAGAAATCCTCCTGGAACCCCGATGGGACGAGAAGGAATTCGACCGGATCAAGAAACAGACTATAGAGACCATCAATCGCAACAAGGTCAATCCGAGTGCAGTTGCGCGGAATGTTTTTGACAGGCTTATCTATGGCGACAATCACATCTTCAGCATTTCGACTTTGGGAACGAAGGAGTCAGTTGAGGCCATTACCATCGAAGACCTGAAAGCTTATTACGAAAAGAGTCTCTCTCCGTCCGTGGCCCATATGGTAATAGTCGGCAATATTTCCCAAGAGGCTGTTGTCGGTACATTTCGATCCCTTGATGGGAAGTGGGCAGCCAAAGAAGTCGCTTTCCCGGAGTATGAACTGCCAACTCCCCCAGAAAAGCCTATAGTCTACTTCGTGGACATGCCTGGAGCTCGTCAGTCGATGATCAACATCGGGAATCTTTCCATGCCCGCAACAGATCCAGATTACTACCCTGCTTTTGTCATGAATTACAAGCTGGGAGGAAGCTTTAACGGATTTGTGAACCTGGTCTTGAGAGAAGAGAAAGGCTATACATATGGGGCTAGAACATTCTTCAGGGGGTATCTCAATCCTGGAACCTTTACAGCCTCTTCTTCGGTTCAATCCACTGCTACGCAGGAATCGGTTCAGATTTTCAGAGATTTGATGTTGAAGTATCGGGAGGGAATCGCTCCTGAAGATTTAACGTTCACCAAGGATGCCCTGGTCAAATCCAACGCCCGGAATTTCGAAACCCTGGGAAGCTTGCTCGGGATGCTGAACAACATAGCAACTTATAATCGTCCTTTGGATTACATCAAGCAGCGGGAAGAATTCGTCAGGAATTTGACCTCAGAACAACATAAAGAGTTGGCACAAAAGTATATCAATCCTGACAGAATGATCTATCTTATCGTTGGAGATGCTGCCACTCAGATGGAACCCTTAGAAAAGCTTGGGCTGGGTAAACCGATCCTTATTGAACAGAAATAGAACTCTGTAGATCCCATTCCCTGAACGGACCGACTGTTAGAAAAGTCTATCCTAGAGTTCATACAGGTACGAGCCTTTTTTAATGATCTGCTTTCCTTCTTTTCCCATGCAAAAGAGAAGATCCAGGACTGAGAGCTTTCTCAAGAACGTTCCCCAGAACTGTGGGTACTGGGGAGGTTCATAACGCAGCAAAAAAATCTTGATGTTTTCTTTTTTGAACTCTTCGCAGTCAATAGCCTTATCTGAAAAGTAGGGTAAGAGAACTTCCTTCGCGTTCAGTTCTTTGGCCAGGGAAACGAGGAGCGCTGTTCCTTTTTCTTTGATTCCTACTTCTGATTGGAGTGTGAATTCTCTTTCGATCTCAAACTCCTCTGTGACGACCTTCAAGAGCTTCAGGATTAAATAAAGAAATTTCTCGTCTTGAGCTTCCACAGTCGACTTTATTTTTTCGAACACAGGGAAAAAATAGATGGATTTCACGTAGAAATGGTAGAGCGTCAGCAGAAAGTCCTTCGCCCATCGTTCTTTTTCATAGAGCTCGAGATCTTTGATCTTTTGACGCCCCCTGCCTTTTCGTTTGAGAGGAACAGAAATCCAGACTTCACCTTTTGGACCTTTGATCCGGTTCCGGTTGACATACGTGAATCCCCTGGCCAGCAAGGTGTCGTCCAGCAGAACCATTTTGTCCGAATGCATCTGGCGGGCAAAGAATCCCCCCCATGGAATGAAGGATGGCTGGTTAAAACTGATTCGCGATGACACAGTAATTCGTTCGTTTAATTTTTTTGGCGCTAAATGATCTCCAGTCGTCTTTGCTGGGGAGTTTGGGGAATTCGGCATGGGGTTCTTTCTGGTACCAGAATGCAACTGATGAGATGTCATCCTGGAGCGGCAGATACCGTCCTCCAGAGCGCCAACCGAGCGCTTGGATTGTGACACGGAGGTCTTGCTCAAAACGGACAGGATCCATGATGTGCCAGCGGTACAATCCGAATCGCTGCTGGGACTGCCATTGGCCGTCTGGAATTATCACTTGGGGCATTCCGGCGTAGGGAGTCGTGTATTCTTTGTATTTTCCATCCACCGTAAATCCATATGAGCCGCAGAAATAGTCTTCGGTTCCCGTCCCGCAGATTGTCGGAAAATTTTTGTCTCCATCAATATAGAACTTGATCTCTCCTTCTCCCCACCATCCGGTATTGTTGGCCTGCCAGCACATGTATGTCCCGACAAAATGGCCCCATCCTTTGAGACCATCGACGATCGTGTAATCCGATTTGTAGGGCAGCGGATTGCTCCGTCGGAACTGGGCATGAAAATAGGCGGCATCATCTGGAATTTCAGTAAGAGTGTAGTTGATTTGATAATAAAGGGTCATCTTTTTTTCATCCAGATTTTCCATGGTGACCTTGCAGGATTTCCGGAACGGCATGACCCAGTAACAGTTCAGACCACTGCCAGGATTGACACAGATGGGAAGGGAGGAAACTTGGGCGAATTTTCCCCATCCGCAGGCGAAGAAATCACCCACAGGCACCTCTACGGATGGCTCTTTCTCGCCATCCCAATAAAACCTCAAAATGGAATAGCGCCAGTTGCCCGACGGCGTCATCCAGATCTGCTGGATCGCCCCAGGTCCGTTTATTTCGGCCAGGACATAAGTCTGATTTGGCTCGATGTGGATGTATGGGGAAACTTTCCAGCCCTGTCCTAGATCTCGCGCAGCATTTTGTGCCAGTCCATCCACTGACATTCCGCCCTTGCCTTTTTCCCCCGTGAAGTTTTCTGGACTTATTGACCGCGATTTGGCGTGGGAAAGCCGGTACAAATTGCCAAGGTTGAGATAGAGTCCGTCAAACATTTTTTCCTCCGCAGCATACAAAACCAGTGCAGCAAGCATCAGAGCCAGAGTGATAAAAATCCATTTTCTCTTCATAGATAACCTCCTTTTCATAGATTGGTTTGGTGGAAATGATAAGGTGTGAAAGAAGTCTTGTGAAATCCAACCCAAGGAATGATTTATAATTTCTATCCCACAGTTGTCAAGAGGATACGAAATCTTTATTAATCAGATTTTCCATACTGTCCTTGAGCACGAAGCTTGGTCGTTGAACAATCTTGACTTATGAATTACCCAGGTAAGATAATAGAAAAAAAATCAAGGAGAGAGGAGGGAGAAAAAATGAGACATCAATATTTTTATAAGAAAGGCAGCAAGATAAATCTTTCGAGACGGGAATTTATGGCTGGTTGTGCAGCCTGCGCTGCCTATGCATCGACATTTGGCATGGGGTTGGGAAAGTCTTTGGGGGCAGCTCAGCATTCTTTGATCTCGGATTCAAAGGGGGAAAAACCCAAGGTACGGCTTGTCTTTTCACACATTCCACCCGAAAAACCCACCTGGCCCAATATAGGTTATGATTATGATGGTCGAAAAAAAGAGCTCACGAACAAGCTTCAGAAGTCTCTGCCGGGAATTGATTTTTCACCTATCACAGTACAATCCGCACAGGATGCTGAGAAGCTTCTTCAGAGTGATGGGGATACAGATGGATATGTCGTCTATCTCGTAGGGATCTGGACCGGAGCTGCAAGGAAAATTGCCGCCTCTGGGAAGCCGACCATTCTCGTCGATGATCTCTATGCAGGTTCTGGTGAATTCTTGATCGAGTATGCCAGAGCTCTGAGGGAAGGACATAGAGTCGCCGGCGTGTCTTCATCTCGGTTCGAAGATGTGGTGGAGGCTGTTGGATGCTTCGAGTGCATTAAAAAACTTCGCTCATGCACGATACTGGATGTGACTGATTCCGAAGGATTCTGGGGAGATCCGAACGTGATCAAGGAAGTCTTCGGAACAGAAGTACGAAAAATCAATTCTCCAGAAATCAATGAAGCCTACAAAAAAGCCGATCGTGTTCAGGGAGATCGATGGGCAAAACAATGGATCCAGAACGCGCAGAAAGTGGTGGAGCCTACCCACGAAGAAATCAAGAGGTCGGGCGCTATGTATATCGCCCTTCTCGACTTGCTCAGCAGATATAAGGCGCAGGCTATCACCATAGATTGTTTGAGTCTGTTTTACGGAGGAAAGCTCCCTGCTTATCCCTGCTTGGGATTTTTCCAGCTCAACAATGACGGATCGGTAGGAGCCTGCGAGGGAGATTTGCCTTCCACGATGATGATGCTCCTGATGACCAATCTGGTGGGACGTCCTGGATATATCTCTGACCCGGTCATCGATACCTCTACGAACCAGATCATTTATGCCCACTGTGTGGCATCCAACAAAGTCTTCGGTCCCGAAGGGCCGTCAAATCCCTATCTCATCCGTAACCACTCGGAGGACCGAAAGGGAGCGGCTGTCCAGTCGCTCATGCCAGCCGGTGAACTGACGACATCGATTGAATTGAACACAGACCGGAAAGAGATAGTCATGCACCAGGCTACAACCGTCGGTAATATCGAAGAAGACAAAGCATGCCGCACAAAACTCGCTGCCGAAATCAAGGGGGATATCGATAAGCTGATGACTGAGTGGGACCGTTTCGGCTGGCACCGCGTCACGGTTTTTGGTGACCACAAAAAAGCAGTAGAGATAATTAGTGCACTTTTGGGGATTAAGATCGTACGGGAAGCCTGATTTACCTCTGATAAGTTCTCCGGATACAAGTTACCAAATAATGTGAAGACTAAAGGAATCTCCATATGGAATCTGCGGATTTTCTTTTTTTGAAATTTCCGTACCATTGGCAGAGAAAATAAAGGATTACCAGAGCTGCTAGCCATACGAGATACATAATAGCTAAGCCTGAACCTCCACTGGAAGCAAAGAAAAGGCCGATGACGGCGAATAAATAGAGATGAACAATATAAAAGAATAAGGCAGAACGACCAAAGACCAGAAGGGGCTTTCCCAGATGATCGAGACTTGATTGTACTCGGGAGAATATTCCAATAAATATCAGGCATAGGCCAAGAGTCAAGAAGGTGAAGACCACGCTGGGTGGGTACTTTGTGACATTGAGGTAAGCGACTAAAGAGGAGCTTTGAGGGGGGTGGATGTTCCCAAATCCACCGATAGTCCTGAGCACGAAGAAGGCGAGGAGAAAAATTCCACCGAGGATGAATGACCATCTGTAGGCCTGGGATTTGTTGTGCAGAAGCCATTTTCCGAAAATAAGTCCAAAGATCACGATTCCCAGCCAGGGAATTAT
>JGI2171J19970_10001590_pt1 | contig 12666 bp, 8 predicted proteins | sample DeeMarSWOR324_28_FD_19970 | JGI IMG/M metagenome (IMG submission 19970) | reverse complement strand
TCTCAGCACAAAATATCCTGCTACACTAGGAGCAAAAACACAAAATATTCCTGGAAGAAAATTTGATAAAGCATACCCTCTCCCTCTCTGTTCAGGTGGAATGCTATCGGCGAAGGCGGCCATGAGGGCGGGTTGATAGATTAGAGTCATGCTGGAAAGCATTGCAGCGACAAAAATCCACTGCCAATTTGGAGCGTAGGCGTAAGGCAAGTAGGTTAAAGCGGCGGCAAAGGACATGATGGCGATGATCAACTTCCTTCCAAACCTATCCGCGATAAATCCGCCTGGAATACGGACAACACTAAGGATTAGCGTGGAGATGCCGTAGATCATTCCCATAATGATTTCGTCGGCTCCTAAGGCGAGAATATACACTGGCTCGTAAGTATATACCATGACCGTTGCTGGAGACCAAAGCACCCAGCTGAGAGTTAGAATTAATAGATTTCCTCTAAAGTATGAAAGGTTCTGCTTCAACTTTTGAAACCATACCAAGCTTATTCACCATTCACGGAACCTTAAGAAAGGGAAACAATAAGGTTGACGGCACAATTTAGCTTTTTATCAAAACACGCGCTCTATTTTTCCTCGAGCATCATGCATGCATCTTATTGATTGGCAACTAAACAGAAAAAATAGTTGTTAAGGTTGAGTACTGGACATCGCATATTCTCTTAGTCTTTTCTCATACACGGTTCTAGGCGTATAGCCCATGGAACTCACGTAGGTATTGAAATCAATCACGCTCTTACCCTTTTCTACGGCAAGTGATTGAATCTTCCTCAACTCTTCGCCAGCCATACAGTAGCAAGGAGCGTAACCTGGCGAGTCTTGAAAAGTGAAGATTTCGTTGTAAAGCATCTTCTTGGATAGACCAGTTTGCTCGTGGGCCCAATTAATGAATTCTGTGGCGCTTTGTTTACCCATGTTGATGCGTACGTCTCCTATTGCTCTAAGGAACCGTAGTATACGCCACTCCATAACTAAGAATTCGATCTCGAGTATGACTGTGTCTAAATCTCCAATAGCCCTGAGAGCATCTAAAAGCTTCTTCTCGTCGCGTGTGAGTTCCTTCTCTTTTTTTCTCGCCAACTGTTTCATCAGCGAAATGAACTCTATCTCTCTGAAGAATGAAATGGCCTCGCTGATCTGCTGTCCCGTGGTAGCGTCCAGCAACTCTATCAACTTTGGCTTGGCAGCGAAGTCAGTGGCTGAATTGGAGTGGTTTATGCAATGCCCATATTCTTCATGAATAATATCATTAATTAGGTCTGGGGCGCCTACTAATGCTGATCTCTTAGGATCAGTTGTGATAAAGAATTCGTTGAAGGGTTTATCAGTTAAAGTGTCAAACCAGCTTGCAGCTGCGGATGTGATGAGACTTACAAGATAGGAAGGGGTCTCTACAACTCGAGTATCGTAGGTAGGTGTTATCTTCACCAAGTGATTTTCAACAACCTTCTGCAACTTTTCTCGGATGTTAAGGACAAACTCCACGACTCTGGATTTCTCCACGTTTCGTTTCTTCGTCATTTCGTCGGCTACCAATTCAACTTTTGTTTCTATCCCATATATCCCAGCTAGTTTTTCCGTGATTTCCATAAGCAACGGCATCTCTCTTCTTAGCCATCGCAGCGCCTTGCTTTCAATCTCATTTGCGGTTTCAGGGTAGTCATACAGGTCCTTCAAGAGTTTGGGATATATCTCCTTCCGTCCAATATCGCCNCCTTCTCTTTCNAGGATTGGAAAAACCTCTTCGAAACTTCCCTCCTTCACGCCCTCCACGTGGAATGCCTTCACGTAATCATCCACTACTCCTTTGAGATGATGAATTTCTTCTCGCAACTGCTCGTTTTCTGTCTCGTTGCGAATTGTTTCGAGTATGCCTAGTAAGCTGTTTCCTCCGTAACATGTGATTACGCGTATCTCAATCGGCCACTTCCTTTTAGTTAGCCTCTTCTTCGAAACTCGCAAGGCTTTGTTCGCGTAAGACGTTAAGGAGAGCAGATGTTCAACGTTGATTCCTTCCTTCACCAAGTATCCGTAGAACACCCAAAGCGAGTTTTCCAAGATCATGTAAGGCTCCTCAAAACACAATTCAGTTTCTAAACACTGCAGAAACTTCTGTTGCACTCTATCCTTTGCATGCGCCTTCAACTCTGCAATCTTTTCTAACGCACGTTTCACGTTTTCTTCGGTCGGCACAAACAACTTACCCGCGTAATTGTCTAAACCAGCCGTAAACGCGCTTGACGGGGTCAGTTCCTTCCAAAGCTCGAAAATTTCCTCCTCGACTTTGCTCTGCGATATTTTCACAACTGTCACGCTCCTTGGTCCATTCTCTTTGAGACGAATCATAAAGGTCTTCATGAATATTTGTCTTATGGACACAAACGTGTTCTTCATAAGAAAACTAACATCTTATACTTAACCATCTTAGCGCAACTGTTATTTTTAGGAATTAGAAACCTATAAGCACGCGCGCGCAAATCTGATGTAGTGGGGTGAAAATGGGGTACATTATTTCACATCCTTGGTTGAAGCTTGAAATTAAGATTGAGGAAATCAAAAAGTTATACGTCCATGAGGAGATTATCCCAAGCATTGTTGAATGGCTATCTCGTGAAATCAACCGGGGAATTTATAGAAACCCGGTAATTGTTGACAAAGAGACGCTTGTGGTTTTAGATGGAATGCATAGAGTAGCTGCTCTTCAGCATCTTGATTGCAGGCTAATACCTGTCTGTCTAGTGAATTATAACAACCCAAGCATAAGGGTGGAAAGCTGGTTCAGAACCATAGAAAACGGACAAAAAACTGGCGAAAACGTAAGAGAAGACCTAGAAAAGGCCGGCTACAACCTTAAGGAGATCGCAGAGAATGAGCTGAAGAGAAAACTGCATGAGAGAGAAATCATAATAGGAATAGTCACTTCGAGGAAGTGTTATTACATCCCTGGGAAGATCGAGAGCATAAAGGAAATCTATGAATACATCAAGCAACTTGAAAAAAAACTTACGTCGGTTGGTTATGATATTGGTTACGAAACAGAAAACGATGCTTTGAACAAAGTCAAATCGGGTAAAGCATTAACTGCGATTATTGCACCAAGAATCACAAAAAGGGATGTCATCACCACAGCTCTCTCTGGAGAGGTGTTTGTGCACAAGTCAACGCGTCATGTGATTCCAGCCCGCCCTCTTTTCGTGAACGTGCCTATGGAGTGGCTTAATATGGATTCAAAAGAAGCAAACAAGCTTCTTTTTGAATACCTCTCTAAGAAAAAACTGAGGCACCTACAGACTGGACAAACTCTTGATCGACAATACAAGGAAGAGCTTTACGTTTTCAGTGATACATAACTAAATCTTAATCAGTTTTTTGGCAATTGGACCAGTTCTTTCGGAGCATTGTTGCTATTGCTCTCTGGCTTTCTAATGTTTGACCTCCGATGCACGCGCGCATAACTAACCATAACATGAAATGATGCTAGACTGTAACAAAACAGTAACAATTCACTTTTTTTGTTGAGTCGTGTATTTTCAATGAGTAACCATGTTAAAAGGTTACTCCAACCTATGTTAGAGTAACAGAAAAAAACCAGAACCGTTTCTACTCAATTTAGCCTCCTTTTCTGAATTGATGTTGAGAAAACCTGAATTCTTTAAAAATATTGGTTTGAAACGGTTGGAATTGGACCCGGAGACGAGGCTTTGGCTCACCGGCCAAATGAACACGTATGCATGAGGGACGTGGAAAAAGCCGTACAAGCGTACGTTGCCATAGTTGAAAGTTTAATCTCATGAAACTCGAAACAAGGTTTAAGAAGCGGTTCGAACAAGCGTGCACAGCGTGAATTCTAGAGCGTTGAGTAAGCAAGATTAAAATACGATATACAAAGACCTATTTCAACGGTGTTTTTGCAGATGTCGGGGAATCTTAAGGGCAGGGCGCGCGCAATCATAGCCCTGATAATGGGAGGACAATAAGATGGCCATCAAGTGGGATAAAAACAAAGAGGCTTTGGACGACTTGTTCCAAAGCATTGGTGGGACTCCTCTTGTTAAGCTGAGGAAAATCCCGGAAGCCGAAGGCATAGATGCCGACATTTTGGTGAAGTTAGAATACGTTAATCCCACGGGGAGCTTGAAAGATAGGATATATTTTGAGATGATAACAAAGGCGATTGAGGCTGGCAATTTAAAACCAGGAATGGAGATCATTGAAGCTTCGACAGGAAATGCGGGGATTGCCTGCACATTTGTCGGCGAAATTTTAGGTTATAAGGTTACGATAGTAATACCCGCTGGAATGAGCCAAGAGAGAATGAAAATCATTCGTGCCTATGGAGGAGACATAATTTTCACGCCGGGTGCCGAGAGTGATGTTGATCTGTGTCTGAAAAAGATAAATGAGTTGAAGAAGGAAAACCCCGGGAAATATTGGTGGCCAAATCAATATAACAATTCCAACAACCCGATGGCCCACTACAAATCAACTGGTCCAGAGATTTGGCAGCAGGCTAAAGGGAAAGTAGATTGCTTTCTGGCGTCACAGGGTACCGGCGGGACGTTAACTGGCGTTGGCAGATTCTTGAGGGAAAGGAATCCTAATATTGCCCTCTACGCGGTTGAACCATCGGAAGCTCCGATGTTGTCGAAACGAGAGTGGGGCTCCCATAAGGTTGAGGGCATTGGAGACGGTTTTGTACCCTTCAACCTAGACTTAAGTCTCCTTAAGGGGATTGTGACCACCACCTCAGAGGAAGCAATTAACATGGCAAAGAGATTAGCTTTAGAAGAGGGGGTCTTTTGCGGAATTTCTTCAGGTTGCAACATGGCTGCAGTGGTGAAAATTGCTAGGCGTCATCCAGAGTTTAAGACAATAGTGACGATGATTAACGATACTGGACAGAGATATCTCTCTACCGAACTCTGTGGAGAAACAAAAGCGGTGGATATTCCAAAACGCAAACACCCTTTGGATGAATACACAATCAGTGAATTGAACAAGTATCAAGCCAGCTGGGAGATCATAGAGTAAAAGGTTCCGGAAAAAGGAACTTCTAAGCCAAGATGGCGGTCGTTTCTCTGACTAAGACTGAGGAAGTGAGGCTCTGGAACGTGCTAAGGTAGTTTACTGCGTTTGTGCGCGCATTTGTTCCAAATGAACCGTTACGACTCACATCCTTCAATCTGGGCAGCACCCACTGACTCCAGTTTATACCATTAAGTGGGCACACTAGACCCACAGGTGTTGGAGGCGATACGATTATTCTTTGTCGACAGCTAAGACTCCGCCTCTGGCCGTCATTGCTTTAGGCTAGGTTTCCAAACGATTCAGTATCCTTAATAAGAGTGATTGTAATTCCTTGTTGCGTTGCTCCTGTTGGCAAGTCTTTCTAAGACGAGATCCGTGAGGGCCCTCACAAGTTTTCTCTTCGTCTCAAGATCTCTTGCTGCAACAAGATATTCCCCACCTGGGGACCATTACCATGTGTAATCACTATTCTGTATCTCTTGAAGAGTTTCGCAATTGATCTCGTGGGCAGTTTAAGATTCTCAAACTGCTCTTCAGCGGTTCCCCTTTCTCCCTTTTTCACAAGAGCATTGCCACCAAGGGCAATCAAAACAGTCTCTTTTTTGGTCACCTCTAGCCCTCAGCGCGATTTAAAACGGCGAGTGTGAGGAAATGGACCAGCCGCGCGCACCCCATCTTCCAATGCCTCTTAGAATATTTTATTCTTTTGGCAATCGTTCGCTCAAGATCTCCATGAGATTCGGTGAACTTAACTCTTGAAGTTCGTATGTCACCCGTACAACTGCCTTATTTAGGTTGAGTACTGGACGCAAGTCGATTGGAGTTCCAACTACCACCACATCAGCGGGCGAGGCGGTGATTGTTTCCTCCAGTTCTTGAATTTGAACCTGCCCATAGCCAACAGCAGGAAGGACAGGGCCCAAGTGTGTGTACTTCTGATATGCCTCCATAATTGAACCTACTGCATAGGGTCTTGGATCGACTATTTCCCTTGCGCCAAATCTTTTCGCTGCTATCGTGCCAGCACCATACGGCATTTCTCCATGCGTAACAGTCGGTCCGTCTTCGATGACTAAGACACGTTTATCCTTGATCAACTCTGGCTTGTCCGCGGTTATAAGTGAAGCGGCTTTAATCACGATGACCTTGGGGTTCGCTTCCCTGACGTTTCTCGCAACGGCTTCGACATTTTTGGGATTCGCAGTGTTCACCTTGTTTATTATAACCACATCGGCCATTCTTAGGTTAGCTTCGCCCGGATGATACTTCAGTTCATGACCGCTTCTGTGGGGATCAGCAACCACTATGTGAAGGTGTGGCTTGTAGAAGGGTAAGTCGTTGTTACCCCCGTCCCAGACGATCACGTCAGCTTCCTTCTCAGCCTCACGCAAAATCTTCTCGTAGTCAACTCCCGCGTAAACAACTACTCCGTTGAGTATGTGATGTTCATAGTCTTCTCTCTCTTCAATGGTGCACTCATACTTGTCCAAGTCTTCTAATGTTGAGAAACGCTGACAACCCTGCTTTCTCAAGTCCCCATAGGGCATTGGATGCCGGATGACCACGACTTGGTGTCCTTTACTTTTCAGAACATTGCTGACTTTACGTGAGGTTTGGCTTTTACCGGAACCCGTCCGTACGGCGCAGACTGAAACTACTGGAACCCTTGTTTTCAGCATGGTTGTTGATGGGCCCATCAGGCGAAAGTCCGCACCAGCGGCGAGAGCAATGGACGCCCTGTGCATGACGTACTCGTGGGGAACATCGCTATAGGCAAAAACAACTTGCTCAACTTCGTATTTCCTGACAAGTTCCGGAAGTTTTTCCTCCGAGTAAATCGGAATTCCCTCAGGATAATTTGGTCCAGCCAATTCTGGAGGGTAAGTTCGCTCTTCTATTCCAGGAATCTGGGTTGCTGTAAACGCCACAACCTTGTAGGCGTCGTTTTTTCTGAAGTAAACGTTGAAGTTGTGGAAATCCCTTCCAGCAGCACCCATTATTATGACGCGAATTTTTTCCATCCATCTCACTTTCTACAAGCTCTTTTCAATTGTGGATACGCCTTCTTCATGTATACATGCATTGCGTCATTAAACTCTTTTCCTCTGTGCTGAACTGTCAAATTAAGAAAGCTCCATATACATTATTAATATATTGTTTAACAAAGCTACCCCATTTCGCGCTTCTTTTTTGTCGATAGATTTCGCTGAAAAGTGTTGTCGCGCGCAATCATACTTAGGCTACCATTACACAGACACACCTTTTTTCTGTTACAGTTTTGCAGATTTTCTGAACATTGTATAAACATCATAGCTGTATCAAACTGTTTCGCGCGCGCAGCGTGGTTATGGCCATAATTTTTCAAGCTCTTCGGTGCTGGGTTTGACTGTAGATGCTTCTTTAAATGTTTTCTTTACTGCTTCAGGATTCTTCAATCCACTTCCAGTGATCAATACCACTACGGTTTCATCTTTCCCTACAACGCCTTCGTCAAGAACTCTAATTAATCCGGCGAGTGAAGCCACTCCCGAAGGCTCGGCAAATATGCCTTCGGTAGAGGCGAGAAGCCTCTGAGCCTTAAGTATTTCCTCATCAGAAACCGCTTCGGCCGTTCCCCCGTTCCTTAAAGCAACTAAAGCAGCATCCCTGTCCCATGGAAGCAAATCGGCTAGCCCCCCGGCAATAGTATTAGGGCGCTTCCACGGCTTAATTTCAAATGGTTTTTTTCCTTCCTTAAAAGCCCTTACGAGGGGGGCACAGCCAGCCGGTTGTATTGCAGCCAATCTTGGAATAGAATCAATAAAGCCGATCTTTTGAAAGTCTGTGAATCCTTTCCAAATTCCGGTCAAGAGGCACGCTGAGCCCACAGGAACGATGACCCAGTCGGGTAGACTCCAATTCAACTGCTCGATGATTTCGTAGGACATCGTTTTGGGGCCCTCAACTTGGTAGGGGTTGAAGGGCCCATAACTGGGGCAGGGATACCATCCATATTTTTCAACTGCCATGCGTAACATTTGAACAGTGGGATCCTTGCCCTCTTCAACTGTCCTTACCTTTACGACGTCAGCTCCATAGAGGCGAATTTGAGCGATTTTGGCAAAAGATGCAAACTCCAAAACAAAGGCGAAACATTTCAATCCAGCCTTTGCGGAATAAGCAGCTAACGATGCTGCAGCGTTTCCGCTGGAGGCTGTCGCCACAGTTTTAGTGCCGAATTCGAGAGCCTTAGACACACCAACTGTCATTGAGCGGTCCTTAAATGACCCTGTTGGATTTCTCGTTTCATCCTTTAAGTAAAGGTTTCTTAAACCCATTTCTCTAGCAAGATTACTTGCTTTTAGTAACGGGGTTCCGCCCTCACCCAACGTAACGATATACCTCTTGCTTTTAACGGGAAGAAACTCGTGATATTTCCATACGCTTGGAGCTCGCTTGCTAAGCATTTTCTTGTTCACACTTACGGCTAGAGCAGGATAATTGTAATAAATATCAAGGCGTCCATCATCCTTACTTGGGCACATACAGACTTTTTCGTCAGGTTGATATTCATTTCCGCATTGAGCACATTTCATTTTCGTAATGAAGGACATTTGTATCAGCTAGTTAGGTTTTACTACTATTGTATATAAGTGAATTCTTAGGATCAGACATCTCGCATACGACAGCCAGAAAGATTTCAAACGCTTGATGAATGGCTTAACAGATTAGCGGAGTCTCTATTCACAGCATGCGCATTTACTTTCTCCACAAAGGGAGAATTGCGCTATCCAAACCGAATAGGCCCACTTTCCGCATATATCTGCCGTCTATTCTTACTGGCTTTACTCCGTGGTACTCCAACGCCTCGTTCGTCTTGATCATATCATGGTATGCTATGACCTTGCCTGGCTTCAATGTCGCCACAGAACACGCCCATATTCCCTCTCTCAAGGCAGTAACGTAATGTTCATACTCAGTTTTGTAGTCGATGTCATTGGGGTCTCCGCCAACGTATATGATGTTATCTGGTTCAAGTATTTCGTCTTCTATCAAAGCGTCCAAGAAGCTGTCTTTAACGGCTACGCGTTTACCGTTCTTATAGATCTCCACAGTTCCTACATCCTTAATTGCGTCTATTTTCTCTTTCCTAAAAGGCCCAAATATATAGTCCACAAGCCATTCAGGGATTTTCTTGCCCGCTTCCCTATACTTTCTAATATTGGATTCCTTCCTCAAAGGCTCCCACTTCTCGAAATCCTTCCTTAACGTTTCTAACAACTTGATGAGCCACTTTCGTCCGCCTTTAGGCCAATCAAAGATGTAAGGTGTGCATAGGACTTTATTTTCATCCACCATTGTAAACATGCCATTAAGGTGCCAAGCGTAATGCCACAGCAAGCTACTACCACCACCGCTACCGAGTTCTATTGGATATTTGTGTACGGCGTAGATTGTCTGGTTTGGCAAAGCTTTTGACACTTCGATGGCTCCCTCTCTATAAGTTTGCCATCCTATTGCTATCGCTGTGGAGTCATCGCTTATGGCGCAGCAGTCTCCTCCTTCTAAGTAGCATCCGTTCTTGGTGCCCATGTCCAGCAGCAAATGCACGTTTTCCTTCATAACGGGGTGGTGTTCTAAAATTGCCTTCATGATTTCTTCTTCCCTAGACCTCCACCATGTCTGCTTATTGTTTATGATAAACCCATCCGAGGTCATCCATCCTTGTTCTGAAATATTGTTTAGCCACGGTACCGGTCGGATGCCGATTTTGAATCCGTCGCCATGTTTTAATATGGGGCAGTCTTGTCCAATGATTTGACTCGCGGTCAGATACTTCCATAAGTCGCCTAACAGTTTTTCTATTCTTGGCCAATCCCATCCGAAACAGGTCGACACAATATTTTTTAGCGTTGTTTTATCATCTCTGTATTCATCGAGGGTCTCCTGCAACAGATCTTTAAAGTCAAACAGCTTGATCGAAGGCAACACGTCCTTCACTATCTTTTGTAACTCTTTTGCTTCGTTCAAAAAGCCCTTTGCATCCTTTTCTGTATAGCGAGCGGCGGGAGTAATTATGGGATGATCTGCCTTGAGTGCTGACATAGCCCACTTGAGTTCAAGTCCGCCTGGGTAGACTATAGCAACTTTCAATTCATCTACATCTTTTGTTACAGTCCACATTCCTAACCACGTGAACTTGACATAATCGTATTCATATTTTACTTTTTTGCTTACTTACCTCGTCCAAATAAGATCATAACGAATTATCAATTTTTAGCCATTACAAAAGTACGTTTGAACGCGGTCGGGCACAGAAGGTACTGTATGCGGACAATCTTCGTGTGTATGCAAGCCTTTTGCGGGCACAAACTAACTGCAATTAACGCGCGCGAACGCTTTTGTCTCAGATTCGTCTGTATTCCATCTGATTTCCTTTTTCTCTCCGATCTCTGCTATGCGGTGCACACTGTGTGTAACCACGTGCAAAAGGGATAACCTCTATGACAATTAAGGACGAAATTTTGGAGGAACTTCGCAAAGGGACGCTTCGTGCGGAAATTAACAGAAGGTTTCGGAGTCAAAGCCAAAAATACGAAGCGATGAGAGAATTCTTGGGCGAAGCAAAGGAAANTGTGGAGAAAATGCACGAAGAACTTAGCTTCGGACAGACCTGCTTGGAACTAGGACTNCGCTTGAGAAAGCCACCCACGAGAAAGAAGAGGGNTCCGGTGAAATTCAGGAATTANTNCAAACCAAAGAGAAGCTAGGTGAAGAGGTCTCACGGAAAGCTGCGAAGCTGGACTTATCTCAACAGATCCAAAAGTTGTCGAGTCAGTGGTTCAATCAACTCTTTCCAGACTCAGTTAATGTGTGTATGGCGTTAAAATTTAACCCCAAACCCAAACCCACACACAATAGAAGAGGATTAGTAGATGAATAGCGCGCGCAACTTTTTGCATAACTGTAGTGTTTTTAACATATTCAGTAGTACACGCGCATGACTAGATTACTATGCCAAACGTAATAGCCTGCAAAAACATAAAAACTGACGGGCCCTTCTATAGCATACTGCAGGCGTTATTCATGTCTATTGATAAGAAATATGCTCTTGATTGGATTGAGAACAACAAGAAGCTACTTACTGAAATAAGCGATAAAGTGTGGGAGTTTGCTGAACTGGGCTTAATTGAGTTTAAGTCTTCAGCGCTTCTAGCAGATGAGTTGGAGAAGCACGGGTTTAGGGTTAAACGTGGAATTGCAGGTATGCCCACAGCTTTCGTAGCCGCTTGGGGTGAAGGAAAACCAGTTATAGGCATAATGGGCGAATACGATGCTTTGCCAGGGCTATCACAGAAAAAGGTTCCAAGGAAGGAACCAATAGAATCAGGAAAACCGGGACATGGATGTGGACACAACATTCACGGAACAAGCGGCATGGCAGCAACAATAGCAGTAAAAAAAGCCACGGAAAAACACAAAATAAAGGGCACCATCAAATTCTTTGGATGCCCAGCTGAAGAAAATTTCTCGGGCAAGGTATTCATGGTCAGGGAAGGCTACTTCAATGATGTCAATGCGGTAATTAGTCACCATCCGGACACCATGAATTGCGCGTCCTTGGAAAGCAGCTTAGCTGTTAACTCAGTTAAGTTTCATTTCCATGGTAAGGCCTCCCATGCAGGTGACTCCCCTGAGCATGGTAGAAGCGCATTAGATGCGGTGGAATTAATGAACACGGGTGTAAACTATCTAAGGGAACATATAATCCAAGATGCAAGAATACATTATGTAATTGAAAAGGGCGGAGACCAGCCGAATATTGTACCACCATACGCTAGAAGCTGGTACTACATAAGAGCGCCAGAGAGAGATCAAGTGGAATTCATATATGATTGGATACTTGACATAGCAAGAGGAGCAGCAATAATGACCAAAACCGAGGTAAAGATAGAGCTCATTGAAGGAGATTATAACTTAATTCCCAATAGAACAATCTCAGAGCTGATTGTTAAGAATATGCGGGAAATTGGGCTTCCCAAATACAGTGACGAAGATTTGAAGTTTGCTGAGGAAATTACTAAGACAATCACCCATGAAATGAAAATTGCTCAGTTAAAGAAATCTAAGCGCCCAGGATGGCAGAGACTTGTAGACAAAATGATAGACGATGAAATTCCTGATCCTTGGGGTGAAGGTGAAGTTAGCCATGGAAGCACCGATGTAGCTGACGTGAGCTGGCTGGCTCCCACTGTAGAATTTTGCACTGCAGCAGGAGTTTTAGGTACGCCTGGACATTCATGGCAAGATGTGGCGCAAAACGGAGTTGGGCTTGGACATAAGTCTTTGATATTTGCGGCAAAAGTGATGGCTGTTACAGCTATTGATCTCTTGACAAAAGAGAATGTATTACGCAAAGCGTGGGAGGAACATAGACAAAGAATAGGTAATAAGAAATATAGATCGCCGATACCTCCAGATCGTAAGCCTCCTCTAGATGTTTGGGAAAAATGATTTCTATCCGATTTTCTTTAATCCACGCGCTGACGAGGTAAGTAAGCAAAAAAGTAAAATATGAATACGATTATGTCAAGTTCACGTGGTTAGGAATGTGGACTGTAACAAAAGATGTAGATGAATTGAAAG
>JGI2171J19970_10001588_pt1 | contig 12675 bp, 12 predicted proteins | sample DeeMarSWOR324_28_FD_19970 | JGI IMG/M metagenome (IMG submission 19970) | reverse complement strand
AACCTCTCCACGGGGTTGTCACGTTTTTAGAGATCAATGTGTTACACGTNTAACATTTCAGTTAATATATCATTTCAACAACAATTTGATTATAAAGAGAAAAATCGTGAACCCAAGGANGTTNTATCCACCGACCATTTGACAACCTCATCTTAAGGGATTGTACTTTTTAATGTCTCCTTCACTTTTTACACNTGAGNGGTAGAACCTTTTCCTTGACAAATGTCAACCATTCTTAAAGTATCAATAGACTAAAAAGACAAGACTTGCTGCAATAAAAAGTGACCCTGCACTAATCATCTGACTGCACAGAGTTACACTGGCTTCTATAAAAGATGACTCCATTCAGTCAGGCTTTTTAAGTTCCTCCTATTCCAGGTTCCTTTCACAATTTTGCTGGCTAGGTCAATGAACTATTCAGCGAGAGAGGGGAGTTCTGTTGAGATGAAGCTAAAGGTTGCGTCCACAGTTGCTGCAGAACTTCGAACCTGAAAGAATTTTCTCTCCGCAGTGAGGGCACTCTATGAATTCTTTCTGCATTTTTGACACAGCACCAGTTATACCAGCACCTATTGCTGTTTCTGCCACTTTCTCTCCCACTTTCTTAGTAGCTGCCTCTGCCACTTTCTCTCCTGCCTTCTTAGTAGCTGCCTCTGCCACTTTTTCTCCCACTTTCTTAGTAGCTGCTTCTGCTGCTTTTACACCTGCTTTCTTGAATGCGAGCCCCAATCCTCCTGCAGCTGCTCCAACTGCTCCAATACCTCCCAGCATCAAGACCAAGTTATTATTGCTGGGGCATCCTCTATTGGATGCATCTCCTTTCTTATGGGGGCACTCATCATCACAGTCTGTTACACCATCTGAATCTGTATCAGTTTCACAGCCATCTACATCCACTCTATTACATCGACTATTGGGGCATTTATCCATGCAGTCTTCAATACCATCTGAATCTGAGTCAGTAAATGGACACCCACCGCCGCAGTCCACCCCATATTCTCCGCAGTCTTTTTTTCCATTATAACAGTGATCATCACACGGATTGTAACCACAGGCTGCAGAATCAGACTCAACAAGCTCATCAGGAACACAGTTTCCGTTTACACGTTTCTGACTCCACAAATCCTTACCTATGCACACTGTTCCACATGACCCCCCGCATCCGCATTCCACACTGTTTGTCCCTGCAATGTAGTCTTTCACACATTCTCCATCAACACATTTTGTGGCCCATAAATCGCAGCCAAGACATTGTGGAGAACAATCAATATCTGCGCAGGGATTACTGCACTCTGCACACGAACTGATACATTGTATAGAACTGTAACTTGTTATACAGTAGGCACGAACCTCACGATAACTGATTATATTGTCTGAGCCACCCTCCACAGGACAGCGTACATGTATGTCACCCCACACTGGATTGACAATTCTAACGAACCTGCACTTAGGGTCGAGAGGGGCAAACAGCCGGTATTGTTCCCCATCACATCCATAAATATAGACACATGGTTCGCATTCTTCTATGTAGCGATTGATTTCACCGCATATCACGTTCTGTTCTGTGTCTACTCCATTCACCCATGCACACATAAATCCAATAGTCAGAAAGACGGGGATTATTAGATGCTTTTTCATAATGACCAACTCCTTGGCTCTTAGTTTTCATATTTATCGATTTCTAGTATTTAAGGTTATCGATTGATTGGATTGATTGGGGCTGTCACGTTTTTAAAGGTCACTATGTTACACGTGTAACAGTTGAGAGAGCCGCTGGCGGTTGGATACCTCCTGTAAATTGGAGCGAAACATTTTTATGAGAGGGTTGAACACGTTTCACAGGTGATTCAATGAATTTTGAATATGTACTCACAGAAAAGAAAGGACGTATCGGGATTTTAACTGTTAATCGCCCTGAAAAACTGAATGCATTAAACGCTCAGGTCAACAAGGAGATTGCATCAGCCTTTAAAGAGTTAGAAGGTGATCCTGAAATAAGAATCATCGTTATTACTGGTGCTGGTGAAAAAGCGTTCATTGCAGGTGCTGACATTGCTGAAATGAAGGAAATGACACCTCTGGAAGCTTTGGAATTTTCTTTGAATGGTCAGAAGACTTTGGAAGCTTTTGAGAACAGTGATAAAATTGTCATTGCTGCCATCAATGGATACGCTCTGGGAGGCGGTCTGGAGCTGTCCATGGCATGTGATGTGCGAATTGCTTCTGAAACTGCACGAGTGGGACAGCCAGAAATAAAAATTGGTGTCATACCTGGATGGGCAGGAACACAGAGGTTAGCCAGACTGGTAGGGAAGACCAAGGCCAAAGAACTGGTTTTGACAGGTGACATGATAACAGCTGAAGAGGCTGAGAAAATTGGATTGATAACCAAGGTTGTTCCTCCTGAAAAGCTGATGGAAGAGGTCACAAAAGTTGCACAAGCCCTTTCACAGTTGGGAAGTTTCTCATTGAGTGCAGCCAAACATGTTATAGACCATGGGTGTGAGATTGATTTTGAAAAGGCTCAAGAATTAGAAAGGCAATACTTTGCTCTGTGTTTTGCCAGTCCAGATCAAAAGGAGGGAATGGCTGCCTTTCTGGAGAAACGAAAACCCACATTTTTGTGAGATTACCATGCTTCTTGAAAAGCTGAACCAGAAATGAGAAAGTGAAAAGCTTTTTAAGGTGTGCCTCCCTTGAAGGGGCATGACTACTGTTTATGATGTTAATGCCCATGATCTGCTCACCAGACTCACAGAAGATCTCAAAGAGGTCGGAGAGGTTACACCTCCTGTCTGGTCTAGGTATGTGAAAACAGGGGCGTGCAAGGAACGTCCCCCTGTGCAGGATGACTGGTGGTATATCAGGGCAGCTTCTCTCCTGCGTCGGCTGTACATCAATGGTCCTGTAGGTGTGGAGCGGTTACGCAGGTACTACGGTGGAAAGAAAAACCGAGGTCATAAACCAGAGAAATTCAGAAAGGCATCCGGCGCTATCATCAGAACTATATTAAAGCAGCTGGAAGAAGCGGGGTTCGTGGAAAAAGTTCCAAAAGGAAGGAAATTAACCCCGAAAGGTGCTTCCCATTTAGACAGACTGGCCTACGAAGTGAAGCTGGCTGCAGGGCTGGAAGCACTTGAACAATACTGAGGGATACTATGGAAGACATTGAGGAAATAAGGAGGAAAAAACTGGAAGAGCTCAAGAGAGAACAAGAAGAAGAACAGGTGAGAATCCAGCAGGAGATACAGAAGCAGATGGTATTCAAGCAAATTCTGGATTTAAAAGCGAGAGAACGGTTAACCCGCATAAAGATGGCCAACCCCCAATACGGGGAACAGATAGAAGCTGTTCTCCTCCAATTGCTGCAGGCAGGCAGGATCAAGGGAAAACTCACTGAGGAAGCATTCAAACAGTTGATCCGGCAGGTCTTTGGCGGCCAGAAAAAGGAATTTCACATTGAGAGGCGATAGCATGTCACGGAACAAGAGTCTTGGAAAGAAGTTGCGGCTGGGTAAAGCAGCCAAGCAGAACAGGAGAGTGCCAGTCTGGGTGTGGGTGAAGACGCGATTAGGAGTGAGAACCCATCCTAAGAGAAGGCACTGGAGACGAACAAACCTACAGAAGTGAGAACATGGAAGAAGGAGAAGAACGAGTGTATGTGGTCCCTTTAAGGAAGGCCAAAAGAGCTCCTCGAAGAAAGAGGACGCCCAGAGCGGTAAGAGAGTTGCGCAGTTTTTTGCAGCGCCACACCAAGGTGGATACTATTGTTATTGATAAACGATTGAATGAACAATTGTGGTCCAGAGGAATCCAGAAACCGCTTCCCAGGGTCAGGGTAAAGGCCACCAAGCACGTAGAGGACGATGAGGAGTTCGTGTTAGCTGAGCTGGCGGAATGAAATGATTACGAAAATGAGTTTTGAAGGTATACCCTTCATTGGCGCCTACGGCTTTTGCACAGATTCGGTGACCTTGATACGACCCTATGTACGGAAAAAAGATGAAATAAAAAAAGTGCTGCAGACACCAGTGGTGGAGACCACTATCGGAAAATCAGCCTTACTGGGGGTGTTTGTCACTGGAAATTCCGCGTGTGTGGTGCTCCCGTATTTTGCAGAAGACGCAGAACTAGAGACGATTGCACACACAGAAGTGGCAGTGTACCCTGAAAAGCATACGGCCTTAGGTAATCTGGTTTTGGCCAATGACAAAGGGTGTATCATCAGTCCTGTACTGGATGACACGTTCTTTCGGGATGCTTTAGGCACTGAGGTGGTGAAAGCATGCCTGGGAGAATTTGTGACTGTGGGCTCTGTGGGCGTGGTAACCAATAGGGCAGGAGTGCTCCACCCTTCCTTATCGGAGGAGGATGTGGAATTCGTGGAAGAGCTTTTGCGCGTGCCCTGTGATACTGCTACTGCTAACAGAGGAGTGGGCTACATCCGGCTGTGTTTGCTGGCCAATTCCCATGGAGCCATTGCAGGACAGTCAACTACCGGACCTGAATTAGTTCGCATTGAAGATATTCTGGAGGGTTAGGAATGTCTGAGTCAACAGATAATGAGATAACGAAACCAAAGACAAAACCGAAAACGAAAAAGTCAAATTCAAAGGGAGAAAAAAAGAAAAAGACAGAAGCTCAAGAGAAAGAAAAAGAAAAAGAGAAACCAAAAGCTCAAGAGAAAATTAAGGAAAAACCAGAAACGAAAGCAAAGGCGAAAGCAAAGGCGAAAAAGGCGAAACCAAAAACAATGAAGAAGTTCATAATCTCAGGAAGCTTTGTAATGGGTGATACTCTGCAGAAATTCCAGAAAGAAGTGGAAGCTTTGGGTGAACGCAGAGCAAGGGAGAAAATATACCAGGATCTAGGATCCAAGCATCATGTGAAGAGATCACGAGTGTTAATCAATGATGTGGAGGAAGCGAAATGACTGAAGAAGAAATGAGTGAACAAGAACTGGTCATAAACATCCAGTTTCTCCAGGATCAGGCCAAAATGCTGGCTTCCAACATAGAAATGCTCTCCATATATTTACAGGAATTGGCCACCTCCAAGGTAACCCTCGAGGGGATACAAACCCTGAAAAAAGGAGATGAAATTCTGGTCCCCATAGGAGCTTCCAGCTTTATCCGTGCCTGCATTGATGACACAGAAAGGGTGATCGTGGGTATAGGGGTAAATGTATCCATGAACAAAACGACGGAACAGGCATTAGAAGAACTGGAAGAGAGGATTACCTTTACACAATCAAAAATCAGAGAAAACGATGAGAAATACAGGGCTGTGGCCGCAAGACTCGAAGAATTGAGTGCTAAAGCACAGAAAATCCTGGAGAAGAAGGGAGAAAATGTTTGAGAGCTTAAAGAAAAAGTTGGACAGCTTCACACAGAAGACCATCTCAGCGAAGGATTTGGATACTGCTTTTTGGGAACTGGAAGTATCCTTGTTGGAGAATGATGTCTCCATGAAAGCGTCTGAAAAAATGATAGAGACACTAAAGAAGGAGCTTTTAGGAACAAAAATAGGGTTAACAGATAGAAAAAAGAATATCATCCAGGATGCACTCACAGATGCAGTCTCAGAGATTCTGGAGTCCAGCCCTGTGAACCTGGAAGGTCTGATCAAAGAAAAGAAAAAAGAAGGAAAACCCTGTGTCATTCTCTTTCTGGGATTTAATGGAACAGGAAAGACCACCACCATTGCCAAGCTCGCTCATGCACTGAAAAAAAAGTACAATGTGATTATTGCAGCTTCAGATACCTTCAGGGCAGGTTCTCAAGAACAGTTGGAGAAGCATGCAGAAAAGGTAGGAGTCAAAATGATAAAACACGGGTACGGGGCAGATCCTGCAGCTGTGGCCTTCGATGCTATAAAGCACGCAGAAGCCAAGAACATTGATGTCGTCCTAATTGATACAGCGGGAAGAGCAGAGACTAACAAGAATTTGATGGAACAGATGAAGAAGATCAAGAGAGTGGCCAATCCTGATTTAACCATATTTGTGGGAGATGCTCTAGCGGGGAATGCAGCAGTAGAGCAAGCAGAAAAGTTCGGTGAAGTGGGCATTGATGCTTCCATTTTGACCAAGATCGATGCAGATGCCCGCGGGGGAGCTGCTCTATCCATCACATATGTGACGGGGAAACCGATCATTTATGTGGGTAATGGGCAGGAGTACAAAGATTTGCAGCCTTTTGATAAGGGATGGCTCTTATCAAAGATATTTTGATTTCAACTTTTCACATTTTCAACTCCTGAAAATTTAGTTGCGTTCATGGTACGCGGTGAACAATTACTTCACAGAGGAATTCTTCTTTTTCAGTTCCTTGCCCCCACCTATGAATGGAGCGGGGTTGTCAAGGGTTCGGAGCATGGAACCTCTCTGAGCTCATAAATTATCATTTTGTTGATGGAACACAACCAATAAAGATAAACTCACCCAATGTTACACGTGTAACAAGAGCAACGTCCACAGATGTGACAACCCCAATGGAGCACAAAGTATAAATATGGGTGAACGAAATGGGTTATAGCAGTCTGAGGTGTGCTTCATGGATTTTCCCAATGGAGAAGTCTTGCAGCGATTCGAAGCTAAAGAAATGGATCTCGCAGATGTAATCAGGTCTCTGCAGAGAAGAGAGTTTACCGGCGTGTTAAAGTATTTTGGAGAGAAACAGGGAAATATCCTCTTGATACGCGGGGAGATTGTGGCCATGTCCTACGGGAATGATGCAGGAGACCGCGTGGGAGATACACTCTTGGAAGAAATTGGAAAAGGAGGAAATGTGGAAATTCATTTGTTAGATCCCCGGAGTGCTCGATCTGCCTTGCGATACTACACTGATGTCTTAGGGTATCCTATTGCCATCTGGAGATTGGAAGATGCACGCAGAGAGGTTATGAAGAGAGCAGGAATAAGAGAACCTGATGTTTCCTCACTGGAGCAGATGCTGGCATCAGAAGGAATGGCGCACTTGCTGAAAAAGCCTGCTCCTGAAATCATTGAAGCCAAAAAAGAGGTGACCTGTGGGTGGGATGCAGTAGGATTGATGGATCAGTACCCTGTTCCACCAGATACACACATGAATATCTTGGTGATGGGAGGACCCAACCCGTACAAACAGTTGTGGTGCCAGCAATTCATGTATGGAGAATTGGTAAAGGGGTTCGGTGCTTTATACTTCAACTTTAATACGACAGCTCAGGATATTCGCAACAATTTTATACGGTTCGGCATGGATATTGAAAAATTCGAAGAAGAAGAGAAGTTCTTCTTTGTGGACTGCTTCCCCTGGAGGTTGAAAAAATCTCCTGAGCGCTTCCATGCTGCCATTGATAAGTCGTCACTTTTGGATTTTGGGTTAGCTTTGTCTGAAGCCTCACGGGAGATCGATGTTCCATCAGGAGTGATAGTGTTTGACTCGCTATCCAATTTGATGATCTACTTCGATCCTGACCAGGTGATCAAGTTTGCAGTCAACCAAGCTTCCAAGTTAAAGGAAATGGAATGGACTGGATTATACATTGTGGAAAAAGGAGTAAATGATACAAAAATTGAGAACTCTTTACGGTTCTTACTGGATGGGGTCTTTGAAATTGAGACCACGGAGAAGAAATATTTGGGTGAGTTTAAGATTGATTGGATTCGTGGCATTGTGGATAAGCCTGCTTCATACTACTTTGATGTGTCCAAGAAAGGGTTACGATTGATCTCAAAGAGATAAACAGAATGAGAGAAACAATTTACAGAACACTTCCAATAATTGGTAAATCTGTTCTTTTCGATATGTCCAAAAAGGGGAGATACTCAAAGGATAAGCTATATATCCAAGACACACTGGAAGTAGTGTAATCCTTTCTCTTTCCCACTTTTTAGCCCAAAGTAAGTGGCTGCTTTCACTTCTGTTCTTATCTCATGCTTTTCTGAATTCAACAATTCGCCTTGCGCTGTACCAGAAAGTGTAATCTCTCCATTTTTATCTGAAATCTGTGCTGTAAACTCGGAGAAAATCATTTCAGAAATATCTCTTTGAGCCAAAAGCTCATTCAGCCATTCAATAAATAACAAATCCAAATCTTCTGCAGTCACTCCCACATGAATTTCTTCTTTCAGTTCCACCCCTTCCAGGTTGACCATGACTGAGAACATAGCTTTTGCACCATTTTCAAAGGCTTCTTCTATCGTTTTTCCCCACCCTCTGATGCCAATATCTGCTTCATGATCTAAGAATTCGAAGGGTTCCATAAACATACTTACCCTCCGGTTATAAAAGCTTTTAGCATTGAAAGGGTGCTCATTGTCTGGTGGTTTCACGTTGTTACACGTGTAACAATTTTTTTCTCTTTTACTTATTTTTGTGTGATTATTGATATTAAATAAATAAAGGTTGACCTTGAATGTTATGATCCATTAGAATTTATTTTGAACTATTTGGCAAATACGATTTCATTCTTTTCACCAACTATAAAGGGTAGTTACCTGACTGTTTACTTGTCCAGCAATACCTGTAACAGCATTACAGAAAAACCGAACATTTTTAAGTGCGACATGAAGTGAGTAACCATGAAAAAGCTGAGCGCTTTCATACTAGGAGGGTTTCTCCTCATAAGTATTGCGACAGCTCATTTTCACAGAACGTTTAACCCTTACATTCACATTCATAAATGGCCTTTAGGTGAAAAGGCTGCCTTTGTAATATCCTGTGATGATATCTCTGCAGGTTATCCTCTGGAATACTTTGAAGAAATTCAATCGACTCTTAACCCCCACGGCGTTAGAGCTACTTTTTTTGTGATTCCGTACCACGGTGAATGGGATCTTTTGACAGATTCCCCCCCGTTTGTGGAAGCTTTACACACAGCAGAAGATGAAGGACATGAAATTGCGCTCCACGGCTATGCTCACTACGAAGATGAGTTCGTGTGTTCACCAGAAAACCAGAAACGTTTGCTGGAGAAAGCGTTATCCATCATGCAAGAAGCAGGGTTCACTGCCAAGGGGTTTAGAGCACCCTGTCTGAAGACCACCCCAGATACACTGAAAATATTGAAGGAATACAACTTCGTGTACGACTCCAGTTTCTTTGGTGAAAGTGGTGACGTCTCCTTTGAGGGTGAGTTACCCCAAATACCATCAGGATACGAGTATTCCTGGTACATAACAGAAAAAGAGCTTAACGGGAACCTGGCCAGGGCAAAATTGGATTTTTTGACACAGTACCAAGAGGGGAGTGTCTTTTCTTTAGTTACCCACATGAAAGCTGTCAACGAAGGGGAAGGCATTACATTTCTGGAGGATTTTCTTGACTACGTTGATAAGAAAGAGGTGTGGAATGCCACGTTATTAGAATTAGTGGAGTGGGAAATAAAGCTTCAAGAAGTCACGTGGCAGCCGCGGAAGACTATTACAGGAGGGGAAATTACCTTTGACAACATTCCTCAGGGATTAGTAGTGGAAATCCGGTTACCTCTCCATTACTATGTAAAGGGTCTCCCACAAGGAGTGGAAGTTGCTACCAAAATAGATGGTCAGGATCATGTTTTTACCGTGACTTTTGATCAACATTTTGAGGATGTTGTCCTCTCTTTTATTTTAGACCCTGGATCTCCGGCGCTTGATTTGAATAATGAACTCTTGATTTTTTGTGGTTCTGGTGGTTCTGATTTTGATTCTAGTTCTACTTCTACTTTTAATTCTAGTTTTGATTCTGACTTTTGTTCTCATCTAAATTCTGACCCCCATTGTACTGATTTCAATAGTCTAAAAAAATTGCTGAGTGCATGGGAAATTAACCACCGCGTCGTTGAAGTCAATGCAGAAATTTCCACAGATCTTCTTGGATCCTCCTTTATTATTCTGGTGGATAAGAGCTTTCTAAAAAGATCTTTAACCATAAAGGAGAAGATCCTCTTGTACTCTCTTGAAAATCGGGTCATCGTTTTTTCAGATATTGACCCTGGACTCCTCCCTCAATTATTCATGAAAAAAATGAGTGAAGACCTCAATTATGTTACATCACCTCTGGAAGCAATAAGTTCACAAAATAGCAGGGGTTGTGACCTGGGATACTATACTGTCAGAATTCTCAAAGGAAAGAACACTGTCATCTGCTTTGAAACCCTTCACGATGACAGTCCCAGAGGACTGTACTACAACCTGCTGGTGCGGTCTCTCTTCATCTGTAAAATCCCTGTGAGGAAACCGTTTTTCAGCCTGGAGATTGATGATTGTGCTATGTATGAAATAGTCAACAGCCAGGGAAATAAAATTACAGCAGACATAACGGCATACAGAAACAGCTTGGACTTAGCCAGTTCATACAATGTCAAACCTATATACGGGTTTACCTCGTTCTACTTTCCGCACAATTCAGATACTGAAAAAATCTTTTCTCTTCTAAAAAGGAATAACGTATTGGTGGCCAACCACGGGTATGAGCACTGTCTGGATTTTGCAGATCCAGAAACGTTGGCCCAAAACATTTTACAAGCTAATACAGATATTGAATCCATGTGGGGAGAACCTCCGCACGTCATTTTAGTACCCTGCCATAAGATGCACCAGAAATCCATGGTCCACGTTCTTGAGGGTACTCCCATTCAGGCTGTGGGGACAATGGACAAAGGGTATACCTTTGGCGTTTTTAAAGGAATCCTTTTCTACGAGAGGACGAGCCTCCAGCTCCCCAGTGATTCAGTCGATGATGCACCTCCTTTTTTGAGCCTGTTTTTGTACTCTCACCCTTTTTCGCCATCCATATATGCAGTAACCCACATATTTAACTACATTGGAAAAGGAGCGAGCTACCAGTATATTGATAATGCTCTCAAATACCTGGTGAATACGGGACATGAACCGTCTGATACTGAAACTATGGCAGAAGAGGATTTTTTCTGGAGTTTTGTAGATTTGAAATCCTTTGAAAAAGATAAGGATTTAGTCATAGAACTTTCAGGACTGGAGAACCTACCAAAAAAAGAGTACACTGTCCATTTCATGATGTATGGGAGTCCTCGCTTCAGAATTCTTGCTGATTCATACCTAGTAGATATCCGCACCGACTATGATGATATCATTACATACGTCACTGTGGTACTGCAGCCAGAAATGCACAAGTAAATCTGCCAGAAAAGGATGTGAAAGGAATAAACCTGCGTGTTCTGATCAGACCTTTGCAGGAAAAGAAATCTTGATTGTTGGATAAATTGAGGATAATTTAGCTATGTATGGAGGGCGAATTTTCTGAAAACAATACAAATCGTGCAGTAGCAAAAATATTTACTAAATTATCTTCATTCTTGATTGAATAATAATATAAAAAATCATTTAATAAATTGGGAGTAACTGGAAAACTTACAAAGATCTGTATGATGATGCAAAACCTTATATGCAATTGTGAAACATGCCCTTACCAAGAAAATGAGGAATAAAGTATATATTAGAATAGAGAATGTTTTTGTAGAATATGAAAAAATAGCAATATGAAATAAAAAGGTGTAAGAAAACCTTTTGGAGACAAAGGAGGCGAAAAAAATGGACAATCAACTGCTGAAAAATCTGGAAAGACTTGCAGGAGATGATAGGGCTTTAGATCATCCAGAGGAAGTGCAGGAAAAAGTGCTTTTGAATATTTTGAAGAAAAATCGAACCACTGTTTTTGCACAAGAACACTCTCTGGATGAGGTTGATTCAGTAGATGCATACCTGAAAAGGATGCCCATAACAGAGTACAGCAACTATGAACCGTATATTGAACAGATGAAGTCAGCCCCCAACATTCTTCTGTCAAAAGACTTTCCACGGTGGGTCAAGACCAGTGGAACCCTTAAATCTCCCAAGGTGTACCCACTTCCTGCAGAGATGATTGAGCATTTTGGTCAGACTCTGGCCAAGGTTGTTGTGAGCTTTTTAGAAGAAGAACCAGTATCACAAGTGCTGCTGGGCAAAATGTTGATGGTGGTAGCAGACGTGGTCATTGGTTACCTTGCTGGGAAACCGGTGGGTTATATCTCCGGTATCGTATCTCACGATGTGCAGAAAATAGAGGGCATACAAGGGATGTTTACCCCCTCCTGTGAGGTTTTGGCTATGGAGAATTGGGAAGCCCGCTGGCTGGAGATGACTCGCTGTTGCTCGCGTGAGAATGTGACCATGACGTGCTCTACACCACCTGTTCTCCTCTCTTATTTGAGGAGAATTGCCAATGAATACAGTTCTGCATTGAATCTCCCAGAGGATATTGCCAAAATATGGCCAAACTTAGTATTGATTACAGGGTCTGGAATAGAAATGGCACCCTATGAAGATCAGTATAAACAGCTTTTGGGAGACCACCTGTGCTGCAGAGAATTCTACTGTGCAACAGAGGGGTTCTTTGCCTATCAAAAAGATGAAAAAGAGGGATTGGTTCCCATTCTAGACCACATCTTTTACGAATTCATTCCTTTAAAAGAATGGAGTGCAGCAGAAGGAGACTATAAAACCTGTGAGTTCACCCGGCTGACCTACCCACAGGTTCATACGAATGAGGACTACGTCATGGCGATAACCACTCCTGCAGGGTTATACAGCTACGTACTTGGTGACATCGTCAGGTTTCTAAACTCAAATCGTATTATCTGTGTGAGCAGAATCGGGTGGGAGAGCAATGCAACAGGGGAAAGACTCAGCAA
>JGI2171J19970_10001584_pt1 | contig 12687 bp, 12 predicted proteins | sample DeeMarSWOR324_28_FD_19970 | JGI IMG/M metagenome (IMG submission 19970) | reverse complement strand
CCTCAAGCCTAGGGCGGAAGCCATAGCCATCATCGATGGACGGTCTTTCCATTCGATGCAGCCATTTAACACAGTAGAGTGCTATGCGAGCGAGCATGTGACCCGTTTCATACGATTTTGGTCGTTCTACAGCCGCATCCAGAAACGGATATTAACCATCCAGTCCAAGTAAGCCCAAATTGTTCGCGCTCATACTGGATTCCTCGGCCTTCATCCAGGGGCTCGACCCGCAGAACGAAGCCGCGTACACGGTGCCCCTCGTCGTCGGGGAGCTGAGAGACGGGTTCATTGTGGCCCGGCTCAGGAGCATGGAGACCACTGGGAGGCTCAAGATCGTAGAGCCTAAGGAGAGATATCTGGGCGTTGTCGAGGACGAGTCGCTGAGGATTGGAGAGTCACACGCCCTGTCGGCGACAGATAAACAGGTTCTGGCCCTCGGACTTCAGCTCAGTGACGACGAGATGGAGCCTGTTATAGTGTCCGACGACTACTCTGTGCAGAACATGGCGGATACCCTCGGGCTCAGGCACAGAGGTCTAGCGACTCCCGGCATAAAGAGACAGTTCATGTGGACCCTGTATTGTCCAGGCTGCCGCAAAGAGTACGTCGAGCCTCAACCCGATGATGTCTGCCTGATATGTGGCACCGAGCTCAAGAGGAGGCCGAGCAGGAAAAGAGGCGTCACGCGTCGAGGCGGGGTATGAACCTGCCCGATCCTTTCTTGGCCAGCACCTGATCGTCCTCCATGACTACGTTGCCACGGAGTATCGAGACGGTGGGCCAACCTTGGACCGTCATGCCATCGTAGGGCGTCCAGCCGCAGGCCGTGATCTGGGTGTCGTCACCCAGCTTAACTTTGCGCTTCATGTCAACGATGACCATGTCGGCGTCGCAGCTTACCTTTAAAGCGCCCTTACGCGGGTAGATGCCGTACACCATGGCAGGTTTCTCCGATGACACCGCGGCTAGCCTCTCAAGGCTGAGCCATCCCTCGTTTACGCCGTTTAGAAGGAGCGGCAGGTAGGTTTCCAGCCCTGGGATGCCGTTTGGGGCCTCGAAGATGTCGTCGAGTCCAGCCTCCTTACGATCTTTGCCGTAGGGGGCGTGGTCCGTCGCCACGGTGTCTATCCACCCCATCTGTAGGAGTCTTCTGAGCTCGGCTTTATCCGCCTTCGTGCGGGGTGGCGGCGCGAACTTTAGCCAAGGTCCTCTCTCCTTGACGTCTTTCTCTGTGAGGTACAGGTACTGGGGGCATGTCTCAACGTAAGTCTCGGCGCCAGCTATCCGGGCCTCGGCGCTGTACCAGACAGTCTCTGGGACAGATGTGTGTACTATCAAGCCACGGCAGCCCGTCATCTTCAGGTAATCGATCATCCTTCTGCCAGCCTCCACCTCTGCGACTCTGGGCCTGCACTCTAGATGGGCGCCGTAGTCCTTGCGGCCAAGCTCCCTGAGCTTCTCATAGTTGTCTCTGAGGATGCTATCGTTCTCAGCGTGGATGAGGGCCATTCCGCTGCATGCGGCGAGCTCCTTGAATCGGTCGATGACGTAACCGTCGAAGGTCTGGGGCCACCCTGGGCCAGCGCTGCTTATGAAGAACTTGGCGCCAGTGGCCCCTGCATCCCACATCTCTGTGAGGGTGCCGTCGGGGTAGCCGGCGGCGCAGCCCGCGTGTATACAGAAGTCTACGTAGGCATCTTTCTCCATGATCGCTTTCTTTTCCCTGTACTGTTCGGCATCGAAGCAGCCCATTTGGGTACCGGGCATCTCAAGCATGGTGGTGACCCCGCCTTTGGCGGCTGCCTTCGTCCCTGTCTCGGCGGTCTCGGGTGGGAGGAACGTGTGGGCGTGCCCGTCCAGCAGCCCCGGTAGTACGTAATTGCCTTTAGCGTCGATCACATTGTCCGATTTGGGTAGGTGCGTGTCTCGGCCAATCGCCACGACGACTCCGTCCTTGACCGCCACCCCAGCATCGAGTATTCCGCTGGGGCTGACGAGTTTAGAGTTCTTGACGACCAGATCGGCTACCAATTAATTCACCATGTATCCGTTGCGCTCCGACATAAAAAAGGAGGTCACTCCCCTCTCAGCAGCACCTCGAAGTACTTGTTCGCCTCTTCCCTCATCATGTTTTTCACCTCGGGTGGATAATCGACGACGAGATTCTCTTTCACGTCTTCGTCGACTGTGCCCTTGGTGACGATCTGTCTCCCTGCCTCCTTGACCGCCTCTGTGAAGAAAGATACCTGTTTGCTTCCCTCCGGGTCCTCCAGGATCTGGGCGGACGGGAGAAGTATATTCAACGCGTTCGGGAAGAGAGCCCTCGCCACGTCGAAGTTCTCTAGGTCCGGGAATCCCGCCACCGCCGCCAAGACCGTCTTCTGGGGTTTCCTTTCATATCTCTCCGGGTGTCTCGTTGATCCATCCTTCTCCTCCATGATGGGTAGAGCGGTAGGGAGCATCCTCTCGGTCATTCTCTGGAGGTAGTGGACTATGTTGTAATTGTAGATGGGTGTCCCGAGGTAGATCACGTCTGCCTCCCTCCATCTGGGGATTATCCAGTCCATGTCGTCCCTGTGAACGCATCTACCCGGGGTCTCCGTCCAGCACGTAAAACATCCCAGACAGCCTTTTATATCGAGGTCGGCGACGTAGTGTTTTTCCGTCTCCGCGCCGGCCTCCCTTGCTCCTTCAAGGAAGAGGTTCATGACGATATCTGTGGTGCCTTTCTCCTTCCTCGGGCTGGAGTTGAACGCTAGAACCTTCATGTCAAACTAATTAACTGCGATCCGTTTTTAGTTGTATCGTTGGCGGGGTTGTATAGTTTTTAAGCGAGCCCACGTCATAGCCATGAGAAAGGGAGCAGCGAAGCCTTGCAAGCCATCCAAGCCTTCGATCTAGGGAAAAACTTCGGGGGCACCCAAGCCCTCAGGGGCGCCAGCTTCACAGTCAACGAGAATGAGATATACGGTCTTATAGGTCCTAACGGTGCTGGCAAGACCACAGCCCTGAGGATACTGAGCACCCTCATCAGCGCCTCCTCTGGGAGGGCTGAGGTCTTCGGGTTCGACGTGGCTAGGCGACCCGAGAAGGTGAGGGAGATCCTGAGCTACCTCCCAGAGGAGGCTGGGCTCTATCAGCACCTTACCGGCCTCGAGTTCCTCGAGTTCATGGCGGGCTTCTACGCGGACGACAGGGAGAAGCGGGGCAGCTTCGTCGAGGAGGGTAAGCTCATCTCCGGGCTCGGGGACAGGCTCAGGGACAGGTCAGACGGGTACAGTAAGGGGATGAAGCGCCGACTCCTAATCGCTAGGGCCCTCATGATGAAGCCCCGGCTAGCCATACTGGACGAGCCCACTTCGGGGCTGGACGTTATCCAGAGCGTCCACGTGAGAAACATGATCAAGGACTACGCCGACAAACAGGGCGTCACAGTCCTCCTCTCCAGCCACAACATGCTGGAGGTGGAGTATCTCTGCGACCGCGTCGCTCTCATGGATCTCGGCAGAGTCATGGCGGAGGGCACCCCCGACGAGCTTAGGGAGCGCTACGGCGCCAAGAACTTGGAGGATGTTTTCATGGAGGTGACCAACCACGAGTAAGCTCACCTCAATCATCGTCAAGGAGATCAAGGAGCTCGTCAGGGACCCCAAGATACTCATAGGCGTTATACTCATGCCCATCATCATATTCCCGGTCATGGGCGGCGCCATCAGGATAAGCCAGGAGTCGGTACAGAGGGCTATTGTCGGTGCCAGCTTCGCCGTCTACACAGACGACGATGGTTTCGTCACGGAGGCGCTGCTGGAGTACCTCTATAGGAACAATACCGTGGTACCCATCGAGGCCGTCAGCTTGGAGGACGCTCTCAGGCAGTTCCAGGACACCGACAGCAACGCCCTCATCTACATCCCCCACGGCTACAACGAGAACCTTACCCAGAGCATGAATGGAGAGCTCAGGGTGTACGCTAACCTCAGGAAACTGAACATGGCAGAGACCCAGAGCACCAACGTGGTGAGCAGCCTCATTAACATCTACAACTACTACTTCAGCATCAGTAAAATCAGGAGGCTGCTGGAGCAGACGGGGGGAACAGGCACCCCTGAGGCAATCAGGAGCCCCATATCCATACGGTACGCGTCGATACTGAAGGGCACTGTGCTGGACATCCCGCCCACGAGCATCATCAACCTAGTGATGAGCCAGAGCATCATGCTCCCCATCATGGTCATGATGATGGTGATGTTCGCTATACAGATGGCCGCTACAAGCATAGCGCTGGAGAAGGAGCAGAAGACCCTGGAGACCTTGATGACACTGCCCGTGAGCCGCCTCACCGTGCTGGCGGGGAAGCTCAGCGGAAGCATAGTCATCGCCATAGCCGGCTCCGTAAGCTACCTCATCGGGTTCGGGTACTACATGAACTCGGCTTTCGCCTTCGTGCCGGAGGCGGCCACCATGAGCATCGACGAGGTTAGCGTAGGNATCACGCCATTCGGCATGCTCCTCGTGGGGGTGGTCATCTTCGTCACCCTGGTCTCTGCGCTCGCTATGGCGCTGAGCATCGCGGTGTTCGCAGACAACGTCCGCAGCGCCCAGAGCTTCACCGGAGTACTCATCACCCCAATAATGATTCCCGCGATAATACTCATGTTCAGCGACATAGACATGCTTCCACAGGCCGTTCAGTGGATACTGCTGGTGATCCCATACACCCACAGCATCATAGCGACCAAGGCCGCGTTCCTTGGCGACTACTTCGTCGTGGTCCGAAGCATCGCGTTCATCAGCGTATGGACCTTCGTTGTGCTGTACGTCGCCGCCAAGATATTCAGCACAGAGCGGATAATAACCGCCCGGTTCTCGCTTGGCGACCTAGTGAAAAAGCTTAGACGAAGATGACCAGCTAAACTGAGCCCCAAAGCCTATCCATGTTAAGACGATTTACTATCCATGAGATCCTTTGAAACGGTATGCGTTGTGGGCTCAGGCTATCTGGGCACCCAAATAGGCGTCACGTGCGCGAGACACAGGTACACAGTCAACATGCACGACGTCTCTAAGGAGGCGTTACTGTCCTCCGAGAAGGCTGTTGACGACTATGTACTCGAATGGATGAGAGTAGGCGACGTCTCAGAGGACGAAGGTAACAGTATAAAGTCGAGGATACGATTCCACGAAGACCTCGCTGACGCCGCGTCTCAGGCAGGCATGGTCATTGAGGCTGTGGTGGAACGCCTCGACGTCAAGCGCGAAGTTTTCAAAAGGCTTGACGAAGAGTGCCGCGATGATGCCATCATAGCGACGAACAGTTCGTCAATAAGGGTCTCCAAGCTAGAGGACGCGACGAGTACCCCCCAACGTGTCCTGAACATGCACTTTTATGGGCATCCTTGGAGGCGGCGGATCGTAGAGCTCATGAGGGGTTCATCCACATCGGACGAGGTGATCGAGATGTCGCGCGAGTTCTGTATGAGCATCGGCCTCTACCCGTTGATGGTGCTACGGGAGAGCACCGGCTTTATCTTCAACAGGGTGTGGCGCGCCGTCAAGAAGGAGTGTCTCAGGGTCGTGGACCAGGGCGTGGCCTCGTTCGAGGACGTGGACAGGGCTTGGATGAGCCTCTACGAAACAGCCATGGGTCCCTTCGGGATGATGGACAGGGTGGGGCTGGACGTGGTCAGGGACATCGAGATGGTTTACTACGAGGAGTCAGGGGAACCCTCGGACGCGCCGCCGGGTATCTTGCTCAGGAAGATCCAGCGAGGGGAGCTGGGAGTGAAGACGGGAAAAGGCTTCTACAGTTACCCTGATCCCAGCTACAAGGAGCCGGGGTGGCTCTACGGAGACATTTGACGGCTCATAGTGGTAGAACAAGCTCGACGAGTTCCACTTTGGAGCCCTCTACCTCCTTTTCTATGGTGGCCTCAATCCTGAACCCATTCCTATGATAGAAGTTGACGGCTCTTTCGTTGAAGCTCTCCGTCTTCACAATCATCTTTGTGAACCTGTCATCCTTGGCTGATTCGATTGAGTGCTCTAAAAGTCTGCTGCCGATGCCGACGCTGGTCATGCTCTCAAGGACGACGATCCCGGAAAGCTCCACCAGCTCGTAGCCGGTCCTCCTGTTTGAGGAGAACCCCACCACCTGTTCCTTGTTTACTGCGATGAAGACGCGGGTGTCGTCCTTTTCGAGCAGGTTCGAGAGGAACCCGTGGCTGGCTATGTGTCGCATGGCCTCCTCGGTCGCCCCTGTCCAGTCTAGGGCTCCGGGCCCGGCCTCCATCCACGATTTTCGCAGGAACTCGATGAGGCTCTCGACGTCTTCTTGCTCGGCTTCCCTGACCCTCATCTCCTATATCATCCATGATTAAGCTATTATTGTTAATCAAGTAAGCATATGCTTGAGACTACATGATTCATCGATTCAAGCCCAAGCTATATTATCACACCTATGGCCCCAACGAGCCTGCGCACCACGTGAAGCCGGGTGACACCATCGTCGCCCCCACGGTTGACGCCGGAGGCAACGACGGTGAAGGTAACCCTATTCCCGACGAGATGAGGCAGAAGGCTAAGGGTACGTCCCTAAGCCGCTCCAATCCATTGACGGGTCCCTTTTACGTCGACGGCGCCGAGCCTGGGGACACGTTGGTAGTAGACATTCAGAGTATCAAGCTCAACAGGTCCTGGGCGTACTCGTCCATCCTCCCAGGGTTCGGCTCCCTGACCGAGGAGGCTCCCGGTAGAAGCCTTTTGCTGAACGACCCGCTTCCAAGCAAGAGATACCAGTGGGAGCTGGACACAAAGAAAGGCGTTGGCACAGTTGAGCTCCCGGGAAGCAAGATGAAGAAGGCCTCGATACCGCTTCACCCTTTCATAGGCTCCATCGGCGTCGCCCCGCGGTACGGTAGGGTAGAGATGTCCTTGGCCCCTGGAGAGTACGGGGGCAACATGGACTGCGTCGAGACCTGTGAAGGGTCGACGCTGCAACTGCCGGTGTTCGTTGAGGGAGGATACCTTGTGTTCGGGGACGTCCACGCTGCTCAGGGAGACGGTGAGCTCTGCGGAGTAGCGTTAGAGACCTCGGCGGAGATCACCTTGAAGGTGGACGTGCTGAAAGGTGAATCCATCGAGTGGCCGAGGATTATGGACGACGAGTGGATAATGACGGCGGGCAGCGGCAGGCCCCTCATGGAGGCATACAAGATCGCCCATGTGGAGATGGCGAAGTGGCTTTGCGACGAGCACGGCTACGAGAGGTGGGACGCGTTGCAGATGTTGTCGCAGGTGGGTCGATGCAGGGTGGGTAACGTGGTGGACCCCAACTACACTGTGGTAGCCAAGTATCCTAGAAAATACCTGCCGAAATAGAGAATTAAACAAATTTTTATTAATAAAAATTGGTGGGGATCGCCTCCGTGGCGTTCCCGCTGCTATAGGACGCAGCTAGTACCTTGGCGGCCTGTGCTTCTTGAAGCATTCCTGGCAGTAAACTGGACGGCCTTCGGTCGGTTTGAACGGGACCTCGGCTTCCTGGCCACAGTCAGAGCAGATGATCTTGTGCATCTCCCTGGGGCCGCGGTCGTAACTGCGCCTCTCTCTATAACCCATATCTTTCACTCCTTCTACGTTGCTATACTCAGAATATGTTGATACTCCGCGTATACCATTCCCGAGCATGCACCGAATTTAAACCTATGGTATTTCAGAGCCGCTACAAATTAAAATCCGATTCAATCTGAAATGAAAATAACCCATTTTTACTTGAAACCGAGTACCTGCTACCGAGCCCCATATTTTAATTTAGGATAAAAGTATGGTTAGGGGGTTCAGCTATACTCAATTGTATTAGCTTCTCCTTCATCAACCACCTTTTCGTTTTTACTTAGTTTAATCACGTTGTTTTCTGAGAATGTATCCAACCAGACATGGGCTGTATCAGATCCTGCATGTGAGCCTACGAATATTCTTCCATCAGCGTTGTTGTTGCTGTAGTGATCGGGTTCCTTGATCTGTAAATCACTCATGTCGTTGTCTTTAACTATGTTGTTGAGTGACCTCTGGTCTCGTTCTCCTGCCTTTTTACGTCCTGATATTCGGATCCCATAGTAAACCTCTCCCGAGATCTTGTTGTTGGATACTTCGAAGTCGTCGCATTTCCTAACGTGTATGCCTTCGTATCCGTCCATTAGCTGTATACGGTTGTTCCTGATCACGCCGCCTCTGAGCTTGTCGGCTCTTTCTCGGTTTATCACAGGTCCTAGGACTTTGATGCCACAGTAATTCAGCTTATCCAACTTGAGAGTATTCTCCTCAATCTCGACGTTGAATCCTGGCGACGGGAACCCCCAGGCGCTCTGGGCTAGTATCCCTGCTCCTGCCTCGGGGCTCGAGAAAGGGTAGGATCCATACACGTCTGATTCTATCGTGTTGTCCCGTATCACCACGTCTGCGGTCTGGAGGCAACCTGTCACGGCTATCCCCCTCGCGTTGGTGTTACGCATGACATTGTTCATGATGTTGACGGCGTCTGATGCTTGATGTATGGCAACGCCGAAACCCATGTAGTACTCATGGTTGAACAGATCGGGTCGATAATCAGGGTCATCCTCAAGACCGTCCCTCGAGAGGAACCCGCCGAAAGCGCCGCCACGGGCGAAGTCGACGTAGTTCCCTTCTATCGTGACTCTGCCTTTAAAGACGCTGGGCTCAGAACCCCTGATCCAGATTCCTATGACCACGTCGCCGAACGCGCCATACGTCATCCCCCTCCCGTACCCCGTCATGAGGGTGATCCTGTTATCCTTTATGTCCAGGCTTCCGGCTTGAACGCCCCATATGCATATGTGGTTGAAATCCGTGAAGTGTATGTTCTCTATCGAAACCTTGGCGTCTTTACCGTTTACCTTGAAGACGGAATCAAACTCCGTGAACGGAAAACTCCAGCCCTTCTTGTAGATCGTCGCCGCCGGGACGGCTTCTTCTCTTCCCTCTCCCCTGACCACGACGCTTCTGGATATCTCTACCATGGAAGAACCGAAGTTAAACGTGCCCTTGAGTATCACCTCATCGTAGTTATCCACGGCCTCCTGAACAGCCTGAGCGTCTATCTCTGATGCATCTTGCCCTACAACCTTGATGCTTGCTGATGGTTCCCCCTTAATCGGGGGGCGGCCATGCTCAATCTGAGAAACTGTTATAGCCGTTCTCTGTGCTGCTCCGTCCCAGTGATACTGGAATAACTCTCTACACCAGTTGAGAGCCGATTCATGGGTGGCAGAGAATCCTTTGAAGTCGTGTTGACCATTTGCTGTCGGAAAAGCCAGTACGCAACATCTTTCGGATACGAACAGGAGAACGCTGACTTCATCCAGCATTCTCTGCTCGACCAACGGCGTCCTTCTCGTGTGGTGCAAGGCACGGGTTTCCTCGGAGGTCATGGCGTCGAGGTCGGGGTTCAGCACGCGCTCATTGGGCTCGATTATCCTGAGCTTTACTCCGCGGTTAATCGTTTCGACGATGGTTGAGAGAGAGTTCATGGGGAACTGATCGACGAGAATCCAGACCTGTTCCCTCGATTCCTTGAAGAGATTCTCCGTGTAACGGAAAAAATCCATCGCGTTCCTCAGACAGGTGCTTCCATCGAGTTCACCGATCTGCTTCACGAACCGAGTTGGGACCTCTGCGAGGCTGTGAGTTTCGAAGTACTCGCTGTTGGCTGATAAGAACTCGAATTCCTGGAACAGGAGAATAGAGGTCTCACCGTATGGAGTGAGATGATAATATCCATCGGCGTCTCTTTCTATGAGGCCGATGTCTCTGAGCCTGGTTATGTGACGCCTGATCTCGGGGTGGTTCAGGTCCTGCTCCTTCGCGATCTCTGTTATCCGCATGGCTTTCCTCTGGAGCAACAGCAGAATCCTGTGCCTGATCTCGTTAGATACCTCGAAGAGAAGGCTATAGAAGTTTTCAGATGCTGGCATTCGGTTGATTCATCCTCCCTTCGATGTATCGATGAGTATTGGGTGTATTGATCTTACGGAGTTGAAATAAAAAATGTAGTCTTTCCCTGACCTGAAGGTAAGACTCTGGCGATGTTAATCACGGAAAACCTGGAGCATGCGTTCAGCATCGAATTGAAAAATAAACGACATGTGAAACACATCTTCATATCGGACGAGGCCCATGAACGGGTTCTCTTCGAGGGCAACTTCGGAAAACTATTGAATATGTCACTTGTCGAGGGCGATATCCTTGAGCTCATAGGCGTCAACGGCGTCCTGAGGATAAGCCTCACCAGAGGACAGTTACAGGAAACCGTTAAAGCGCATCTCAGGTCAAACCCTAGCTCCGAGGTGGGGAGCTATACAAGTACCAAGAAAGGAGGTGGGAAAAAGATGAGATGTAAAGCATCACGGGCTCTATCGTTGACGTTGGCTCTCACGCTTGCGTTACTACCTGTAATGACGACACAAGCGAAGAACCCCCTATATGGCGCAATGGACCTTGAGTTCAACACCGCTTGGCCCGGCCCGCAGGATGAAGTCCCTGACTGGGTCGGAGCAATAACCATCGACGGGGAAACGTACGGCATGCTGTTCTTCGCCATCGGATCAGGGAAGGCTTTCGACGACGACCTCAAAGGAAACGTACACTTCTTCGAAGAGATCTGGGCGATCTATGACACCGATTTCGATTTAACGTCGTTGATACCGAGCAGCTCAGCCACTGATTGGGAGTACTGGCTGCCATGTAATCACCCGGATGAACTTGTTCTATGGGGGTATGACCAAGGCCAAACCAACATTCGGACTAGCAAATATCACATGACCGGCAGCGTAGAGGAAGCGTTTGGTGAATTCTCCGTGTGGGAAGGCCGTAACGTGTACATGAGCGGCGTGATTGAATGGTATGAAACAGGTGGCCCTCATTACGCCCCCGGCACACTAAGAATAAACTGATGATCCCAAGGACAAAAGTAAAGAACACAGTTATCCAAACAACGAGATAGCGTCCCTTTTTTCTTTCTACTTTAAGATAACGAACATCAACACATAGACGCGCCTAAGTTGTATGAATTGATAATTGTTTAATACTTTGAATCGAAGTTAAATCCGGGTTATTGGTTGCTGAAAATAGAGGATATATCGGAAGAAAATTTGGAGGACGCGTTCAAGGTATGCTCATGGAATAGACCATTTGCGCCCAAGGATGACCCTGTACTCGAAAAAGGCAGGGAGATCAAGAGACAGTGGCTTCTCGATACGCTGGAAAAGCATGGACCCTGCACCAAGATAGCCTACCTGGACGAGAGACCTGTGGCTCAGATACTCTTCTACCCCGAGGAAACGATACCCTTCAACCACGACCCTAGAAAAGATGTGCTGCACCTGCAATGCATCTTCAACCCCTTCCCAGAGGCTCAGCGTAAAGGAGTTGCTACCGCCCTGATGAAGGAACTACTGGAAGAATGCAGATCAGGGTTAAGGTGTATGGGAGGCAGGCCCTGCAGCTTCGTCGTCACAACGATCTTCCCACACGAAGGCCAGCTACCGCTTGACACGTTCTACAGCAAATACGGCTTCAGACAAGGCAACCAGGAGATGTACCTAGAGATCGTTGGAGAATATGTTCCGAGGAAGATCCTCGAAAACCGTCGTCTGCCAGAAGACAGGGGCAGGGCGTTGAACTTCTATAACCCCCCTTGCGAGTGGGGGTATTTCTACGCAGTCAAAGTAAGGGAGCTGCTGAAGGACATAGACCACAGTCTCCCCGTGGAGATAGTGAATCTCTGGGAGAAACCCGAGGAATATATGAAGCGGTCTCACAAACAGCAGATAGCAGCCCGCACGATTATCAACACCAGGGAACCCAACCCCTTCCTCTTCTGGATCGACAAGGAGGCTTTCCGCCGAAATGCCGAAGAGGCGCTAGGAAAATAAGACAAGAAAAAAAGAAACCTTAAACACGCGTATCATCCTCAAAAATTTTCACCACCCTCCAGTATCAATACAAAGCTTCACGGACGTCCTTTACCCTCTTGTTATGGACTACAGTGATTGCCTCAAAAATAATAGAAGCTCTCGTCAGACCACTGAACGAGGTAACCATGGTATTCAAACACCATTTAATACGGTGTTCTTCGTGAAATATGATGATAATAATCGACACCGAGTCATGCATGTAATCAATCTTTAAACCATGAACCAATAGTGTATCCATGGTTAAGCGGGTTCTCGTCATCCAGAACGACGCGCCGGAGACCCTCGGCCTCTACGAGACCTTCCTACGGGAGAAGACGGACCTAACCCTCGTCCACGCGTACAAGATGAGGGAATCCGAAGACTTCCCCCCAGTCAGAGAGTTCGATGCCTTCATTGTGGGGCCCACACCCATCTCAGCCAACGACGCGCTGAACCACGCCTTCCTCCGAAAAGAATGGAGCTACCTACGGAAGATAGTGAACTCCGGGAAGCCGACGCTGGGCGTATGCTGCGGCGGCCAGATGCTGGCCAAGCTTCTCGGCGGCGAAGTCAAGAGGAGCCCCCTAGAGGAGCTTGGGGGTTACACGGCCACCCTCACCGACCAGGGCGTCTGGGACCCCCTCTTCAGGGGCTTCCCGCCGGTGTTTCCCGTCTTCCACTGGCACAGCGACATGTTCACCGTGCCCCCAGGCGGCGA
>JGI2171J19970_10001581_pt1 | contig 12700 bp, 8 predicted proteins | sample DeeMarSWOR324_28_FD_19970 | JGI IMG/M metagenome (IMG submission 19970) | reverse complement strand
CTCATAAGTCCGGCTAGTTGCTCCTACATTAACTATTAATAAACTTGCAATGATTAAAAGAATTATTAGTTTTAACTTCAATCTTTTTATTACAGCCTTTTTCATATTGATTATTTCAAGACAATACTAACATATAAATCTATCTAATAGCAAATATTTTTTAGAAATTTTTTTAATTTAGAAGTAATGTTTATTTAAATTTAAAATTAATATTTTTTAAAGAAATGCAACATAATAAAAGTTTATAAATAATACCTTATTTTAAGATGTAATATGTCTATTAATTATGAGTTTGGTAGCGATAATCATTCTGGGGTTCACCCAGATATAATAAAAGCAATTGAATCTGTAAATATTGGGTACTCTGTTGCATATGGTGATGATGAATACACAAGTAGTGCAATAAATAAATTCAAAGAACATTTCGGAAAAGATATTGATGTTTACTTTGTAGGAAATGGTACTGCTGCAAATATCCTTGGTTTAAAATCAATAACTGATTCATTTAATTCTATCTTTTGTGCAGAAACAGCTCACCTCAATGTTCATGAATGTTGCGGCCCTGAGAAATTCACAGGTTGCAAGCTTACTGTAATTCCAACACCTGATGGAAAACTAACAGCAGATTTGTTAAAACCATATATTATTGGAGTAGGTGACCCTCATATGGCTCAGCCAAAGGTTGTATCAATTACTCAGGCAACCGAGTATGGAACGGTTTATACAAAAGAAGAGATACAGGATATATCTGATTTTTCACATAAGAATAAATTGCTTCTTCATATGGATGGTGCAAGGATTTGTAATGCTGCTGCAAGTTTGAACGTTGGTTTAGCAGAAATTACAAAAGATGCTGGAGTGGACGTACTTTCCTTTGGTGGTACAAAAAATGGCATGATGTTTGGTGATGCAGTTGTTTTCTTTTATAAAGGCCTTTCAGATAACTTTGAGTTTATAAGAAAACAGGGGATGCAACTTACTTCAAAGATGCGTTTTATATCAGCACAGTTTGAGGCATTACTTTCAAATGATTTATGGCTTAAAAATGCTAAACATGCAAATGAAATGGCTCAGATTTTGTATAATGAAGTGAAAGATATACCTAGACTTAAAATTACTCAAAAAGTACAGGCTAATGAAATTTTTGCTTCTCTCCCAAAAAAAATAATTGAAAAGATCCAAAAAAAATATGGCTTTCATGTTTTCAATGAAGAAAATTCAGAGGTAAGATGGGTGTGTTCTTTTAATACAACAAAAAAAGATGTAATTGCTTTTGCAAAATCAATTAGGGAAGCATTTATCTGATGATTATTTAATCAAATAACTATTTTTAAACTAAAAATATTAAATAAAACTCTGATAACTATAAAGAGATGCCTTACTTTGTTTATGTAATTGAACTAGATAAAGAAGTATTAAAATCCAAAAAATTCAGGGAAAGAAATCCAGATTTGAACCTCAAAAAAGCATGTTTTTATGTGGGGCAATCTGCTCATGAACCAATTATAAGATTCAGGCAGCACAAGCAAGGATATAAGTCAAACAGCTTTGTAAGAAGATACGGTTTATGGTTAAAACCAAGGAAATATAAGAAATTCAATCCAATTAAAACTCGAAAAGAGGCTGAAATAATTGAACAAAAATTAACGAAAAAATTAAGAAGAAAAGGACATGGTGTGTGGTCAAATTAAATAAGGCAAAAAATAATTATAATAAGATTTTTTTTAAACAAAGCTTCTGTGAATCTTTAGCTTATTTATTTTATTTTTAACACCAAGTGGTTTTAATATCTTTTTTTCTGTTATAATTCCTGTTATAAAATCTAACGGTGTAAAATCAAAATAGTAATTGATTGGGGTTACATTTGAAATCTTGATTTTCGTTATTTCATCAGGATTTTTCAGATGATCAAGAGTAACTTGATAGTTTTTTGGAAGGAATTTTATAGTTGAACAAAGGGCATAGGTTGGTGTGTTATGATGTTTTGCTGTCAATATTATTCCTTTTGTTCCAATTTTATTTATAAGACCAGAATTTGTTACCGCATCTCCACCAACTAGAACCATATCAGAATATGATATGAACGAAAAAACAGCAGAGTCAACCAGAAGTTTAACTTTTATATTATTCTTTCCAAGTTGCGTAGCAAGTTTTATTCCTTCATTTTTTGGACGTGATTCAGTACAGATAACAGAAAATTTTTTTCCAGATTTTTTTGCATAAAGAAGTGTATTTAAAACTGTAGAACTATATGAATGGGTAATAATTGTTGAACTGTTTTTAATAATTTTAGTTGCCAATTTACTTATAAGTTTATCTGAACTTTCTAAATCTTTTAGGAATTTTTTACAATATTTATTTACTATGTCTTTTGGCTTTTGATTTTTGTGTTTGTCCATTTCTAACATCAAATTATTGGCAAGGTTGAAAATAGATGCCATATTTGGTTGAGCTTTTATTAAAGAATAAGAAATGTTTTTTATTTGGGCATAGTTTAAATTTTCGTCTACTAAGTTTATAAATATTTCAGCTGACTTTTTAGCAAGTTCTACTGAACCGCTTGTATTATCAAGCTGTATTTCTTCTATTGATTTATTAATAGATTCAGGTAAAATAATATTCATAATTTATTTTTATTAACGTTTTTTTAAGTAAAAATGTTTTGGAAATAATAATTATTGTTTTTATAATCAATATTTGAAAAATTATTATGTTACAAATGATAATTTTCAGATAAAAATTGTTATAGATACATTTAAATCAGAACATTTTATAAGATTTTTAGAAAATTAATTACTGGGGAGGAATTCGTAACACGCAAATAAGTATGTTTAAAAAAGGATTGATTTTTTCGGTATTCTTTTTGTTTGTTGGAATAGGGATTATACTATCAACTAGTATGGCCTTAAAACAAGATTATGCACCTATTGGTAGAGATACATATTATGTCGGTGGTTCAGGACCTGGGAACTACAGTTCGATTCAGGATGCAATAGATGATGCATTTGATGGGGATACGGTTTTTGTTTATGCTTATTCTTCCCCATATTATGAGAATGTTGTTGTGGATAAATCAATAAATCTTATCGGTGAAGACAAAGAAACAACATTAATCGATGGTAGTGGGAGTGTAAATACAGTTAGCGTATTATCTGATAATTCTGTTATTAAAAATTTTCAATTAATAAAAGGTACTAATGGTTTGTACCTTAATAATTCGGATTTTAACAATATTTCAAATTGTTTAATTCTTGAAAATACAAATGGTATTTATCTAAACACTTTTTGTTATAACAATAATTTTTATAATAATTTTGTAGAGAATAATTCTGTAGGTATTTATCTTTTTGATGAGTGTAAGTGGAACACGTTTTATTCAAATTTTATTGAGAATAATTTTGGTGATGGTTTTCATCTTCATTATGGGGGCACTGGTGATAATAATGATTTTAATAGTTTTTTGAATAATTCTGTTTGTTTTAATTCTGGTGATGGGGTTGATGTTGGTAGTACTTGTAGTGGTAATGTTTTGGATGGTAATGTTTTGGATGGTAATGTTGGTTTTGGGGTGAGGCTTATTCAGTTGGATAATTATGTTTTTCGTAGTAATACTGTTTTGGGTGAGTCTGTTCATTATTTTTATGATGTTCATGGTACGGTGGATGATCCTGTGGTTGTTGAGGATCAGGTTTTGACTGTTGAGAATGTTGTTAATAAGGCTAAGGTTTATGTTTATAGGTGTTCTAATATTTCTATTAGGAATTGTACTTTTGAGAATGGTAGTAATGTGAATGTTTGTTTGGATTCTTCTGAGAATGTTTCTGTTGATGGTTGTGTGATTGATAATCAGTTTTATGGGATTCTTTTAATTGGTTCTGATTTTAATGTTGTTTCTAATTGTTCGATTTTTGGTAGTTCTTATGGTGTTTATTTGCAGTCTTATTGTAGTAATAATGTTTTTTTTAATAATTCTGTAGTGGGTAATAGTCTTGAGGGTTTTTATTTGCAGTTTAGGAATGATTTTAATTGGTTTGTTGGTAATTTTGTTGATGGTAATTCTGTTGGTTTTTTTCTTTTTGATGAGTGTAAGTGGAATTTGTTTGAGGGTAATGTTGTGGTGAATTGTTCTGGTGATGGTTTTCATTTGCATTATGATGGTGGTAGTGGCAGGGATAATAATGATTTAAATAAAATTTATGAGAATATAATAAAGGATAACAGCGCAAGGGGTTTGTACATAGGTTCTACCTGTAATAACAATAAGATTTTCAGTAATAATTTTATAAATAACACAGAAAATACATATGATGAAAGTTCAAACTCTTGGAATGAACTTTATCCGATTGGAGGTAATTTCTGGGAGGATTATTCTGGATCTGATAGTAATGGCGATGGACTGGGTGATACCCCCTATAATATATCTGGTGGGAGCAATATAGACAATTATCCATTGATTCTTAAGTGGGGCGAAAATCCGCCAGTGGCAAACTTCACATATGTAGTTTACAACCTATCAGTATTATTTAACGGATCCTCATCATACGATCGAGATGGAGAAATTATTGAGTATACATTTAATTTTGGAGATGGAAATGTTGAAACTGGAATGGTTCGCAATCATACATATATTGGTTATGGTACATACTTTGTTTCATTAAATGTAATTGATAATGATGGTAAGTCAGATGATACCTCCAAGATATGTTATGTAAAAATACACTTAAGCAATTTAGATCCTAAATGGAATTTAATATCACTTCCATTCAATCAATCTGTGATTAAATCAAATATAACTGTTCTGTACAATGGCTCTGAATACACATGGAATGAAGCAGTAAACGAAAGCATTATTCTTTCTCAAATTTATCAATGGAATAGAACTAATCAGAATTATGATTTGGTGAACGTACTTAGTCCTGGCCATGGATATTGGACTTATTCTTATAAAAACTGTGAGATGAGGGCGATAGTAAAAACAAACCTTTCTTATAATAGACTGATTACTGATCTTCTTTTTGAATGGAACCTTGTAGGTTTACCTGATAATAAGAACGTACATAAAGAAAATATTACAGTTTACTACAATGAAGAGGAATACACATGGCAGCAAGCAGTAAGCAATAATATAATTCTTGATTATGTTTACCTATGGGATAAGATAGATCAAAATTATAAGATTTCAGACTACCTTGTTTCCGAAAAAGCATGCTGGATGTATGCTTTTGTTGATTGCAGGCTTCTTAAACCATCATAATAACCATATAATTTTTATAGTATACATGTATACATGTAGCATGGTAACAATAAACGAAATTAATAATTGAGGGAGGTTATAAACGGTAAAAAATTTGTCAGAATTACTAATAATTTGTCAAAAAATAATAAATTTCAATATTTTTGTCAATTAATATATTAACGATAATTATATTCAAAAATTAAGAGGGATAATTGAATAAGGTATGGAAATATGATAAAAATTCCAAGAGTGATGTATAAATCTTTTATAATTAAAATTATAATTTTAATTCTAATTGTTAACATCAATCCTTCTTCTGGTATAATATTAAAAAAGGAATCTATAAAACCTATCTATACTAGTTATAATTTATATGTTGGTGGAAGTGGCTCTGGAAACTTTTCAAAAATCCAAGATGCAATAGATAATGCATCCAATGGTGATACTGTCTTTGTGTTTGATGATTCTTCACCTTATTATGAAAATGTTGTAATAAACAAATCAATAAATCTTATAGGAGAAAAAAGGCATTCTACAATAATTGATGGAAATCAAATTGGAAATACTATTAGAATTTCTTCTAATTATGTGAATATTTCCAAACTTACAATACAAAATTGTAGTTTCATATCTGGTGGTGGAGTGAGAGGTTCAACTAACTTTAGCACTATATCAAATAATAACATAATTTTAAACAATAGATCTGGTTTAGTTCTCTTATATTCTCACTATAATACTATTTCTGGTAACATAATAAACTCGAATAGATGGTTGGGAATTCACCTAGCTACCTGCAATAATAATACAATAACTGGTAATACGATTATTTCAAACCATTTTGAGGGTTTTAACCAATATGCTTCACATAACAACACTATTTCAGGAAATATTATTTCAAAAAATGAAGTTGGAATAAAAATTGATAAATACTGTATTAATAACATTATTTCAGGAAATATTGTTATATTTAATGAATATGGAATTCGCTTTTATGAGTCAGGTTACAACAATGCAATTAGAAGCAATTCCATTCGATGGAACATGTATGGACTTTCCATGCAATATTCCTATTTAAATAGAATTGAAAATAATAACTTTGTAAGAAATGTTTTAAATGCTCATTTTGAAGGTTATTATTTGGATGGAAATAGAACAAATTACTGGAATCGTAACTTTTGGAACCGGCCAAGAATATTACCTAAAATTATATTTGGAACTCTTTGGACTTATGGTCCATTTCAATGGGAATTTGATTTAGAAATTGATAGAAATCCTGCAATATTTCCAAACAAAATAGGTGGATGAAATGAAGAAGAATGTTCTATTAATTGGCATAATGATTCTTTTTCTATTTGTATCATCAGCACCCTTATCTCAAGGTTTAAAAAATAAAGAATTTAGTCTTATAACACTTAATGGAAAAACATTATATGTGGGAGGTTCTGGACCTGGGAATTATACTACCATTCAGGATGCAATAGATGATGCAGACAATGGAGACAATATTTTTGTTTATAGTAGTATTTATCATGAAGATATTCTGATTAACAAATCAATAGATTTAATTGGTGAAGATAAAGAAAATACAATTATTGATGGTTGTGGACAATGGTATGTTGTTCATATTGTTGCAGATAATGTAACAGTGAAAAATTTTTATATTACTAATAGTACGATTTATGGAACAAATTCAGGAATAAAGATTTATGGTGAAAGAGAAAATATCACAGTTTATAATAACATAATTATTGACAACTTTTTTGGAATATGTATCGGAGATTCATATCAATATAAAAGGATTTATAATGTAAATATCACAAACAATTACATTGTTAATAACACCTATGGAATTGGATTAATTGAAGGCCAAGAGTCTATAATTTTTAATAATACATTTATTAACAATGGTATCTTCATTCTTTCAACAGCGCCAAAAGAAAATATCGTAAAAGACAATACAATAAATGGAAAACCAATAGTTTACCTTGAAGATAAGTCAAACAAAATTGTTCAGTCAAACGTTGGACAAATAATTCTTGTGAATTGTGAAGATATTACAATATCTTTTCAAATTCTTAATATAAAAAGTGAGGTTGGTATTCAGCTTATTAGATGTACAAATTGCAATGTTATTAATAATCAACTATCAAATAAATTATATGGTATCTACTCAATTTGTTCAGATTATACTAACATTCAAGGAAACCAAATTGAAAATGTTACTATTGGGATACAATTAGACAGTTCTGATTACAATAGTATATCATTTAACAGTATAAATGACTCTAGGAATTCAATAGATATTGGTGAATCAATTGATATCACAATATCAGAAAATATATTGACAAATGGTAGAATTGGAATAGATTTTTGGCATGCAGACGGTAATAAAATTATTAGAAACAAAATAAATCATTTTTTGGATTATGGAATTCAACTATATTTTGCATGCAATAGAAACCAGATACTAAATAACTCAGTACAAAACTGTTCCGATGCGGGAATTTATATTTATGGACCTGGTAGAATATGGTGGGATTTAGCTTGTGTTTTAAATGTTATCTCTGGAAATGAGATTAAAAATAACAATTTGGGAGTTTTTCTAGATGAGCCATCTTTAACAAAGGTTTCTTTTAATAATATCTCTAAAAATGACATTGGAGTAGAAGTTAGGTCTGCAAGATACAACATAATTTTTAAAAATGATATTTTTGAAAATAAAGATGAAGATGCTATATTAAAAAATTCATTTTTAAGCAAGTTTGATAGGAACTTTTGGAATGAAACGAAGAGAATACATATTATAAAAGGTGGTTTCTACCGTTATGATTTCTGGGGTGAAATATATTATGAGGTTTTTCCCATAATTAGATTTGATTGGCATGCTGTTAAAGTGCCATATAACATAGCAGGTTGAAATGAACAAGAAATTCCTAGTATTTGGAATTACAATTCTAATCCTAGGTGTATCAATTGCACCTAGTTTAAATGCTGAAATTTATAAAAAAAATACTGAGGAAGCAAGACCTTTTAGAAAAGCAAGAGATGTTAAGTTTGAGGTTATTGAGTTTAAATCTGATGGAACAATAGAAAAAACAATAGTTGAATTGACAATAGAAGAATCAAATGAATTTAAAAATAAATTAAAAGAAACTAATACTTATGAAGAGAAATTATCTTTATATAAAAAATATGGCCTTATTCCTGAAGATGTAACCATTGAAAAACTAAAAAAAGGAATGCAAGAGAAAGCAGAAAGATATGGTTTAACTGAGGAGAAATTAAGCCAAATTACAGATAACGATTTCCCAATACTTTCTGATTTTGAAATCTTTGAGATAAATACAATGTGTGCAGTAATTGGACTTAATATCGGTACTTTTAGACTTATTTTAGGATTATCAACTATAACTAGAGCTGTTAATGCTTATTTACTTTATTATTCTATAATATGTAAACTTCTGAAACTTGAAATATTTGTTCCATCAATTGATTTAATAAATTCCCAAATGGGATTTATTGGTAATATTCATGCAATTAATGGAATTTTTCCAGATATTGATCTAGATATAATGATGTTTGGAATATTGGGGATGCTATGCTTTGTAGGGTTCTATATACATGGATCTGATTACTGGCCGCTTTGGTTTTTTCCCATTTTTACAGTCTTTGAACTTTTCTTTGGATATGCCGCATTTTTTCTTGTTGCTGGAAACGAATTTACCCCATATAGATAATTTTTAATATTAAGTGATATAAGTAAAAATATGAAAAAATATCCTAAGATGCATTTTAATAGCAATCCTATTTCTCGGATCTATAGTAGCACCATTAACCCAAGTCATTATTACAAAAGTATCATATGATATTACTTAGTTATTTTTCTTATAATTGCAGTGATATGAACTTAAAAACATATAATTTAGGATTTCTAAACAAAGGTTTATATATAATTTTAGTCTATATTGATATATAAGAAGGGAGGATAAAATTATGAGAAAGATGTTATATTTACTAGTTATATGTGTTTTTTTTCTAAGTGGATTTGGTGTAGTTGGTCTTTCAGAAGTTAAATCAGAGAGGGTTTCAGTATCTTTTTCAAATCTGATTGTTAATGAAAAAGATGAAGCTCTATCCTTAGAGCTGGATGGCTCTAATTTTATGTTTATAAAGGAAAATTATTATGTCCTACCGGCATATATTGAGACCTTTACTTATCCTTTGGGTACTGTTATTGAGGATGTTGTAGTTGTTCCGAAAGACATTCAAGAAATGGTTTTAGAAAAAAAATTGTGCATTGCACCTCAACCCGTTATCATGGGTTATAATTTAGAAAATGTTGAGTTTGAAGAATCTGCAGATGTACTATCTGTTGATTTCTGGTATGATTACGATATTGGAACTGGTTTATATAATGGTGAAAGAAGTGTTATTTTAAAGGTATTGGTTTATCCAGTTCAATATAAACCAGAAAAAAATATGATTAAGTGGGCTAAGGAAATCAAGATATTTATAAGACATAAATCTGTTGAGTCTAAGGATTTTGTCTATTTTGATGATTTATATGATTTATTAATTCTTGGTCCAGAAGAATTTAATGATGAATTGGATGATTTGATTGCTCATAAAACAACATGCTATGTTCCTGGGATTTTTGTAAGTCTTGAGAATGTCTATAATGGTGTTTATTTTCCAGTGAAGGGTCGTGATTATCAGGAGAAAATTAAATATTTTATTAAGGATGCAATTGAAAATTGGCATGTTAAATATGTTCTTTTAGTTGGGGATAATGAGTCTTTTCCTACTAGAAGGTCTCATGTGTATATGGATGATTGGGATTACAGTTCCTTTGTAAGCGATTTGTACTATGCTGATGTATATAATAGTTCTTGTGAGTTTTGTAGTTGGGATAGTAATGGGAACGATATATTTGGTGAATTAAATGTTCCCGGTGTTGAGGATGACGAGGTTGATCTTTATCCTGATATATATTTAGGTAGACTTGCTTGTGCTAACGGTGATGAGGTTTCTAATTGTGTGAAGAAGATAGTTGATTATGAGTCAAATAAAGCATACACAAAACATTGGTTTACAAATTATATTGGAATAGGTGGAGATACCCATATTGGTGATACTGGAGGTATTGATGAAGGCGAATATGTAAATGATGTTATAGTTGACTTTTTGGACTGTGTGGTTCCGATAAGACTCTATGCGTCTCTTGATATGTTGAGTGGTTTGATGCCTACTGGTTCTGCACGTATTACAGATAATATAAACAGTGGTTGTGGTTTTTTGAATTTTATCGGTCATGGTGCTACTTGGGGTTATGGTACTCACCCTCATAATGATTCTGATACTTGGCTTCCAACTCCTAAGGGTTATTATTATAGTTCAGATGTTTTGAATCTTGCAAATTACGATGGTTTACCTATTGTTTGTACCAGTGGATGTGATGTTGGAAAGTTCCATGAGGATTCTAATTGTTTTTCATGGGCTTTTGTAAAAAACCCTGTTGGTGGTGGTATTGCTTCTTGTGGTGCATCTGCTGTTTCATATGGTGGTTCTGGTTACTATGCTCCTGAAATACGTGTTGGTAAAATGATTGTAAATATTTTTGATTCTTATTATCAAAAGGCAGGTATTGGCTCTGAAGCTAGATTTGGTGAGATATGGGGTGAGGCTGTTAAAAACTATATCTACCCTGGTATGAATGTTATTGATTATAAGGTGATTGAATCTTGGGAGCCTTTTGGCGATCCATCATTAATGGTTGCAGAGGAATCTCAGCTGCCTCTTAAGCCAGCAGCACCAATAGGAGAGATATCAGGTATAATAAATAAAGAATATACTTATACAACGTCTACTACCGATCCAGATAGCGATGATCTTTTCTATCTGTTTGATTGGGGGGATGGTAGCTACAGTGAATGGGTAGGTTCCTACATGTCAGGTGAAGAAGCTAGTTCAAGTCATAAATGGACTGAACAAGGTTCCTATGATTTACGTGTTAAAGCTAAGGATATTCATGGTGTACAAAGTGAATGGTCAGACCCCACATCGGTTTCTATGCCAAGACCTAAGACTGTCTTTCCTACATTGATTCTTAGATTGTTTGAGAGATTCCAAATACTGGAAAGACTGATAAACTTATTAAAATAGAATTTTTATTTGTAAAATTAGTAGTTATACATACTTTAAATATACCTTATTTCATATTATTATTTAGGGAGGCAATGAAATGAAAATAAAAAACCGATATTTTTTAACATCATTATTTATAATTTTAGGCCTTGTATTATCTAATGTAACTAGCTTTGCTGATACTTTGGACGAAAGCAATGAGGAAGTCGTTTCAGTATTAGTTTATCTGAAAGATTCAGTTAATCTTGATGAAATAACAAATCTTATGGATGAGCAGAGAGCATCACTGCAAACTCGTCATGAAACAGTAGTGGTTGAACTTCAGAAAACTGCTTCTGAAACACAAACCGATATTGTTGAGTATCTAAATGAACTAAAAAATAAAGATCTTGTAAAAGATTACAAGTGCTACTGGATAGGTAATATTATTAGAGTTGACACCTATCAAAGCATTGTTAATCAAATTTCTAAACGTGATGATGTTTTGAAGGTGTATCCAAACTATATTGTTGAATATTTTGAACCAGTAGCTGAAAAATTTGAAGGTGAACCTCTTTCTAAAGGTGATATTGAACCTGGTGTTGAAGCTGTTAGGGCACCAGAGGTCTGGGATTTGGGAATTACAGGTGAGGATGTCCTTGTTGCAACTATTGATACAGGAGTAGATGGCAATCATCCTGCACTTGCTAGTAGATGGGCAGGTGTGGCAGATCCCAGATATGAAGGTCATCCAGAGTGGGCATGGCTTGACTCATTTTCCGGTCAAAATGATTTTCCTTTTGATCATAGTACTCATGGCACCCATACTATGGGTACTGTATGCGGTGGTGCGCCAGGGGACCAAATCGGTGTAGCACCAGGCGCCCTATGGATTTCTGCAGGGTGGGGATATATTGATGTTCCACAATTTGTTTCAGATATGATAGAATCATTTGAGTGGATAGCTGATCCTGATGGAAATCCTTCTACTAATTGGGACGTTCCAGATGTTTGTTCAAATTCATGGGGATTATCTGATGCATTTGGAGTTCCTGACTGTGATGAAACGTTTTGGTGTTATCTTGATGCATGTGAGGCTGCTGGAATTGTTATAATCTTTTCAGCTGGTAACGAGGGTAATCAGGGTTTGCGTAGACCCGCTGATAGGGCAACAGATGATTACAGATGCTTTGCAGTTGCAGCAGTTGATGCAAATGATCCAGATTGGCCGATTGCTGATTTTTCATCTAGAGGTCCAACATATTGTACCCCAAATGGCACTGAAGCAATCAAGCCAGATATTGCAGCTCCTGGTGTTTATGTACGTTCTTCAATACCTGG
>JGI2171J19970_10001579_pt1 | contig 12706 bp, 14 predicted proteins | sample DeeMarSWOR324_28_FD_19970 | JGI IMG/M metagenome (IMG submission 19970) | reverse complement strand
AGCCATAAAGAGGTGAGAACATGACTAAAAAAGGTGAAATATATCTGTGTGAAATATGTGGAAACAAAGTGAAAGTGTTAGAAGCTGGAAGAGGAACTCTTGTTTGCTGCGGACAAGACATGATCTTAGTACAATAAACTCCAAAAAAGAAGAATCCTCACTTATAGTTAGTGTGTGACGTTTTTGGGCGTAAATCTGCGAAGTCTGGTTCCGAAAACCACTGTTAGATTCAACAGCTTAAGCGGCAAATCTATTGCTATAGATGCCTACAACGCGTTGTACCAGTTTCTCGCCATCATCCGCCAGCCAGACGGAACCCCGCTTAAAGACCACACTGGAAAAATCACCAGCCACCTAAGCGGATTATTGTACCGAACTGGCAATTTAGTGGGGATAGGAATTAAACCCATTTACGTTTTTGATGGAGTGCCGCCAGCCCTCAAGGAGGTAGAAATCAAACGTCGCATGCGAGTTAAAGAAGAGGCTACAATAAAATATGAGAAGGCGCTAGCGGAAGGAAAGATTGAAAAAGCCAGAATCTACGCTCAAGCTACCAGCCACCTCAAAGACTACATGGCAGACGACAGTAAACGACTCCTCAACCTCATGGGTGTACCATGGATACAGGCGCCTTCAGAAGGAGAAGCACAAGCAGGTTACTTAGTGAAACAGAGAGACGCAGACTATTGTGCCAGCCAAGACTACGACAGCTTACTCTTCGGAGCCCCACATCTCCTCCGCAACGTCACCATTTCAGGACGAAGAAAACTTCCAAGAAAAAACGTCTACATTGAGGTGCAGCCTGAAACTGTGGAACTGAACATTGTTCTCAAGGAGCTAAACATCACATATGAGCAGTTGATAGATGTCGGTATCCTTGTCGGCACAGACTTCAATCCTGAAGGTGTGAAAGGAGTAGGTCCAAAAACAGCGCTTAAGCTAATACAACAACACGGAACCATCGAAAACGTTATTCCAACGCTGAAAGAGACGCAGTTTCCTGTTGAACCTCAACGAATACGAGAGATTTTCCTCCGCCCTAAGGTTACTGACAACTACAAGCTTGCATGGAAAACGCCTGACGTTGATGGAGCGGTAGATTTTCTGTGCCGCGAAAAAGACTTCTCCGAAGAACGTGTGCGAAAAGCCCTCGCAAAGATGACTGAGGGGATGAGAGAAATTAAAGGAAAAGTAACTCTTGAAACCTGGTTTAAACGTTCAACCTAGCGTAGTTTATGTCCATGTTTTCCAACTAACGGCACAAACGCCACTCCGCCCAAATTCTCTTTTGTAATTTGATTATCCTTTTTTCTGATGCGCATAAGCGTTTGGTACATGTAGAGGCTTCCAACTGGAATAACTAAGACTCCTCCAGTTTTCAACTGTTCCACCAAAGGCGTAGGAACATCTGGAGCCGCTGCCGTAACCAATATGCGGTCGTAAGGAGCCTTTTCCACATATCCTTTTGAACCGTCTCCACAGATTACGGTAATTCGGTTTCCGTATCCAGCCTTCTCAACGTTTTTCCTTGCAGATTCAGCTAGTTGCTGAACAAACTCCACAGTATAAACGTGCCCCCACTTTTTCTTCGACGCATCAGTAGGAGCAACATCTCAGCTACTGTGGAAGCATGCCACCCTGAACCAGCACCTACTTCTAAGACTCGATGTCCCACTTCCAGTTCTAGGGCTTCATCCATTATGGATACCATGTTTCGCCCAGTTAATCTTCCCCGATCAACTGAGAGGCGCTGAGGCGGTTTGCCCAAACCCTATTGGAAGCGGAGAATCCACTGCTCCATATGACTTCACGTTCTCGGGAAGAAAGGGTTCCCGAGATACTCGCCGCAACGAACGGATGACCACAGGAGATTGAAGAATTCTCTGAGCAATTAGTTTCTGGATCAGTTTCTCCCAAGCCTGATTTTCCATTTTTATCCTCAAAGAATACTCTGTGAGATGCGTGCCTTAAGATTTTAGGGGTAAACTCCTAGCGTTTAAGGGTTAAACGTTTTGGGTTTTCTGAAGAGCATTATGCCGTTTTTCTCAGTGACGTAGTCGAAGCCTACTGCCAACAATTCTTTTGCTTCTTCCACGGTTGTTGCTGTCGCCATAGCTTCAAGAACCGTTCTAAGTGCACCAACTCTCGCGCTGGCATTACTCGCTTTGAAACAGATGCTACAAAGTCTTCGTAGAAATGCGCTTACGAGAAAAAACTCGCACTAATATCTTATAACATAGTACCAAGATATCAATTCACGCCTAGGAGTTGGAAAAATGCCAATTGTTCATGTAAACGTCTGGGAAGGTTTTGGGCGAGAAAAAGCCAAAACCGTGATAAGAAATATCACCAAAGTTTTCGTAGATTTGGGCATCCCTGCGAATGCTGTGGAAGTAATCGTACATGAAATCCCAAAATCGTACTGGGGAATTGGAGGAGAACCGGCTTCAGAAAAATTCAAAGAAAAACCTTCCAAGTAGACTGCGCGCGCGGGGAAACCCAGCCTACTGAATGTACGTGCACTCGTATTTTTTTCAAAAACACAAAAACCGCAACACAACTAAAATAAACTTCACCCGTCCTTCTTACCACTCATGCGAATCCTCCTCACCTGCACCGAACTAGGTCTGGGACACGTAAACCGAGTCATACCCCTTGGGAAAAAGCTGCAAAAAAGAGGACACAAATTATACTTCATCTCTGGAGGAGTTGCGTACCAGTTACTAAAAAAAGCGTTTGAAAACGTTTACCCGTGCACCCCAATAAGCTGGTATGAAAGCCCACGCGGGATAATGCCATCCATTTCACTCTTAAACATTTTGCTTCCCCTACCTTGGTATGATTATAAACATAGAAAGCTCAAACTAAAAGCATCCAATTCAAAGGAAACGGTTCGTCGCTACTACGACGTAAGAAAGCATGTTCCGAAAATCAGACCAGAATTAATCATTTCCGATGGCGACATGATTTCATTGAGGCTGGGGAAAAAGTGGAAAATTGCTTCAATTTACATTACAAACATCATACGACCAACCTACCGCTTCCCCGCTCTACTCACTCCAGGAGAGCGATTCACAGAAAGATATGTTAAAAAATGCGCCAAGATAATAGTTCCAGATACCCCAAAGTATACAATATGCGAATACAATTTAGGAAACTTAGACGAACTTGGACTAAGAGAAAAAGTTGAATTTGTTGGCACCTTTTCTGACATGAAATACGAAAGCGGATCAGAAAAACACATATTTGCACCCATAAGCGGACCAACTGGTACAAAAGCCAAACTAGCCAGAACAATAATTCCAGTTCTCTCTTCTCTAGAATCAAAAAGCATAGTAAGCTTAGGAGAACCTGACAACAAAAACACAAAAAGATTAAGCAACTGCGAAGTTCACGGCTGGCTAAACAAAAATCAGCGAAGAGAATTCATGAAAAACGCAAAGATAGTTATCTTCAGCGGTGGACATGGAACTTGTTATGAAGTGATAAAACATAAAAAACCCAGCATATGTATGCCAACTCAACCTGAGCAGATGGGAAACGCTAGAAAACTAGACGAACTTAGCTGTTCCATTTACGTTGAAAACAAGAGGCAAATAAAATTAGCAATCGAAAAAATTGAGGAAAACATAGAGTTTTATAAGAACAATGTTGAGCGGCTAAGTGAATATTCAAGCAGATTTAATGGTTTAGACGGCGCTGTCACAGTTGTCGAGAATACTCTGCAATCTTAAGTAAACTATAGACTCTACGTCTTGGTCTTCTCTAGCAATTCAACTCTTCTTTTTCTTCTAGCGAATGTTGAAACGTGAATCTTTCCTTCAAGTTCCAAGTTCATCAACGTCTTGTTTACAACTCCAAACGCTATTTCTCCGTGGCTTTCTTTCAACAGGTCGCAGAGTTCTGTGTCCGTCAAAGAACCTTTCTTCTCCAAGATTTCCACTATGGTTACGTAAAGCGGATGGGGCTTCCATGTTTTCATAGGCATCTCTTCAATCCTCTAATCACTACGCGACGGGCGTAGTAGGTTTCTTTACTTGTCTAATCTGTCAAGGAAGTTTTTATACCAAGTATCCATGTCCGGCGACACACTTGGGCCAATTTTTTCCGTTGCTTCTTGGAAGTCGGCGAAAGTGACCTGTTTAGATTTGAAATCCTTACGTAAAGCTTTCAAAGCTGCTTCTCTACAAAGAGCCTCGATATCCGCTCCAGAATAGCTCTTCGTCATTCCAGCTAAACGAGGCAAGTCTACATCCTTTGCCAACGGCATCCCTTTCGTGTATAGCTTAAAGATTTCTAGCCTAGCCTTCTGCTGTGGTTCTGGAACATAAATTAACCGGTCAAATCTTCCTGGTCGAAGAATCGCGGAATCCACAATGTCCGGTCTGTTTGTGGCAGCGATAACCACAATGTCCTCTAAAGCGAGGATTCCATCCATCTCCGTGAGAAGTTGACTAATGACCCGCTCTGTTACACCGCTGTCGCCGTAGCCCATTCCCCTTCTAGGTACTAGCGAGTCAACTTCGTCAAAGAAAATAACTGCTGGAGCTGCCATTCTTCCCTTCCTAAACACCTCTCGAATAGCCTTCTCTGACTCTCCAACCCACTTAGAAAAGACTTCTGGACCTTTTATGGTAATGAAGTTTGCTTCGCTCTCAGTGGCAACAGCCCTTGCCAGCAGTGTTTTTCCGCATCCAGGTGGCCCGAAAAGTAGAATGCCTTTTGGTGGACGTATTCCCATTCTCGAGAAAACCTCCGGGTTTTTCAACGGCCATTCCACGGCTTCTCTGAGTTCTTCTTTCACGTCCTCTAAACCGCCTATCTGATCCCAGTGAACCGTAGGCACTTCTATGTATACTTCTCTCATGGCGGTCGGTGTGATTTCCTTGTATGCGTTTGTGAAGTCTTCCATTCGAATCTCCATTTTTTCCAATACGTTGGGTGGGATTCGCTCTTCTTCGAGGTTTATTTCTGGCAGGTATCGACGCAGAGCCTTCATGGCTGTTTCACGGCCCAGTGCAGCTAAGTCTGCTCCAGTGTAGCCATGTGTCATCGCAGCAAGCTTTTTCAAATCAACGCCTTCAGTTAGCGGCATTCCCCTTGTGTGAATTTGCAATATTTCATGTCGTGCATCCTTGTCTGGAACTCCGATCTCTATTTCTCGATCGAACCTTCCAGGTCTTCGGAGAGCTGGATCTAAAGCGCTCGGTCTATTGGTTGCGCCGATAACGATGAGGTTTCCTCTCCCAGTTAATCCATCCATTAACGCGAGAAGCTGGGCGACCACCCTCCTCTCCACTTCGCCGGTAACTTCCTCTCGTTTCGGCGCGATGGCGTCCAGTTCGTCGATGAAAATTATGCTAGGCGAGTTTTTCTGAGCTTGCTGGAACATCTCGCGGAGGCGGGCTTCTGATTCACCGTAGAACTTGCTCATAATTTCTGGCCCGTTTATGGAGAAGAAGTTGGCTTCTGACTCGTTTGCCACTGCTCTTGCCAGCAGTGTTTTTCCGCATCCCGGTGGTCCATGTAGGAGCACTCCTTTTGGCGGTTCTATTCCTAGTCTCTGGAAGAGTTCGGGGTGTCGCAGTGGGAGTTCCACCATTTCTCGTATTCTTTGAATTTCTTCATGAAGTCCTCCTATGTCTTCGTAGGTGGTACGTGGCACGCCTTTAGCTTCAGGTGTAGGTTCAGTTAGAATTTGGAGGTTTGTTTCGTACGTCATCCTTATAATTCCGTGTGGTCGGGTTTTGGTTACTGTGAAAGGTATGGCTTGACCCAACATCATGACAAGGGTGATGTCTCCTTCTACAAATGTTCTTTCCATGAGTCTGGTTTTGACGAAATTGGTGAAGTCTTCGTCCACGTTTAGTCTCATGCCGACGGGAGATAACGCAATGCTTGTCGCGTTTTTTACGTTTCCTCGGCGAGCTGTCACGTATTCGTTTATGGCTACACCTGCGTTTTTTCGGGTGAAACCGTCGATTCGGAGGATTGTTCGGCCTTGATCTTCAGAGTAGGCTGGCCAAGCTATTGCCGATGTGGTCCTTTTTCCGACGATTTCGATGACGTCTCCCGCTGAGATACCTAATTTTTGCATGGTTTTCTGGTCGATTCTAGCGATTCCTCTGCCTACGTCACGTTGCCGAGCGTCTCCAATTTTCAGTTGAACTTCACTCACGTCTCAATCTTCCTCATGTAAGTTTTGAAAGTCCTACTCTCGAAAGAATCAAATTCCTATATAAACTTTAAATGAATTGAACTCTTCGAACCATCAACGTTTCCATCTGGCTGACTTCGCCAATTTTTTGTAATTGCTGCTCCACCTTATTTAAACCACCGGGTTTGTCTTCAGGAATAACGATGTGGGCGATCAGTGCAGTGAGACCGAAAGCTATAGGTTCTTCATTGAATTTATAGACTGAAGCGTATTTTGGCAGTTCTTTCTCTACTTTCTTTTTTAATAGGTTAAGGTCTGTGGTAACGTCGGATGGAAGTATTTTTATGGAAATTAATACTTTTGCCATACTCTCTTTTTCCTCTTTATGGTCCTGTGAACCCGCATTTTGGGCAGCGGTAAGGTCTCCCGAACTTTCGGCATTTAGAACAGCGCCAAATGACTATTTCTCCACAGTTAGAACATGAAAACTTGGTTGCTTCGGTTCCCGGGGATATAATTCGATGACATGATGTACATGTGGGGATGGCTACGGTGGCGGTTGTTCTTTCGCTCATGGTTGCACCTCAAAGGTGATTCGGTATACGTGTACTTCCTTATATGTGCTATGTTTAATCTCACCTCTACCCCTTATACAAGTGATGGGGGAGGAGAGAGAAGAAATAGAAAGCGGAATTGTTTAAAGGCATTTCCGAAAGACTAGATGTTAACGTAGAGAGGAAAAAACGTGAACAAAAAAGTCGATATCATTGTGGTTGGAGGCGGCGTGTGCGGCTCCTTCTCAGCTATGACAGCTGCAAAACTGGGCGCGGAAGTGATAGTATGTGAGGAGCATAAGGAGATAGGCGTCCCCGAACACTGTGCAGGCCACATCAGCGTCAGCGGCTTAAAACGTTTAAACCTGAATTTGCCGAAGAAAATTGTGGAGAACAGGATTAAAGGAGCTGTTTTCTATTCCCCCTCCGGGAAAGAGTTCACGATTAGATGTGCCTCGCCAGTGACTTATGTCGTTAACCGGCAACTTTTGGATAAACACCTTACAGATCTTGCTGAAGAGGCTGGGGCGCGGTATTTTTTAGAATCAAGGGCAGAATCGTTTCTTGTAGACTCAGGTTTTGTTAAAGGCATCAGCATTAGGAAGAGAGAGGTTAAAGAAACTTTAGCGTCCAGTCTCGTAATTGATGCTGAGGGATGCTCGTCAGTTCTATTGAAGAAGGCTGGGTTGCAAACGTTGGATAGGTCTATGGTTGTCCATGCGATTGAGGCGGAAGTGGACCCTGTGAAGGATGTAGAAGTGGACCTGGTGGAAGTATATCTCGGCAGAAGATACGCTCCAGACTTTTTTGTGTGGCTCATTCCAAAGAGAGACGGCTCAGCCAAGGTAGGTTTAGCCGCAAAAACTGGTGACCCCAGAGAATATCTGCGCCACTTTATGCACAATCATCCTGTGGCATCCAAAAAACTAAGAAACAGCAAAATCACCCGTTTTTCTCTTCATCCCATTCCGCTTGGAGGAGCGATTCCCAAAACTTATGGAAACGGATTTCTCGTTGTTGGAGACGCTGCCTCACAGATTAAGCCTACAACTGGTGGCGGCATAATCTTTGGGTCATTGTGCTCCAAGATTGCGGGGGAAGTTGCCTATGAAGCCTTGAAAAACAACGACTTTTCCAAGGGTTTTCTGTCGCAGTATCAGTCGCGATGGAAGGAAATGATAGGCTTTGACTTAGCAGCAATGCGTCGAATAAGGAAACTGCTTAACCGTTTGCCCGATGACAAGGTTGACAAGTTCATTGGCTTATGTTCGAAGTTTGAGGTGAACAAGGTTCTTGAGGAAGTTGGGGACTTGGATTTTCAGGGAAACTCGTTGGTTCATGTGGTTCAGCATCCTTCAGCGCTCATTGTGGCACTTTACTTCGTTTTTTCCACGCTTACCTCGCCAAACAGCCAGAGAAATATTTTGCAATAACGAATCAAAATTTAAATTCTCTTTAAACCAATTGAGATGCGGAATCAGTATGTCCGAGTTTAAATACAAACAGGTTATTGTTCTGCGGGTTGATTTGAAGATGAGTAAAGGAAAAATCGCAGCTCAGGCTGGACACGCCGCGGTTTCCGCAGCTGAACAAGCTAGAAAACATCATCTTGACTGGTGGAAAGCTTGGACAAAGGAAGGGCAATGTAAAATAGCTGTGAAAGCAGCATCTGAGCAAGAGTTGTTAGAGCTGGAGATAAAAGCCAAAAAGCTGAAGCTACCTGCTGCCCTAATTTCAGATAGAGGCTTAACCGAACTTCCACCCGGCACACTCACCTGCTTGGGAATCGGACCCGCACCATCTAATCAAGTGGATAAAATCACGGGTGAACTGAATCTTTTCTGAGGCGAAAACCGTTTGATGATTCCTAGGCTGGAGAGAATGCTTGGCATAGAAGCCTACGCCTCTCAATCCTTGGGGATTGGTGGAAGAATCCGCCAGTTTACCGAGGACTTTGTGGTTGAAGAAGTTTTTATTGACGGATCGAAAGCCCAAGTTTCGTCAACTGAGACTCTTCAGCCTGTTGGAGGAGGGCGCTATCTCATTTGTGTGTTGGTTAAACAAGACTGGGACACGTTTCTGGCAGTCAAGAAGGTTGCGAGGCGATTGGGCATTAGCCCTAAGCGTATCCAAATAGCAGGCATAAAGGACGCTAAGGCATTCACAGCCCAGCACATCAGTATCCGAGGCGTCACACCGGAACGAGTTTCAAGAGTCAAAATCAGGGACATCTCAGTTCATCCGCTAAGGTTTTCTGATGAAAGAGTTTATTCCCAACTCCTCTTAGGAAACCAATTCCACATCACAATCAGAACAATCTCCCATTCTTCTTCCGTGATTGAAAAGCGAGTTAAAAACATACAAAACGAGTTATCCATTTTAAGTGGAGTTCCCAATTTCTTTGGGCATCAACGCTTCGGTACTATTCGCCCTATTACCCATCTAGTAGGCAAGTTTCTGGTACGTGGCGACTTGGAAAAGGCGGCATTAACCTTTCTCGCTAAGCCAAGCCCTTATGAACATCCTGAATCCAGAGAGGCTCGACAGCAACTTCAAGACACACAAGACTTCGCGGAAGCACTTCGCTGTTTTCCACTCCATCTCAGATATGAACGTTTTATGCTCGTTCGCTTAGCAAAACAATCGAATGATTTCATAGGGGCTTTTAGAAAGTTGCCTTCAAAACTGCGTAGACTCTTTGTGCAAGCCTATCAGTCTTTTCTCTTCAACAAGTTCCTCAGTCAAAGACTGAAGCGTGAAGTTGGTTTCAACGAGGCACAGGTTGGAGACTATGTAGTGCATCTTGATAGACACGGGCTTCCAACAAATGAATTTGAACAAGCAACCGTTCAATCCCTTTCAAGTGTTAAAAAAGCATTAAAAGAGGGTAAGATGCAGGTTGCTGTTCCGCTCATAGGCTTTAAACAACACCCTTCCGAAGGAGTGCAAGGCGAAATTGAAAAGAAAATCATTAAAGACGAAAATGTTATTCCCCGAAATTTCTATATTCCATCCCTGCCTGAGATAAGTGCGCCTGGCAGGCTACGAACAGTGCTAGTCCCTATAACTGATCTTTCCTTAGAAGAAGCATCCAGAGACTCATCAAGTCCTCCAAAGCGAAAGCTTAGGTTAAGTTTCACGTTGCACCGAGGTTCTTACGCAACTGTTCTTCTACGAGAGTTCATGAAACCGCGAAACCTAATAAACGCGGGTTTTTAATGTAAAACGTTTGCACGCGCCAACAAACCTGAAACATTCACTTCATCTGACAAAAAAATAACACATGTTCTTGTAAGAAAAGGTTATATACCTAGTTTGTGGAAGCATGCGGAAAAGAAAGAGAAAAGTTTGTGGGACTCAGTTTGGAAAGGNTTGAAGANGCCCGTGTTCTTTAANAAAAGAACTCCTTTCTCTTTTCAGCTTCTTCAAGCCCCAAAAATGGGCCATAAACTTACTCTTGATACTGTAAAAACAACTACTTTTAACACATGGTTAGAAATATTTTTGTGTTCGCATTTTTCCTATACAAACATTGCCCTTAAAATATATTTGTCAAATTTTGTCTGTTGAAAACGGGTTTTCAAGGAATCAGCGTGTCAAGGGGTGAGTCGAAACCGATCTCTCGGAAACAACACGACCTCCCGTATGTTCTGCTTTCCAGTAAGCATCATCATTACTCTTTCAAGACCCACCGCCCACCCAGCGTGAGGCGGCATACCATAATCAAAAGCCCGCAAGTGATACCTGAAAGATTCGGGGTTCAATCCTTGCTCCTTCAACCTCTTAATTAAAAGGTCTTTCGAGTGAACGCGGGTTCCTCCAGAGGCAAGCTCTATCCAACGCCACATCAAATCGAACGCTTCACATAATTCTGGGTTGTCGTCTCGAGGCTTTATGTAAAACGGTTTTGACTTGGTCGGCCAGTCAGTGATATAATAAAAGTAGGGGTGAAGTCTACCTAGTTTTCTGAACGCTTGGGTGGGGATATCTTCTCCCCAAGAAATCTCTATTCCTTCTTTCTTCAACTCTTCGATAATTTCATCGTAGGTAAAGCGTTTAAATGGGATTGTAGGAACCTCAATCTTATGCTTCAGAATCTTCAGTTCCTTTTGACAACGCTTCTTCACCGCTCCGCACATATGATGTATCATTTCTTCGAGCACTCGCATTACATCATCGGCAGTTGCAAACCCTTGTTCAATATCGATAGAAACGAACTCGCTTAAATGACGGCTAGTATGTGATTCTTCAGCTCTAAAAAAAGAGCCTATCTCAAAAACCCTGTCAAAAACCACAACCAGTTGCTCCTTATACAACTGAGGACTTTGCGCAAGAAATGCTTTATTTTCAAAATAATCCACAGAAAAGAGGGCGGCTCCTCCCTCGGTGGCAGAGGCAATAATTCTAGGCGTATGCACTTCCGTGAAGCCCTGTTCAGACAAGAATTCACGTAGGGCTGCTAGCGCAACATGTTGAATCTTAAAGACAGCTCTGTTCTCGTCTTGACATAGATCAAGGACACGTGCGTCCAGTCGTACATCGATTTTCGCTGGGGTTCGCCCTGTCACGTCTAGGGGCAAGGGATATTGAGCTATTCCTAATATTCGAATCTCGCTGGGAACGATTTCCACTCCTCTTGGAGTTTGCTTTGTTTTTTTAACTGTTCCCTTCACGCCGATGCTGTATTGGCGTTGTAGCGAATCAGCTTTTCTGGTTACTTCTTCGCCAATTTTGCTGCGTAGAATGGTTATTTGAATTGTTCCATCTTTGTCTTGCAGAATTACGAATCGTATTCCGCCAAGATCCCGGATGTCTTGAACCCAGCCTAAAACGATAACTTCTTTCCCGTCTAAATCTGGCTTTACGTCTGTTGAATAATGAGTTCTACGCCAATCTCCCATCTGATCGATTTCCATACAACATCCTCTATCTATCTCGCAAATTCCACTCTAAGAGTTGTTCCATGAACCTTTTTAGCAATTTCCTTCAATGCATCGGTGTTGATGGGTGGCGGTCTCTTCCCTCGTTTTCTTAGAATAACCCGAGTTTCAGTTGTTCCGTCTGGTAACCAAATCGTGTTTATTGTGATGATGCTCAACGGCGCGAACAAGTCTTCTAAAAATTTTCTGTCATCTACTCCATATTCTAGGACGCGCACCCTCTTCCCAGTTTTTTCTCCCAAAGCCCTTATAATTTTTCCACCGTAACTCAGCAAACGGGCTACGTCTCCATGTCCCACGACTACTGCTAAAACGTTGTCTTCCTCTACCGCTTTATGAAAATATACTTCTTGCAGTGGAGGATAGGTGCTTTCCAGCGACATAAGTAGGCGGCCAATTTTCAGGTCTACATCTGTTACCTNACCTGATTTGAGTNTTGCTTGGCATTTGGGACACAGTATTCCGCTTTTTAAGCAGAAGTCACAGATGTTTGCCATTTTCGGCATTTAATTATCCTCATCNTCATTGATTTGAAGTGGTATCATACAGAGAGAGTATTGAGGTCATATAAACTTACCGAGAGGAGAGAATTATTTCTTCTCTAGCCTAACGTAAAGTGTTCAATAGTTTATTTAGAAAAAAAATAAAGAAGGAGTGGCGGAGCTTGTTTATTTGCTAACGTCTCTTATTTTCCTAGTTTTATTTCTATGGTGCTGACGTTAGTAGGCGTGTTTCTTCCCTCTTCATTGGATGCTAATTGTTCTGTGCCGACGTCTATGTTTTTAACTTTTACGTCTGGTAGGAACCGACGTCTAACGATCTCGACAACGTCAACAGCTCGGCTGATGGCTCTTCCCCGTGCTTTAACGTTTATTTCATTTGCTCCGCCGTGGAAGAGGGTTATACAAGCCAACACATAGTTCATAGCTGGCTTTCGTCCGATTAACACATCGTTTTTCTCTGGCATTTCACTGTCTCACTCCTTGTTCTTACGTACATTAACATGGTTTAACTTAGGAATAAATACGTTGCGGTTTTGTAGCTAGGATGTGTCG
>JGI2171J19970_10001577_pt1 | contig 12718 bp, 12 predicted proteins | sample DeeMarSWOR324_28_FD_19970 | JGI IMG/M metagenome (IMG submission 19970) | reverse complement strand
TCTTCAAGATATTGCTTGATGATTTGAAAGAGCAGGGTATAAATAAGCTGGACCTAAGACCTTTGCGGCCTGATTCTACCGTGCTCGCTCAACTTGTAAGTATAGTCCAGAACCGCGGGTATGAAGTTACCTGCCTTTCTGAGGATGTTTCTCTGGAACTAGATTTACCTGCTACCTGGAATGAATACCTGGCAATATTGAAGAGCAAGCAGCGCCACGAAGTTAGGCGGAAGCTAAGGCGGTTATGGAAGGCTGGTAGTGTAGAACATCGCTGTGTTGAGGTCGGTCAGGAGGTTGAAGATTATTTAGATATTTTTTTAAAGCTCTTTTCATTGAGCAAGGACGAAAAAGCCAGCTTCATGAATCACAATAGAGAATCGTTCTTCAGGTCATTGGCTAAGGCCATGGCTGAGATTGGGTTATTGAGGTTAGGTATCCTACAACTGGACAAAGTACCAGTAGCAATGACTATGGGTTTTGACTACAATGGCTCACATTACCTCTATAATAGTGCCTATGACCCGCAATTCAGCTATTTAAGCGTGGGACTACTCTGCAAAGTCCTTTGCCTAAAAGAGAGTATCGAAAAGGGCAAGAAGAAATGGAACTTTTTGAAAGGTGGTGAACCATACAAATACCAACTCGGTGGCCGGGAAGTACCCCTTTACAGTTGCCAGATAACTATCGCCTGACCACAATAAGAAGGAGCACACTATAATGCCGGTTAGTCAACTGAGCATAGCTATGCTCAGTGCCCATAGTTGCCCTGTGGGCAAACTAGGGACAAAAGATACTGGTGGCATGAGCGTTTACATCCGGGAACTTGCCGGCGAATTGGGCAAGCAGGGACATCTGGTGGATATATATACCCGCGTGCATGACCCCCAAGACCGTCAAATCTATGAACTCAACCCAAATGCACGGCTCATTCACCTCAGGGCAGGGGAAGACGAAGAGATACACAAGTTGGCCGTGTACTCCCATCTTCCTGACTTTGCTGACAACCTGGAGAGTTACAGGAAACATAACAATCTCCAGTACGATTTAATATTTAGCCATTACTGGCTTTCCGCGCTGGCAGGAGTATATTTACAACAACGGTGGCATGTTCCTCATATAGCTATGTTCCATACATTAGGTGCAGTTAAGAATGCAATTAAGGAAGGGGCTTATTTAGCACTAGACGAGCATGAGCTCAGACTTCGTATTGAGACAGAAAGGAGCCTAGTTCAAAATTGCCACCATGTTATCGCTCCAACAGAGAGGGAAAAGGAAGAGCTTATTCGGCACTATGGCGCATCGTCGGAGAAAATCAGTGTGGTACCCTGTGGTGTAAATCTGGAGCAGTTCAGGGCACTAGACAAAGCACAGGCCAGGCAGTATCTTGGCTTGGGTAATGAAAAGATTATTCTGTTTGTTGGTAGAATTGACCCTTTAAAGGGTATAGATAAGCTGATAAGGGCTTTACCCTACCTACAACGTAATCAAGGATTAAGGCTACTGGTGATCGGTGGCGGTGAAAATAGCCAGCATGAAATAGAACAGCTACAGAAACTAGCCTGTAATCTTAAAATACAGAATTCGGTTACTTTTCTGGGTTTGGTAAAGCATGAGCAGCTACCTTACTTCTACAGCGCGGCTGACGCCTGTGTGGTCCCTTCTTACTACGAAAGCTTTGGGTTAGTAGCTCTGGAATCCCTAGCCTGTGGCACACCAGTAGTGGCTACTGATGTAGGTGACTTTAGAAACATTATTCGAGAAGGAGAGACTGGGTACGTGGTAACAAACAATGCTCCCCATCTTCTTGCTGCCAAAATAGCCTTGCTTCTCTCCCGGCCAAGCAAAGATACAAAATCTGCCCAGTTAATTCGGGCAACAGTAAGTAAGTTTAGTTGGTCAAACATTGCTGAAGCGATTATCAGGGATTGCCAACTGGTATTAGCTAACTCCCTTACAACTGTGTCCTAATTTATTACCTTTTCATACCAAAAAGTATTAGCCTGAACCTTGAAACCAAGGGATTGGTAGAGAGCGCAGGCCGCTTTGTTCTCGCTGTCCACGGTTAATTCGGCAAACTGTAAACCTTTACTTTTAAGTAGGGCTAATCCGGCCAGCACTAATCTTATGCCTATTCCTTTACCCCTGCAATCTGGGGCCACCCCTAGCATAAGGATTCGTCCCTTTCTTATACTGGGTATTCCCCTCTCACAGCTTATCCCTGTCCAGCAATAGCCGATAGCCTTATCTCCCTCGTAGATTAGAACAATATCCTCTCGAGAACAGGTGCTTGAATTGACACGAAAGGTTATTTCCTCTACGGTATTGGGATTGTATCCCCAGGTGCCAGCAAAGGCACGATTCTGAAGCTGAGTCAGCTTGGCTTCTTCACCATGCTGTAGATAGTGGCAGTCTATAGCCGCTTGAGTCGTATCTAATTTGCCCACATTGGGAATGTCTAATCCCAATTCAAGAAACTGTCGGACGAGGCTGAAGCTCAGCCTATGTAGCACCCTTTTCGCAACCACGTTGTCCTCCCTTATATTTACATGGGCTAGATTGGCTCCTAATTCTTTGGCACGGTCTGCGGCATAACTGAGGAGCTTTGTAGCCAACCCCTTTCTGCGATGCTCAGGGTACACCCAGCAGTCGAGAACCACCCGCCCAATGGTCAGCTCTGGTTTAACATCTATATAGCCTACGATATCATCGCTCCACAGGATAAACAAGTCTTGCTCAGGGGAATAGTTTGGTCGCTCCAATTGTTCAGCAACAACACGCGGTGAAACACAACGTCCGGTCGGCTCCAGTTTTTCAGCTTTAGCAATCAATAAGACGTACTTATTGAAATCTGCCGGTTGATAATTTCTAATATTATAGAGGGAATTGCTCATTGCCTTGTTTGGCATTCGCAATCCGAATTGTATCAGCCTGAGGAATGTTATACAATTGCTGTCGCGTACCGCGATTTAAGAAATTTCAGGCATAATGATTAAGCCAGCTCATGTAATGGTCATTACACCCCATCCCGACGATGCCGAATTCGGTGTTGCCGGGAGTGTTGTTCGCTGGACAAGCGAAGGCAAGGATGTTATCTACGTGGTATGCACGAATGGCGACAAGGGCACCAGCGACCCCAATGTTAAACCGGATGAACTAGCCAGAACCAGAGAGCAGGAACAGCTAGCAGCAGCCAAGCTATTGGGGGTGAGGGAAGTCATCTTCCTGCGCCATCCAGACCAAGCCCTAGAAGATACACCTGAATTCAGAAAAGAGATTGTGCGCCTGATCAGGACATATAAACCAGAAACGGTGGTCACTGCTGACCCATACCGGCGCTATATCTGGCACCGCGATCATCGAATCACTGGACAAGTTACACTTGATGCCATTTTCCCCTACGCCAGGGATTTTCATTCCTATCCCGATTTACTGGAGGAAGGGCTTCAGCCTCATAAAGTTAAAGAGGTTCTGCTCTGGGGCGCTCAAGAGCCTAACTACCGCACTGATATTACCGCCACCTTTTCCACTAAAGTTGCCGCCCTGCGCTGCCACAAGAGCCAGATAAGCGACAATCCTTCTGCGGGATTGGAAGAACGTCTCAGAGAACGACACAAAGCATTAGCCCATGATGAAGATTATGAACTGGCTGAAGCTTTCTACCGTTTAGAGTTATGGTGGTAATCAACTTCCTAATGTCGGTGGGCAATGTTTTTTAGCCTTACTTACGTTGAAAGCCAGAGCACATCGCCGCACAGGTTGGGGTCATGAGGTCGGGAGGCAAAGACAGCAAATTCTTCTTTCGCGTTCTTTAATATGGTGGAATTCCCGTGGCCAGGATATATCTGAGTATCGTCTGGCAACACGAAGATTTTCTCGGTTATAGACTTGATTATCTGCTTGAAATTGTCCGGGGAGCTTGTCTTACCCGGTCCTCCTGGGAAAATAGTATCTCCCGATATCAGATAGCGACCAAACCTGAAGCATAAGCTACCTGGGGTGTGTCCTGGTGTATGAAGCACCATAAACTTAAGCTCTCCCAACCAAACCGCATTACCATCATCTAATAACATCTCTGGCGGTGAGGTCAGGTTCCTTGCGTCTGAAGAGTGGGCAGCCAGGGGAATCTTTAGCTCAGCTCGTAATTGGTCGAGTGCACCGATATGATCCATGTGGTTGTGAGTCAACAATATGTATTTGGGCGTCGTATTCTTCAATTTATCTATGAGGATATTCGCCTCTGCGGGAGCATCTATTAGCGCGCTATTCCGCGTTCCTCGACAGGTTACAATATAGGCGTTAGTCCCGAAGGGCCCTAGCTCAAGCCTCTCAATCTGAATAGCATCGTCTTTGGCTACGATTGTCATAGTTCACCATTCCCTGGCTCGATTATATATTGTCGATTATACCATGAGGTGAGAAAGATTGAACATCAGGAAGCAACAGAGTTCTATTGACCGCTAACGGAAAATCAAAGTAAAATTCATGTTAATGTACAACAAGGCTGTGCTCGATAATGGCTTGAGAGTCATCACCAGCACTATGCCCCATAGCCGCTCGGCATGCCTTGCCATCTATGTAGGCGCTGGCTCTTGCTACGAAAGTGAAGAGGAGGCGGGCATCTCTCACTTCGCCGAACATCTATTCTTCAAAGGGACAGAGCGGCGACCAACGTCTAAGGAGATAACTCAAGATATTGAAGGCGTTGGCGGCATAATCAATGGTGGCACAGACAAAGAAATAACTGTCTTCTGGTGTAAGGTAGCTATCCCTCACTTTCCCATTGCCCTTGATGTGCTATCCGACCTCTTGCTGAATTCTCGCTTTGATGACAAAGAAATAGAGCGAGAGCGCCGGATTATCAGCGAGGAAATCAATATGAACATGGACATCCCCCAACAGAGGATAAGCATGCTCATAGATGATCTTTTATGGCCAGAACAGCCCCTGGGGCGCGAGGTCATCGGATACAAAGAAACTGTATCGTCAATAACAAGGGAGCAACTATTGAACCACGTTGCTCACAGATATATGCCCAATAACACTGTGATCAGCATTGCTGGCAACATACAGCAGGAAGAGGCAATCGCTCAAATCCAGCCCTTCTTTGATAAATGGGCTGCCGCGGAGTTAAAGACTGGCTATATAACTAATGACAAGCAAACGGAAGCGAGGTTGCGTATTGAGCCTAAAGATATCGCGCAGGCGCACCTTTGCCTCGCTGTTCACGGCTTTTCTCGCTCCCACCCACAGCGTTTTACACTTGACATGCTTAATACGGTGCTTGGCGGTGGCATGAGCAGTCGCCTGTTTATGGAGATACGAGAGCATAGAGGGCTCGCCTATGATATACACAGTTACACCGAGCACTTCCTCAATTCAGGGTCATTTGCTATCTATGCCGGTGTTGACCCCGAGAAGATAGAAACCACTGTGGCAGCCATTCTCGAAGAGTTATCTCAGATTAAAAAGGAAATTACCGCAAGTGAAGTCATCAGGGCTAAGGAATTATCAAAAGGAAGACTATATTTGCGGTTTGAGGATAGCCAAAATGTAGCGTTATGGTACGGCGGCCAGGAAATATTACTACATCAAATCCTAGACATAGACGATGTTATTTCTATTGTCGACGCCATTACCATAGACGAGCTAAAAGAAGTGGCCAGGGAGGTTCTAACCGATAGCGGCCTTAATTTAGCCTTAATAGGGCCAGTCAATGGTGATAGTTTTATCAAGGAAAAGCCTTTAAGACAATTGTTTAAGATCTAATGTCGCAAAAAAAGAACCGCCCTGAGGCGGTTCTTTTCGTTATTGTTGGAGCAATCAGCGACTGCTTAGTACTCGGGATATCCTCCTCCTGGTGGCATCGCCGGCATCTTCTCCTTCTCAGGAATATCTGTTACCAGGGATTCCGTAGTCAGAATCATAGTGGCAATACTAGCACCATTCTGTAGCGCACTCCTGGTGACTTTGAGAGGGTCAACAATGCCCCTTTCTACCATACTTACCCCTAGTTCATCTTTGAGGGCATCGTATCCTATGCCAGCCTTGCTTCCTTTTATAGCATTTATCACCACTGAGCCCTCACGACCACTATTTTCAGCGATGCACCTCAAAGGCTCTTCAAGGGCTCGTTTCAAGATATTCACCCCGGTAGCCTCATCACCCACCAACTTGAGTTTCTTCAAAGCCAACAAGGCATTGAGGAGAGCAACGCCACCACCCGGCAGGATACCTTCCTCTACAGCAGCTCGAGTAGCTGACAAGGCATCCTCTACACGGTGTTTTTTCTCTTTAAGCTCTGTTTCCGTAGCCCCGCCTACCTTGATCACTGCCACGCCGCCTGCTAATTTAGCCAGTCTTTCCTGTAACTTCTCTTTATCATAATCCGAGGTGCTTATATCAATCTCAGACCTGATTTGTTTGATTCGAGCCTCAATATCTTTGGCCTCGCCCTTGCCTTCAACAACGGTGGTATTATCTTTATCAGCAATCACCCTTCTGGCTCGCCCTAAATCTTCCACGGTCACCGAATCTAATTTCCTGCCAACCTCTTCAGATATAACAGTGCCACCGGTAAGAACGGCTATATCCTGAAGCATGGCTTTTCTCCTATCTCCAAAGCCAGGTGCTTTAACCGCCAGGGGAGATAAAGTGCCCCTTAGCTTATTAACCACTAATGTAGCCAGTGATTCGCCCTCAACATCTTCAGCGATAATGACCAGATTTTTGGAGACTTGGACAATTTTTTCCAAAGCGGGCAGAATATCGTTTATGGCCGAAATCTTCTTATCAGTGATAAGAAGATAGGGGTCCTCTAGCTCCGCCCTCATTTGTTCGGCGTTGGTGATGAAATAAGGGCTAATATAGCCGCGGTCAAACTTCATCCCCTCAACATATTCAGTCTCGAATTGCAGCCCCTTGCCTTCTTCGACAGTGATAACACCATCTTTACCCACCTTTTCCATAACATCAGCAATCAAATTGCCAATTTCCTGGTCAATAGCTGATATAGCGGCTACCTGAGCTACCTGTTCTTTACCAGCCACTGGTATAGACATTTTCTTGAGCTCATCAACTAAAGCCTCTACCCCTTTATCAATACCACGTTTTAAAGCCATGGAATCAGCACCAGCAGCGATGTTCTTGAAGCCCTCACTAATAATGGCCTGGGCTACAATAGTTGACGTACTGGTGCCATCACCACATTGGTCGTTGGTTTTGGTGGCTGCCTGCTTTACTAGCTGTACCCCCATATTCTCAAAGGGGTCGGGCAACTCTATTTCTTTGGCTATAGAAACGCCGTCGTTGAGAACCGAAGGAGCGCCCCATTTTTTATCCAGTGCCACAGGTCTCCCGCGTGGTCCCAGAGTTACCCTGATAGCATCAGTTAGCGTATCAACGCCATTCTTTAATGATTTCCTTGCTTCCTCGCCGAAAATAATTTGTTTTGCCATTCACTTACCTCCTTTTCTTAACTCATCTTGGCCAGAATATCACCCTCACGCATGATAACCAGCTCTTCATCCTCTAGCTTAAACTCGGTACCAGCGTACTTGGAATAAATAACCTTGTCTCCCTTCTTCACTTCCATGGCAATGCGTTTGCCATCCTCCGTCAACCTGCCGGGACCGACAGCAACAATTTTACCTTCCTGAGGTTTTTCTTTTGCTGTATCTGGTAAAACTATCCCCCCTCTACTTACTTCTTCCTTTGGCGTGGGTTTTATCACTACCCTGTCTCCCAAAGGTGCAATTTTAGCCATGTTCCCTCCTTTCCTGAATTTATTTTAGCACTCTGCCCTTGAGATTGCTAACTTTTTATTATACCAAGAAAAACTAAAAATGCAAGAGGTTTTCACTAAAAATTTGGCAAATTTTTCTTGTATTATTACACTAAACCGTGTATAATTATTTTTTAGAGATGGATAGAAGAGAAAAGAAGAAGAAGAGACAATGGAGTAAAGAAGAGATTAAGGCGCTGAGGCAACACCTGAACTTAACTCAAATGAAGCTAGCCGAGGAACTAGGCACACGGCAGCAAACGATCAGTGAATGGGAGAAGGGAATATATCGACCTCGCGGAGCTTCATCTACCCTGCTTAGCATAATTGCCGAGCGTAGTGGCTTTACTTACAGGGCCGGAGAGAAGCAAGATATATCAAAGTAATAAGTAATTTTTTTACATATGATTACACGTAATCGGATAACATTTTCTGAAAAGCAAGCAGCTCTAATATGGCAACAAATGGTGGGCAAGGAGCTGATTTCTATGGATAACGAACTAGTCAGTGTAATCTACCCTGGGAGGACTAATGGTGCTAACGGCCCCGATTTTCGGGATGCAGTTATTGTCAATAAGTCTCATTTGATGAAGGGAGACATAGAGGTTCACGTTAAATCCAGCGATTGGTATAGCCATGAGCATTATGCTGATGCTGAATATAATAATGTCATCCTTCACGTTGTTATGTGGCACGATTGTAACTCAGCTACCTTACTACAAAGCGGTAAGCCAGTTCCGGTCCTATGTCTAGCAAAGGCACTGCGATATCAAGCTTATCTGCTGCCCCACCAGCTCCCCTGCTTCCAGATGCTGGACCACGTGGATAGGCAAACTTTAAGAAAGCTGATGAAAGCCGCCGGCGAGACAAGGTTTAAGCAGAAGGCGATTCATTTTCAAATCCAGTTAGAGCAAGAGGACGCAGGGCAGGTGCTTTTCCGAGGCATGATGAGGGCTCTGGGTTATGCTAAAAACACAAAGCCCTTCGAAGACCTTGCTGACAGAATGCCTCTCAATTCCATCGAATCCAGTGAAGGCTTGGCTCTAAAGCAAGCTTTGTTGTTAGGCACAGCAGGGTTATTGCCTTCTCAAAGACGACAAGGCGGGTATACCACGGAGAAAGAAATTCGGGAATTGGAGCAAATATGGCAGTCGGTGGGTAAAGAAGTTAGAACCATGCAGGAAGGTGACTGGAACCTCTCACACATATACCCCAACAATTCTCCAGTGCGACGTATTGTCGCCCAGAGCTACCTTCTTGAACGTTATTGCAAAGGAAAACTATTGACAGGGATATTGCAGCTAGTTAAGGAAGCGCCACTGCCCAGGGGGTACCATGTGCTGGAAAACAGTTTGACTGTAGCTGGCGATTGCTACTGGCAGGATCATTTCGATTTTGACGTTGGATGTAAGACAAAGATATCGGCTCTGTTGGGCAATAGCAAAGCAGGTGAAATTACAGTAAACGTGATATTACCTTTTGCTTTTTCCTGGGGGGAATTAACTAATGAAGGGAAGCTAACAGAGAAAGCTATCGACCTTTACCGTGATTATCCTAAATTGGCTGATAATGGCCTAACACGGCATATGAGGAATCAGCTTGGCCTTGAAGAACCCTTTGATTTCACTGCCTGTTATCAGCAAGGGCTTATTCATGTCTTCAGGAACTACTGTCGTGAGGGCAAATGCTCACAGTGTCCTTTAACTAGTTGAAGAATACAGAGGGGCAAGTTTAGAAATCATCGACCCAGCCGACAACCACTGAACTTACATCCATGCAAGTGAAGGCAGAATCCTTAGGGCTAACCAGGACGAACTCGGAAATATCGCAAAGACCATCCATGGATTTCTGCCCCTTTTTTATCGCCTCCTCAATTGCCGTTTTCAGAATCAAGATCTCGTCACGGAGGCGTTCTGATTCCATCTCCAATTTCTTACCCCCCTGATTCGTTATCACATTCAGTATAAGAATCTTAATGATAGTTCTATACATTGTCTATCACCTAAGAGTCCTATACCTGGACATCGATTTTTTCTTGGCATAGCCCAAAAGTCCTAAGGAGAGGGATTCTTCATCCCGGACCCAAAGGTAGAATAGGCTTGATTAAAAAAAGCCAATAGCCAAATAGTCCTGGAAGAAAAATTTAAAAAATCGAGGTTATTTATTTACCGTGAAAAACGAAATTCTTCCAAATAGCCACTAAAGAGGTTAACCAAGACTGAGGCTGGGCACTACATCCAGATCGTAGCCACTTATATCGCCTGCTTGGAAACGATAATAACCACAGGCAGCCACCATAGCGGCATTATCAGTACACAAGTTGGGAGGCGGAATACGAACTGGCACTGGCGAGTTNGCAAGTAAATTTTGGCTTAACGTCCTATTGGCCGCAACTCCACCGCTCAGTATAATTTGCTCCACTTTCAATTGTCCAGCGGCCTCAATTGTTTTAACAACTAACACGTCTACTACAGCTAACTGGAAGCTTGCTGCGGCATCAACTACTGAGACCCCTCCCTTGTGAACAAGATGCCACAAAGCTGTTTTCAAGCCACTAAAGCTAAAATCGTGACTTTCTTTAAGCCAGGCTCGAGGGAGGGTCAAGGAAGGGACTCCAGAGTGGGCCGCCTGTTCAATAGCTGGACCCCCAGGGTAGCCCAAGCCCAAGATTCTAGCCGCTTTGTCAAAGGCTTCACCAGCAGCATCATCCCGGGTCCAACCTAGCCTCTCGAATTGCCCATGCCCTTTCATCAATACTAGATCGCTATGTCCACCGGAAACAATGAGACAGAGGCAGGGAAATTTCACTCTCTGTTTTTCACCATGTAGAGATGAATCCAGCCAATTAGCATAGATATGTGCCTCAAGATGGTTAATCCCAATAAGAGGTAATTTTTTGGCTAAGGCAATTGCCTTAGCCACGTTAACGCCTACCAACAGCGACCCGGCTAGCCCTGGGCCAAAGGTCACGGCAATGCCGTTGATATCCTGCCAAGAAACTCCGCTCATGGCTTGTTGGATGACCGGGATAATAGTGAGGAGATGCTGCCTTGAGGCAACTTCGGGGACTATGCCGCCATAGCGAGCATGAATATCTATTTGTGAAGCAACAACATTGGAGATAATGCGGCTGCCGTCCTCCACTATGGCAGCAGCAGTTTCATCACAAGAGGTTTCAATACCCAAGATTTTCATTTTCGTTAACTTTATAGCAATTACTTGCATAATGCCAACATTTAATTTAACTGAATAAGAAAAACGTCGTAAACTCGCGTTAAAGCTTTATCATGTGCCTATGTTCGTATTTTTATGGAGAACGAAAGCTTAGGCGAGTCGTTATTACTTGCCTGACGCCGTCCAGTATGCTAGCTTAATCTTGTATTTCAGCCGTTTTGAACATGACTTCTATTATCCTCGCCGGTGGTAAAAGTTTGAGGCTTGGTCAGAACAAGGCTCTTCAGGTTATTGAGGGTAAGAGCTTTATCCAGCACGTGGTTGACCGCCTGGCTATCATCAGCACAGAAATTATCATAGCGACCGCTCACGGCGAAGAAATTCCCTGCTCCTCGGCTGTCAGGATAAAAACAGTAGCCGATATTTATCCTGGGAAAGGGCCGCTTGTTGGAATTTACTCAGGTTTAATAGCTTCATCTGATTTGCGGGCTATCGTTGTTGGCTGTGACACACCATTTCTGAGTGTTGGCTTGCTTGAATACATGACCCAAATCTCCTCCATATTTGATGTTGTTGTTCCTCGGATGAAAGAGAAAGTAGAGCCACTTTGTGCGGTCTATTCCAAGAGTTGCATAGCTCCCATGCAGAGGTTGCTGGAGCAAAACGAACTGAGGATTTACAAACTCTTCAGTATGGTCAAGGCGAAGTACGTTGAAGAGGACGAGATAAACAGATTTGACCCCGAGCACTTAACCTTTTTCAATATAAATAGCCAGGCTGATCTGTACAGGGCAAGAAAGCTGGCAGCCGAGAAAGGATAGGGGAGTAAAGAAGTTATAGTAGCAGCTACCATTTCTCCTGAAATAATGGCAACACAAGCCTGGTCTTAAGGCGCTCATCCAACTTACCCAGCCATGATTCTATCTCGCGTATGTCTCCACTCATCAGTGCAGCTTTTTTTTCCGCCGCACGGCGTTCACGGCAGAAACCTTATACTCAGGAATCTTGGCTAATGGGTCAAGAGCATCATTGGTGAGGATATTTGCCGCTGCCTCGCGCCAGTGGAAGGGCATGAAAATAACCCCGGGAGGCGATTTTTCTGTAATATGAACTGGTGCCTCGACTTGGCCTCTTTTCGAGCTGACTACTGCCAAATCGCCCTCATTAAACCCAAGCCTTGTTGCATCACCAGGATTCATTTCCACCACACCGCTAGGATAAAGCTCACTGAGCACGTTAGCACGGCGACTCATGGTGCCGGTATGCCAGTGCTCCAATAACCTCCCCGTGGTGAGAACCAAAGGGAAACCCTTGGATGTTGATTCTGCCGGCGCAATGTACTCTATGGCATGAAACTTACCTTTGCCACGGGCAAAGCCGTCCTGGTAAAGAAAGCTAGTTCCGGGATGTGAGACATCCGGGCAAGGCCACTGCAAACCGTCGTGATCGAGGCGGTCGAAGTGGACACCGCCATAAATAGGAGTAAGAGAAGCAATTTCTTCCATAATCTGGCTCGCATTTTGGTAACCAAATGGCTTTCCCATTCTTTCTGCCAAAGTAGATATGATTTCCCAGTCAAGCCTTGCTTGCCCAGGTGGCAAGACTGCTTGCCTTACTCTTTGAATTCGCCTCTCGGTATTGGTAAAAGTACCATCCTTCTCTGCAAAGGCAGCACAAGGTAAAACGATGTCAGCCAGCCAAGCAGTCTCAGACAAAAAGATATCTTGTACCACCAAGAATTCGAGTTTTTCCAATGCTTGCTTA
>JGI2171J19970_10001575_pt1 | contig 12722 bp, 11 predicted proteins | sample DeeMarSWOR324_28_FD_19970 | JGI IMG/M metagenome (IMG submission 19970) | reverse complement strand
TAGGAGACGCAAAATCAGCTATATTTGAAGGTGTTAGATCCAAGCATGTTAATCTTTTCCTCAGCGAAGCTATGCCCGGGTTAACGGCAAAAGTTTTCAGAACTTATCATGCCTCAGAAGTTGTTAAAAAATTTCTAAACAACGCAAAAATTTCAGAGGCGGATCCCGTTTTTGTGAAGAAATATACCGCCAAAATGGCTAACCTTCAAGCTGCTATTGTTGGCAATCACAAGAAGAAGCCTTCTAAAAACTGGCAGGCATCCATAGATAAAAAGAAAGAGAGGATTAGAAAACTTAGAGCAAAAAAAACTGAAAAGTCAAAGCAAACCATCAAGACTGTGCAGTTGAAGATAAAGGAACTGAAAGCGACTAAAGACTATAATTTACGAACATCCTTGAAAAGCTACATTGACCCTCGCATATACTATGAGTGGGGAAGAAAAGTGGAGTTTGACTGGAAACTTTATTATCCAAAAGCTCTTCAACGCAAGTTTTCATGGGTCGAACAAGGGTTAATTAACTCTTAATTCTCNAGTGATAGCAAACTTCAGGCATGTCTANTTTTCTTTCTTGTTAAGGAAAATCGTTTGGGTTGGGAAGGGCATTTCTATTCCTTCATTCTCGAATGCTTCCAATATGGCGAAGTTGATTGCTTGCTGCGTATCCATGTACTTAACATAGTTGTTTGTCTTCATGTAATATACTACTTCAAAATTGAAACTGAAGTCTCCAAACTCTGTGAAATGCACCCTGTCAAAATCAACTAATTCCATATTCTTTATTATATTTGATGTCATGTTAGGTATTTTCTTTAGTTTGCTCAAAGGTGTATCACAACTTACACTGATAGTAAAAGTTACTCTCCTCTTTTTCAACTTCCTGAAGTTCCTGACGCTAGCCGCTGTGAGCTCCCTGTTTGATATAACTAGTTCCTCCCCTTGTAGCAGCTGAAGTCTAGTGGATTTTATCCCAATTTTCTTGACAGTTCCACTGTAGTCGCCGATAACAATGAAGTCTCCAATCTCGAAAGGTCTGTCAAAATAGATAGAGAACGCACTGAAAGCGTCTCCAAGGACGTTCTGTAAAGCTAAGGCGATGGCTATGCCACCCACGCCGAGACCAACGACTAAACCGGAAAGATCGATGTTAAATGCAACTAGGATGGCCAAAAATGCGAAGAAATACACCGTTACTTGAATAATCTTCTTGAGAATGAAGAGAATGTGGTTACTCATTCTTCGTCCGGACTTTGCACTTTTCTCGGCGTACCAGCTTACAAGAACATTTGTAACTCTGATTATCACTAATGTGATTAATAGAATCTCAGCGATCAGAAAAGCCGCTGTCATCAGCAATGAGTATGGCTTAAGAAAAGTAAGCGTCCCTAAACCGTAATATGCACCAACTAGGATTGCCAAAAGAAAGATTGGTGCCCTAATATTGCGCAGTATTTCATCGTCTAGATTTGTTTTTGTTTTTTTCGCCCATCTAGATAAATATCTTCGAAAAACGTAGTAGACTATCCATCCCACAATAATAGCAAAGGCAAAAATGATCAACGAAGCGACGATTTCACAGGCTAATTCGTTAAGACCAAAGATTTCACTGAAAAGTTCTCCAAGATTTACCATTATCCTATTCATGTCTAATCGTTCCAAAAAAAACAACAATCCATAGTTTAAGCTTTTCTCTGGTACGTTCTCTCTCGCTTTTGCATCTGATACGTGTGTGGAGCCTAAAATTTATCCGCTGACTTGTTTTTTCAACTTTCACCATTTCGAGAGCCTATCTTTAAAGCATTTCTCCTCGTGTTATAACATGAAAATCATTTATAACTCGTTGATTAAATGTTTATTCTGGATGAAAAACATGCTGGTTACAAATAAGGAAATTTTATCCCCAGCTATGGCTAAAGGCTACGCTGTTGGCGCTTTTAACATTAGCAACTTAGAGTCTTTGTTAGCTGTCGTTGAAGCTTCTGCTGAGGAACGGTCGCCTGTAATTGTTGCAGTGACTCCTAGCTCTATCAAGTATGCTGGCTTAGAATATTTGGTTGGAATGGTGAAAACTGCAGCAGAATCAGCTTCAGTACCGATGTCTTTGCATTTGGATCATGGGCAAACTGTAGAAACTGTTTCAAAATGTATTGATGCGGGTTTTACTTCCGTGATGATTGATGGGTCAAGTCTAAATTTTGAAGAAAACGTGTCCTTAACAAAACGTGTTGTAGACTTAGCTCATTCAAAAGACGTGTCTGTTGAGGGAGAGCTTGGAAGACTGATGGGCATAGAGGAGTCAACTGTTGAAGAGAAAGATGCAATATTAACCGATCCCAATGCAGCTAGGGAATTTGTTGAACGAACTGGTGTGGACGCGCTTGCGGTTGCAATTGGCACTTCTCATGGTGCTTACAAATTTAAGGCAAAGCCAAAACTGGATTCTGAACGGTTGAAGTCTATTAGACAAAAAGTCAACGTTCCACTAGTCTTGCATGGAGCATCCAGCGTTCCATCATGGATAATTAAGAAGGCAATAAAGTATGGAGCTGAACTAAGCGGGGCTAAAGGAATACCAGACGAACATATTGTGAAGGCTATTTCTTTGGGAATATCAAAAATAAACATTGACACAGATTTGCGGCTAGCTTTCACAGGTACAATCCGTGAAGTCCTAACGACTTCGCCGAAAAATTTTGACCCGAGAAAGATTTTAGGTCCAACGAAAGAAGCTATGAAAGAGGTTGTTAAGGGTAAAATGCGTTTATTTGGGAGTTCAGGTAAAGCTTCCTAACTGAGGAGAACAAAAGTGAAAGTTGGAATATTGAGTGGGGGTGGAGACGCTCCTGGAATCAACGCTGTAATCAGGGCTGTTGTTAGAAAAGCAATCAAACATTATGGTTATGAGACTGTAGGTGTTAAGAACGGGTGGCGCGGACTAATTGAAGGTGATTTCATCCCGCTGGGTTTAGACGAAATTCGTGGGATACTGCCTCGTGGAGGTTCCATTCTCGGGACTTCAAGGACTAATCCCTTTAAGGATGAAGGTGGCACACAGAAAATTTTGAGGAATGTTAAGGGAAATGGCATTGATGCTCTAGTTGTTATTGGAGGCGAAGACACTTTAGGTGTAGCTTACAAGCTTTATGAAATGGGGCTTCCAAGTGTTGGAGTGCCTAAAACTATTGACAACGATTTGGTTGGCACTGACTATACTTTTGGTTTTAACACTGCGGTTTCCATAGCCACTGAAACGCTTGACAGGCTTCATACTACTGCAGAGTCGCATCATAGGGTGATGATTCTTGAAGTGATGGGTAGATATACTGGTTGGATTGCGTTGGAGGCTGGGCTTGCTGGAGGAGCAGATACCATTTTGATTCCGGAAAAACCGTTTGAAATTGATGATGTTTGTGAATATATCCAACAGAGACAAAAGCGCGGCATAAACTTCAGTATGGTCATCGTGGCTGAAGGAGCGAAACCTAAAGAATGCGGAGAAATTCTTTATAGCGACGGCAAAGACGAGTTTGGTCATGTCCGGTTTGGCGGGGTAGGCTATTATCTTGGAAAAGAAATTGAAAAGAAAACGGGTATTGAAACGAGAGTTGTGGTTCTTGGTCATCTTCAACGGGGCGGTTCTCCAACAGCTTTTGACCGGGTTTTAGCTACAAGGTATGGAATAGCTGCTATAGACCTTGTTCACGAAGGAAAGTTTGGACGTATGGTTGCTATTCAAGGAAACAAGATTGTTTCTGTTCCTTTGAAGGATGTTGCGGGTAAGCGAAAAACTGTTGATTTAAAACTTTATGAAATAGCAAGCGTGTTTTTTGGTTAAAAAGGTTGAAACGACTCGTAAACTTTGTTATTTCTTCTTAAATTATTAATGCAACTTCAAATGATATAACAAGTTTGAAAGATTGTGGTAGAAAAATATAAGCTGAATTTGATAGTCGCATTCACAATCCTATTAATCACAATTTGGTTAATCTGGGCTAGGAGAGTATGGGATTGGACGGGTTATCTACTACTGTTGGGTTCAATTCTTCTTATCATGGATACTCTAATTAAAAAAGAGAAGAAACCAGCCAAGCTCCTAGAGTTTTTCATAAAGAGTCTCGTTGTCTGTTATGTAGCAGTCAGCATCATCTGGTTTATCCAGTTGCATTTTACATCACCTCAAATCTATGCCTACTTAGATTTAGAATTACTGATGAACATGTTGATTTTCAATATTCTTCCTCTTTCTCTTTTCCCAGTAGCAATCTCTGTAATAATCTACGGAATATTCAGGACAAAATTAAAACCTTGGGAAATTCTCCTTTCAAGCTGGTATGCATCAATGTTTGTAGTCTTCAATATCTATAGCATATGGTATTCCATCTATGTACTACCATACCTGCCTGAGTTCTACTATTCTTCCATTGCTGGAGCTATAGCCATAGTTTTTGGTCTTGTGTTTCTGTCTTTTCTCATTACAGGCATCCTTGCCACTGTCTACTTAGTACTTAAGAAAAAATGAGAACCATAAGTCAATACCTTGTTTCCATTGAATATCAAGCATGATGAAGTAAACACTAATTCACTTATCATTCTGAAAATTAGCTAGACCCAGCTACCACTATAACTTAAAAAGGACAGCTTTCTCTTTTCTTTTTAGAGAGTGAAAATAGGAGTTTAATAAAATGACTGCAGCAGTTGAGTTGGCTGCTAAACGCATAAAAACAATAGAAGTTCAGGGAGCACGAAACGTTGCAATAACTGCCATAAAAGCAATTGAAGAATTAACAGCAAAATCGAAAGCACAAAATAAGACACAATTAATGAACGAGTTATTCAAGGCTAGAAACATACTTTTTAGTTCACGAGAAACCGAGCCACTGATGCGGAATGCTATTAGGCAAATCATACATGAGGTAAAAAGAAGCAAAGAGAAAGACCCAAAAGAATTAGCCACTCTTGTTCACCAAGCTGCAAACAAGTTCTTGAAAAACTTGGAAACTTCAAAGAAGAAAATCGCTGAGATAGGTTCTAAAAGAATTAAATCTTCCTCACGGATTCTAACTCACTGCCACTCATCCACAGTCACCCACATATTTGAAAGAGCCAAAAAAGAAGGAAAAAAATTTGAAATAATATGCACTGAAACGAGACCTCGTTTTCAAGGAAGAATCACCGCGCAAGAGTTAATTGACTTAAACATTAAAACAACCATGATCGTAGATTCAGCTGCTAGATTTTTCATGAACAACGTAGACCTCGTAATGGTTGGCGCTGACGCAATAACTTCAGAAGGCAACGTAATCAACAAGATAGGAACCAGCTTAATAGCCCTAGCAGCCAACGAAGCGAGAACACCATTCTACGTGGTCTCAGAACTACTGAAATTTGACCCATCAACAGTGCATGGTGACTATGAAAAAATCGAAGAGCGAAACCCAAACGAAATATGGGCTGAAGCTCCATCGAAACTGAAAATCAGAAACCCCGCGTTTGACATAACAAGACGAAATTTCATTCACGGAATAATATGTGAAGAAGGAGTAATATCACCCCACTCAGTACTTGAAGTAGTGAGAAAAACATACCCATGGATATTTTTATGACATGTTTTTCCAGGTTTCCAGTGCACTCTGCAGTTCGCGGTGAGTTGCAGCATACTCTTTAAGGTCTACGTGTTCCATCGTGGCATCCACTGCTTGCCTCATAGCCTTTGCACCTGCCACTGTTCCCTGCTCATGCCCATGTATGCCTCCCCCAGCTTGAATAACAAAATCAACTCCAAAAATGTTAACCAGTGAAGGAACTAGGGCAGGGTGAAGACCACCAGACGCAACGGGCATAACTCTTTTCAAACCACTCATTTCTTCTTTTAAAGCCTCACAGTTAGTTAACACCTCTTTCTTCGTCTCTGCCATCTTGCCCACAGCAGTACCAACATGCAACTGATCAACTCCGACAATTCTAGAAAGTTTCGCAATCACCCGCATAGCAATGCCATGCTTCGGATTTTTTGTAAAAGCCGCGTGACCCGCCCGGTGAGCATGAAAAACCAAATCTAAATCTTGATCTCTTAAAGTCTGCAACGCTGAAAAACCGCAAGTTAAAATATCAATCATAACGTATTCTCCACCTTGATCTGCTACGAACTGTGCCCGTTTCACCATCTCATTCGTTTCCGAAGTCACGTTAGGCATGTAAATCTTTTTCTCACCCGTTTGCTCTTCAGCTATATCCCGATACTTCAAAGTCTTTACAACACGATCATCAAACGGATTAAACTTTTGACTGCTAAGGTTCTCATCATCCTTAACTATGTCACAGCCTCCAACCCAAGCGTTGAAAGCCACCTCAGCATGATCTTGAGAGTTTAAGCCCAGTTTTGGCTTTATTATCGTCCCAATTAAAGGTCTGTAATACACACCAACTAATTTGCGAATGCCAACTATGCCATATTTCGGCCCTTTGAAACTTGTTATCATCTCTCTAGGCATATGCACATCGTTAAGCCGCAAGTTTTTCAAATCTTTCAGGCCAAAAACATTTCCAGCAACGCTGCTCAATATGTTCGGCATGTTGCCAGGCTCAAACAGTTCAATTGGATATGCAACACGCACAGAGTCCCCATTGATGTCAAAGGCAACAGCATGCAACTTTTTCACGTAACCTTTCATTGTTGCAAGCTCTGTCCAAGTTCCGATAGAACTCTCCGCAGCCACCCCGCCCGCCATTTTCGTGATATCCTCATCAAATGTTTCAACGGAGAAGTTGCACACAACATCGTCTTCGGTTGGTTTATACGTTAGGTCAACAAAATCTTCATATTTCAAATCATTTCATCCCAAACTTTTTTCACTGTGGAGCAATTTAATAGTTTTCAATTCTATCGTAAACGGTGATAAAACAAATGGAGCTGAAAGTCAAACTTTTAGGCATTGAATCTGGAAAACCTACTGTAGTCATGGACGATGAATACGCAAGTCGTTTAGGACTCCACCCTTCTGACAGAATAATAATCAAACATAAAGAAAAATGTGCAATAGCAATCGTCAATGTCGCGGCAACCTTTCCCCGAAAAACACTGGGCATATACGATGAAGTCAGTAGCGTATTAGACATTCGTTCTGGAGAAACAGTTGAAGTTCAACCCGCGGAGAGACCTGAATCACTAGGATACATACGGGACAAAATTTTGGGAAATCGACTTCGGAAACGAGAAATAATGAAGATTGTAAAAGATGTCGTGGAACGCCATCTAAGCGACGTTGAACTTGCGGCTTTCGTCACAGCCCTACAAATATGGGGCATGAGTATAGATGAAGCTGAAGCACTGTCAAACGCTATGATAGCAACTGGAAAAACTCTTCACTGGAACAAAGGTCCAGTTCTTGACAAACACAGTATCGGAGGAGTCCCAGGCGACAAAACTACGCTTCTCGTTGTTCCAATAATTGCGGCAGCAGGTTTCGTCATACCTAAAACATCATCGAGAGCAATAACTTCTCCAGCAGGAACAGCGGATCGAGTGGAAGTTTTATGTCCGGTCAATCTGGCTATGGAGGAAATAGAACGCGTGGTCAACAAAACTAACGCGTGTTTAGCGTGGGGAGGCGCATTAGACCTTGCTCCTGCAGACGATCTTTTCATCCAAGTGGAATATCCCTTGTCAATAGACCCTCTTCTTTTTCCGTCAATTATTAGTAAGAAGAAAGCAATAGGTGCAGAATACGTTGTGATAGATATACCTACGGGAAGAGGCGCTAAAATAAAGACAGTTGGAAAGGCTCACTCTTCAGCTAGAGACTTTATAGAGTTAGGCAAACGTCTTAACATGCATATACAATGTGCAGTAACCTTTGGTGACCAACCAGTCGGCTTCGCAGTAGGACCTGCTCTAGAAGCTAGAGAAGCCCTTTTGGCGCTAAAAGGTAACGGACCTTTCGATTTAGTGAATAAAGCAACAGAATTAGCTGGCATTCTACTTGATATGATGAACGTCAAAGATGGAAAAGACGCTGCACAAACTCTTCTTAAATCTGGCAAAGCCGAGAAAAAGTTTCGTGAGATAATTGCTGCACAAGGAGGAAACCCGGAAGTTACACCTGACGACATAGAGGTTGGAGATAAAACAACACATTTTGTCTCAAATGTCGACAGCCGAGTGGTATGGATTAACAACGTAGCAGTTGCTCAGATAGCGAGGGAAGCAGGAGCACCCAAAGAAAAAGGTGCAGGTGTTTTATTGAGAGCAAAGCTTGGGGATCAAGTGAAAAAAGGCGATCCGTTATTGACTATATATTCGAGGCAAAATCAAAAGTTGGAAGCAGCTTTGGCGCTTGCTGAAAAACTTGAACCAGTAGGGCTAAGCAAAAGGTATGGTGAGAAAATGCTGCTCGGGCGTGTTCCAACGAAGATTCCACCTGAGAAAGTCTTCGTATTCGAAAGATAAAAAGTACTATCAAACCTTCAAGGGCATCTTGGTATTTCTTAGGTTCTTTCAAGATAAGGCATAATCAAAAATTGGTTTAATTGCCTAATTATAAATAAAATTAAATATAAGTTGGTGGTTATAACCTAAATAATAACTGGAAATTAAGCTATCAGAAGGGGAGACCGTGAAAACTATTAAGTGGATTTTGAGGATAGTTTGGATATTATTCATGTTTAGCGCTTTATTTTCCCATTTCTACGTAATTCCTGCAGGAGCGTGGGGCAATGGTGGCAATAGTGATGACCTCGCTAACCCAAAATATGGAACGCATGATTGGATTGCACAACACGCCCTAGATTGGTTACCACCTGCAGAGGAAAAGAGTTACATCACAAATAACTTGAATGCCTATTTACTTGGAACCGAGATGCCCGATAACTCTGCTTTGATTGGGGGGCGCGGAGATAAGACACTTCATCACGTTTACTATTACCAAAACCAATCGTTACAGGATGATGCCGCCGCGAAGCGTGCATTATCCGAGTTTGACCGTGTGATAAACTACCTGAACTATCAGGAAGACGAGTTGGCAGCCAAATATGCAGGAGTCATGAGTCACTATATTGTTGATGTAGCTGTTTTCGGTCACGTTATGGACACTGATACCGATTGGGGCGCTGAACAGCATCACAGTGACTTTGAAACTTATGTTGGAGACAAGACTACAGGCTACTCATCAGTTTTTGATAGTGCACTAAGTTATGATGGAGAGTTGAGCGAGATTGATGCATATAATGCAACCTTGCAAATGGCTAATGTCACTACGTTTGGCGATGGCGGAAACATAAAAAATTGCACACAGATGGATGCAAACTACGATTGGGGCAACTCCACTTTCTATACAAGTGCCACCGCGTCGATTAATCTAGCTGTGAATCTTTTAACGGATGTGCTTCACACGATTTACGTTCGAGCCGACCCGACAAGTGGTGTCAGAGCGGACCACGTTGTTATCAGCGAAGTTTACTATGATACAAGCGGAACCGACTCTGCTGAGGAATATATCACGCTGTACAATCCCGCTACTAATACAATTAACATCTCAGGCTGGAGAGTTGAAGATGTTTCAAGCTCATACATCATACCTGCGGGTTTCACGATTGCCCCCGAAAGTTATTTCACACTGGCAAGAAACGAAGATACATTTCTCGCTGACTATAATAAGACCGCGGATATAGGAAACCTCAGCATCAGCCTAGGTAATTCTGGAGACCAAATAACCCTTAAGAACGATAATGGAATTGAAATTGACTTCGTTGCATGGGAAAACTTTGCCTCAGGTTGGGACATTGTTGCAAATACTGGTAAAACAATACAACGTGTGCCCGTTAACGCTGACACGGACACAGATAGCGAATGGATCAGCAATAGCCCCAAAACATCAAAGATGCAGTCCGACTCAGCACCAATCCCTATTGATGTAACTATAATAGCGATAGGAAGCGCAGTAGCCGCAACTATTGTTGGTGTTGGATACGCCTACGGTCGGAAGAAGAAAGGAAAAAAATAATCGAACGACAATACTGCACCATAAGTTATCCAAAAAAAGACACAAGCAAGACTTGAAGAAGCTTTGCAAAACAACTTCTGTTTCGATCAATAGAGACTACGGTTCTACGGATGGCTACAACTAATTGACCCTATATTGCGAAACAGTTGAGACCAGCTTTGCCATCTCTTCCAGGCAAGCAGCGATTTCTCTTCCAGACGAGGTGAGTTCATAAGTTCTAGGTCGTTTTCGGGTGAAAACTAATCTTTTCTTCGTTAATCGGCGTAAATATTTGTAGATTCTTCTAATGCTTATACCTGCCTCCTCGGAGAGGGCGCGAGCAGATATGCCTGCCTCTAGAATTGCCTCGTAAATTTTTTTCTCAGTTGGTGAAAACGTTACATTTGGTTCTTTTTTGGTTTTGAAATAAAAAACGTAATTGGATGACTGGCTCTTGGTTATCAACCCTACTTCTCGAAGTCTCTTCAGAGTTCTCGACAAGCTTTTTTGAATCACTAACTCAGCTAACTCATCATAAGATTTCGGTTCGTCTGTTAAATGCATTAATATGGATTCTTCGTAGCATTGAGAATGAGTTGGCAACATTTTTTCGTCATTAAATTTGCTTAGGATGTCGTGAAATTTTCGGCCGTACAACGTTGAACTATATCGGTTGCCATATTTTTTGATTAGCCCAACTTTCAACAGAGGTTTTAGATATTCATTGGTTATAGTGCGTTGACTGTGATAATATCCATTTTTCTTCAAGTACTCTTGTAATTCCCTTATGCTGTAAGTTCGTTCAGAAAGGGCATCCATAATTTTTAGTCGTCTTTTGTTTTTTACAGCGTTAAACAATTCACGTGGATGATTGCTTTCTTGTAGAATCTTGTTTATTTCTAACAATTCGTTTTTGGCTTTCCATATCTCGCATTTCTGAATGCAAATCATGGGCGAGATGACTTTACAGCTTTGACAATAATTTTCAGCTTGTTTAAAAACTTCGGCTAAATTTTCGCTGTTATCAACTATTTGGAACAACTGTTGATGTGAGTTGACTTCAAACACCATGGCTGAATCACCTAGTGGCGTATGTCATAAGGGAGCTCGAGGTCATCGCTGGTCCTGCTGAAAGAGGGGAAGGAGAGAAGGGAAAAATATTGTTAGTGGCATCCCTCTCATCGCTCTTTATGACGTACGTCATATTATAAATGACGTACGTCATACTTAAATACTTTTCCTCCACAATAAATTGTTCAGTGAAACCCACCATGTTAATACCATGCGAAGTCGCAGTAAAATCAGTGGTCCCAGCCATCCGATGCGCAATAGCAAAACAGTTGATACAAACATATGGCTTAAAGCAAAAAGATGTAGCAAGCCTGTTAGGAATCACTCAAACAGCAGTGAGCAAATACACTCGACATGTTCGAGGCAGAGTTGTCAAAATTGAAAATGTAAATGAAGTTCAACCGCTAATCATAGAAATCGCAGCGTCTTTAGCTAATGGACACATATCCAGATTTGAACTAGTGAAAAAATTTTGCGTAGCATGCACAATCATCAGACGAAACGGGTTAATGTGTAAGTTATGCAAACGCTCTGATCCATCACTTGACATTCAACACTGCAATATTTGTTCATCTGGATTTTCATTTTGCGAGAACAGTAAGGTGTGAATGAAGCATAAGCAACTTAACCGCTTCTTAGCGCCTATTGTATTCTGAAAGCGTTTTTAGTTTTAAAAAAGATTGAGTTTTAATCACATCTACACCTTACTGAATTTTTTGATGCAAGGTTAAACAGTGGGCATAAGATTTAATAAAGACATTGATTAGGCCAAAAAAATAAGATTACACTAACTGCATGCACGCACACACACGGCATTTAAGCTTCAAGACTTCGGAAAAATAGAGAGCATGTTAAAACAACGTAAAATGTTAGCAATCGAGTGTTAGGTTTGTGCTATCTCGAATACTAAACACTCAACCGAGGTTGGTTGGGTTAAATTTTAACCCTACCTATTTGCAAAGGCGAATTACCTTGAAAGAAGAATATCCCATGTTAGTAGACAGCCACTGTTCAGAAATCATGTTAGTTTTGTCCGCAAAAGGGAAAATGCGATTTAATGAATTATTTAGAACCCTTACTAAAGGTCTCAATGTAAAAATTTCTAAACCTAGTCTCGTAGAACATCTCAACAAACACTTAGCTAAAAAGAAATTGATTATTCGTAAACGTGAAGGTAAGCAGAATGTAACTTATGAATATAATGAAGAGATACTCAAAATTCCAGAAATATCTAAAGAAAAACTTAGAGAATTATTTGATGACATGCAGAAAGAAACAAGTCATACCAAAATAAGAAGAATTAATCTACCAATTGAGAATGATGTAGATGTTACGCTATATGATTTCATTCAAACATTCCTAGAGGATTTGCAGAGACGAATTGTTTTCAGGTCAATTCTAAAATTAAAGTTGGAAGACCCAAAGGAATACCTTGAATTTCTAGTATTTGGCAACCCTTTCTTCCAAGCACGTGAAAATGAGATAGTGGATAAATCCCTCAAGGATGAGAAATATCAAGGTGAATTGTTTTCCAGAATAGAAGAGTTAATTGAAGAAATGAAAAAGAGAAGAAAAGACAGTCGTAATTTGCCAATTTAATCTGATTCATGCATGCATGTTAAAGTTGAACAAGAGAAGGATGCGTGTAGGGTTACGTGTCCTCAACCACAATCAT
>JGI2171J19970_10001569_pt1 | contig 12745 bp, 11 predicted proteins | sample DeeMarSWOR324_28_FD_19970 | JGI IMG/M metagenome (IMG submission 19970) | reverse complement strand
CCCCACCGAGGCTGACCGCCACTTCAGGAAGGCCCTAGAGTTCATCCCAGACGACGCCAGGGCCCACTTCAGCTATGGGGTGCACCTCGCCAAACACGGGATTAGAGACCAAGCCCTGACCCATTACAGGCGGGCCATGGAGCTCGACGCCGAGTACGAGGAGCTGGTCAAGCGACTTCTCATGTAGCTGTGTGTGACATCTTTCACCTACACACCGCTATATACAGATCACTAAGATGGAATGGTAAACAAGGTGAAAGTTCTTGACCGTTGAACTAGAAGTGGTCCCACAGGGAGTCCCCGATAAGAGCATCGAGGAGATCGCCCGTGACGCCACTCCAAAGATCGCTATACTCGGCATAGGCGGCGGCGGCAGCAACATAGTCACGTGGATGGACAAGAAGGTGGTGGGCGCCAGGACCGTGGCGCTCAACAGCGACGCACAGCACCTCACAACCTCACAGGCAGATGAACGTGTCCTGTTGGGCTACAGCCTCACAGGCGGGCTCGGCTGCGGCGGATACCCCGAGCAGGGAGTCAAAGCCGCGGAGGAGAGTGCCATAGAGATAGAGAACGCTATCGGTGACGCCGACCTTGTCTTCGTCGCAGCGGCTCTGGGCGGAGGAACTGGCACAGGAGCGTCTCCTGTGGTTGCCCGGATAGCCCGAGAGACCGGCGCCCTGACCATCGGGGTCGTGACGATACCCTTCAAGGTGGAGGGGACACGGCTTGGGAAGGCCAAGGAGGGGCTTCAGAAGCTGCTGGACGTCTGCGACAGCGTGGTGGTCATAGACAACAACAGGCTCAGGAAGGTGGCCGGGAAGCTCCCCGTCAGGGAGGCGTTCGCGGTGGCCAACCAGAGGGTGACGGACTTCATAAACAACATAACAGAAACCCTCAGCGTCCCCGGGATAATGAACCTGGACTTCGCGGACATCAAGGCCATCATGATGGGCGCAGGCGTCTGCGCTGTGGGCTTCGGAGAGGGACACGGAGGCACCAAGGTAGAGGACTCCGTGAGCAAGGCACTGGACAACCAGCTCCTCGACGTCGAGGACGTCAGCAAAGCCACGGGGGCCCTCGTGCACATTGAAGGCGGCGAGGATATGACCCTCGAGGACATCAACAGAGCCGGCGAGATGGTCATGGAGAAGGTCAGCAAGGACGCACGCGTCATCTGGGGAAGTAAGGTAAACCCTGATCTGGAGGGCAAGATAAAGACCACAGTCGTGCTGGCAAGCATAGACAGCCCGTTCCTGCTCCAGAAGGACAGCACAGTGACCATCAGCCAGGAAAAGCCCAAGGTCATCAAGATAAAGAGCAAGAAAGCCGTCAAGTAAACAGCCCATTTTTCCAATATTTTTCTAATAGTTTCTCAGGGGGACAGTTACTACCATCGTCGTCCCCTTCTTATCCGAAGCAGCCTCTATAGATCCGCCTAGGGATTCCAAGGTCGATTTACAGAAGGCGAGGCCGAGTCCTGCATGTCCCTGCTTGGTCGAGTTGAACGGCTCGAAAAGCCGATCCATGGCCTGTGTAGGTATTCCCGCTCCCGTATCCTTTACCTCAATCTTGACGTTTTGCTGATCCCTAGAAAGATTGATCTCTAGGGTCCCACCGTCGGACATGGCCTCCACGGCGTTCCTCACAAGGTTCTCGATAACCCTAGTTATCTGACTCCGATCTACCTCTGAGACGAGGAGCCCGCTCTGCAAGGATAACGTGGTCTCTACACTTCGTGGAATGTAGACGGACTCCATAACAGATTTGACTACTTGGTTGATCTCTACAAAGTTCTCATCCTTACTGGAAGTCTCCAACGTATCTGATATCATCTCGGCTACTTTGGAGGCGTGGTCAGCCCCCTGATCAATCGAGGCCACCAGGTCTGGCAGCATATTAGGCTGATCCATGAGAATACCGGACGCGTTCTGGATGGAGCGAAGGCTATCCCTTAGCTGGCCTCTTATGAGACTGCTTATCTTCTCGGCTTCCTCTAGGCGACCCAGCGCGTAATCCAGTTTCATGGACCTTAAGGCCTCGCCTGTGATGCCACCACTGCCGTCTTTGATTCTATTTAAGGCAAAGGCCACATGATTTGTAAGGGTCTCGAGGAGCCTCCTATCATCCTCAGTGAAATCACCGAGTTCTTGACTCTCGATGTTGAGAACAGCAACAGTCTCTCCGTTTATAATCACAGGGACAGCGAGTTCACTCAGTGACTCCATTGAGCCTTTGAAATAGTCCTCATTGCCTCTCAAATCGTTGACGAGAATGCTGCGCCTTTCTCTCGCAGCCTTTACTGTGATGCCTTTACCATCGAGGGGTAACGCGAGGTTAAGAGGAGGTGCCCCCCTTAGGCTCACCGTCTTCAAATATCCGCCATCGACAACCTGGAACGAGATGAGCTGATACTTGAACACGGTCTGCATGATGTCTAAGGTGGTTTCGGAGATTGACAACAATGTCCTCTGCTGTGCCAGTGTTAACGCCTGTTGGTGTAAGACAGCGAGTCGCGCCTCCATCCGCTTCCTGTTGGTGATGTCCCTGAAGAAGCATAGGTGCGCCATCTGCCCCATGTAGTGCATTGTCGAGGATGAGACCTCTGCGACGCGGATGGCACCACTCGCCGTCCTGTACTTTACTTCGAATAGACTTGAGGACGCTTCTGTTCCTAGGGTCTCGCTCATACACTCCGCGAGCCTCTGCTCGGTCTCTACTAATAACTCTAGAATATTACTACCGATGACATCGCTGGGGTTTTGATAGCCGAAGAGCTCCACGGCCGCCTGATTCATATACGCGATATTCAAGCCATTGAGAATTATGATTCCGTCCCTGCTATCTGTCACTACTTTTCTATAAAGTTGTTCTGCCCTGTATTTGTCCACGTTTTGCCGGATACGCTTAGCAAGGATCTGGTAGTGGCTAGGTTCGGACTCTTTTTTAAGATAGTCATCAATCCCAGCCTCAAAAGCGTTCTGAGCCACCTCCTCGCTGCCCTGCCCTGTGTAGAGAATGAAGGGTACATTGCTTCTTTCTCTCACCTTCTGGGCCAGCTCGATGCCGTCCATGGATAGCATCTTGTAGTCGCTGATGATACAGTCGTAGCTGTTTTTTTCCTGAAACTCGATGGCTTCTTCGGGGGTACTAACTGAATCGACGATGACCTCGTTATCCACCTCCTGGAGGAAGATCTTCGTAAACTCTAGGTGGGAACCTTCGTCGTCGACATGTAGTATTCTTATTGGCTTCTTTTTTTCTGCTGGTTCCCCTACCATGAAGCCCCCCCGCTCCAGTGATCTATATCCAATATCACTATAATTGTGATGTTTATTAATAGATATTCTTTTTGTATATAAAATGTCTCTGGCAGATGTGTCTAATATTAATTGTATATCTATGTAGATGCATTTTTATAAATTCCAGTCGTAATCAATTTTGATCAGATTAAGCTATGGAGCGAATGTTGACAAAACAAGCCCAACCATTGTTACATTTATTTGGGATGTTATAATGATCACGTATACAAAGTGACTTGTTTTTATGCATCTTCGTAACGATCAATAAACACTAGCCACACATCATCCATGTTGTTCTATGATCCCTGGTGCACCCAGAACTCGTCTTTCAGGAACACGCCACAGATTGCGAGGTTAATCACGAACACTATGATGCTAATAGGCGATTCGATGAAACCAAAGTAGAGCATGTCAATCACATCAAACATGGCCGAAAAAAGATATAACAAAGCCCCGATGGTGCGGGTGATACTGATGTTTCTCATTAGGCCCACGCTAATCATGACTGTTATAAGCCCTATGGTAAGAACAACCACACCCGAGATGAGATCATTAAAGTTACTGAGAAGGTTGATGCTGATCGGGACGCCGGGAAGCTGATCAATAATTGAGTACAGTATCTGTATGGTAGTTTCAGTGGAGCTAATCTCAGACAAGGATAATATGTTTGTCGATAATAGGTAGACCCCACTAGTAAAGAGAACGATCCCAAAGATAAGCGAGAAATCTTTAATTATACTACCAATAACCGGTATCATAATTGGTTCTTGGTAATCACTCATCTTAAGATTACTTTTTAGCGTACTCGTTTCAAGTTCTTCATTTACTGCATCTAAATCATCTTTTCTTTCGACTACATCATTGCCTATGTGATAAACCGCAAAATCAGGAGTCAAATTAGTAACATCCGAAGAATCGGGGGCTTCCTCGATCATGTAATATTTTAGCTTGTTATTGAACTCCTTGGCGTTGTCCGGATATAGATTCGCCTCATCCACAGATGACACCATATCAGAGGCAGGGGGGTATTCTTCAAAGTCGGCGTCGCCTTGAGTATTTAAATTTGGACGTAATCGGTATACGTAGTCTCGATACTGGTTCATTAAATCGATTTTATCCAAGAGCTCCTTCGAGGAATCTTTGACATACCTGTTCTCGTCGCTGCCCTGCGGCGCGCTCACTGAACCATATGGCTGAACACTGAAGCTCGGTGTCTCTTCTATAGATAGAGTCTTCGCCATTAACCTTTTTTTATCCAAAATTTTAGAGTAAAACTCCTGAAAAGATTTTATCGGATCTGACTCGATGAAGGTTGGTTCAATGCTCAGGGATGGAGGCGTATTATTCTCCTGAAAAGATAGAAGGGTGGACTCTTCAAAGTCAAGTTCATTTATCTGGTCTATGTCCTTCAACGCCTTAAAGAGGTCTGGTCTAGAAACGTCCTCGTTTTGACTTTGTCTTAAGACATTGAATTCAGTGCGGGGTAATTCCATGCTTTCCATTATCAGACTCATGCCATCTTGAGGCTGATATTTTTCATCAAAATCTAATGACCAAAGTATCGAGTTTATATCCTCCAATTCTGGAGCGTATTTTATTGTTTCTTCCTCGAAATAGTTTTTCAGAATATTCCAAACTTTGAGATACTCTTCTATTTTTTCCCGGATCTCATTTGCCACAAGCGGTTTTATGTTATCTTCATAATTTTCGTCAACGTGAATCTTACGCAGTTCGTTGATACGCCTAGCGCTATCCTCTAATTTATCGATGCATATTTTGACTAGGCTCTCTTCGAACCTCAAAGCTTTTCACGTTCACCGTTTCTTTTCTAATGGAATAGCATTTAATATTGATCTATATCTTCCTTATATATTTATTCTTTATATATTAGTCAACTCAAATATTTCATCATAGTAAAATATTGATTTTTATCAATCATTTAACACATATATATTTGAATAATTTTATAAAATAGGATATTTTGTGAGTTATTAATCATCACATTCTATTTATCATCATAGATTCGAATTTTAATTAGGGTCTGGGGTTTTTTCGTTTAAACGACGGAAGTCATGAAAAATCGTCCCATGGTACGAAGAAGAGATTATGTTTAAACAATTTATAGTTTAAATTTATTAAACAATAGATTTTTTTTCTCGCGTGGGGTCTGAAAACTTCCACCAATAAATTAATATGTAACTGAATTAAACTTTAAACAGACTAAACTTATGGCTGTGTTGGCTTGTCTGAGCTAATAAATAAACCAAGAGAGGCTGCTCGAGCCTTCTATGATCAACCAGATTTAACAGAGTCGCACCTAAAAGTGCTTGAATACATAGTGGAAAGAGGAGAATCATATTATAATCAAATCAGAGAATCCCTTCTAGAGAGCGATGGGTTATCAAATGCCACAGTTGTCACGGCATTGAAGAGGCTCCAAGACGCCAGATTGATACAGTTGAAACGAGAGGAAGCAGGAGCGGAAGGCAGAGGCAGATCAAAGAAGATATTTGGGGCCACTTTAAAGGGGTTTATCAAAACTTTCAACCACTTCCCCTCTCTCTGGAACGACATTAATAGTTTAGCCGAGTTAAACAAAGACATTTTGCCTCTTGTTCTGGGTAAATGGAACCTTTTAATGGACATCCCTATGTTTAGGAGTGAAGCAAACTTCATTAAATATAAAGAAGAGATGGAGGAAGATTACTCCAATTTCAATATAGTTCTCATTAATAGCCTCAGCTCCCTGATAAGCCTTAATTTATTCTTGATTTTCAAGAAGACGAATGAAACACATTCAATATACAGCGAAGAGATACTTAGAAAAAAGGTGACTTTCCTTATCTATTTCTATCTCGATAAATACTGGCTTATACCCGTCACCGAAGACGAGGTAACGCCGTTCAGCATTTTCTTCTCCGAGGAAAAGTTTAATCAAGTTAAATATATATGGTCTAGCATGGTTTTTGGGGACACGCCCAGGGAAGTATTACTGATGACACTGGCAATGAAGGACGACGAACTGAAGACATACTTCACAAACACAATCGTAGCCCTACGAACCTTTTATGATAATATGAACAACAACGCGATAAAAACAGAGGCCATCTGGAAGGGCATCATGAAGATCGTGCAATAGACATAACCGTGCTTAAACAACCATAATTTTGTTTAACCATATTAAAGTCTAAAGACGAGGGGTACAGGTTCACGTCTTGAAGAGGATCATGGAAAAGAAAGAAGAACTAATGAGTAGTCAAATGAGGGGGAGAGAGAATACAATGAAGGTATTACCAGCGATAATAGCGGAGGACCAGAGGCAGCTAGACAAGATGCTCAACAGGATCAAAGGGTTCGCACGACACATCATGCTGGACGTGATGGATGGCGTGTTCGTGTCAGGTAGATCGCTTGACTTCGACTATGAGCTTCCCACTGGCCCAAGGTACCAAGCACACCTCATGGTGGAAGATCCGTTGAGGCGCCTAGGCGGGCTCGTCGGGAAGGCTGATACGGCGATAATCCATGTCGAATCGGTTAAGGATATTCCAGAGGTGATCAATGTAACGCTGGACCATGGACTGGGAGCGTTTCTGGCCATTAACCCTGACACGCCTGTTGACGCCGTGGCGCCCCACATCTCGAAGCTTGAGGGGGTTCTCGTGATGACTGTGCAGCCGGGGAGTTACGGTTCTCCTTTCCTCTCATGGTGCCTCGGGAAGGTCGAAGCCTTCAGGGCGTTGGATGGGGATCTGGTCATAGAGGTCGACGGCGGTATAAACCCCGAGACCGCCGTCAGGGCCGTAGAGGCCGGCGCCAACATGGTGGCTGTGGGAAGCTACATAGTGGCGAGCGACCACCCGATGAAGGCGTACACCCGGCTTGTGGAGGCGGTCCACGTCGCCAGGGGACTCATCCAGAGGGAGTAGGGTGCCTGCCAAGAAGGGACTGCCAGTCGTCTACGAGGGGCGGAGGATCAACCTCCGCGTCCATCAGCGCATATTCCACCCCGTGGTTAAGACGCTGGATGGCGAGCGACACACCCTCTACAGCGACACGGGTAGGGAGAAGGAGATCCGCTACGCCTCGGCCGATTACTACGGCCTCGACGACCCCCTCAACAGAGTTAGGCTCATCCGGCTCGCCCGCGCCATGAACTGCCTCACCAGCTTCGACGAATCGGGGGCTGAGAGGGAGTGCACAGTGACCATATGCCGGGCCAAGGAGCTCTACGGCGTCGACGACGAGGAGATGCGTTGGGTGCCTTTCGACCCCAAGAAGCTGGAGAGCTTGGAGGAGAAGGTGAAGAATCTGCGTAGAAGGGCGATGTGGCGTCGGCGTGTGGGGTCTAGCTGAATATCTCGACGAGGTCCGCTAGGAACGCCTCCAGGTGCTTCTTGGGGATCTTGACGCCGCTGGCTCTCTGGTGGCCTCCGCCGAAGCCCCCGTATTTCTCGCCGAGGCCCTTGGATATGTCGCCTAGGTGCTCGGGTAGTCCAAGCTCGCCGCGGAGGCTCACGTTAGCGTGTTCGCCGTTCTCTTTGTAGCTGACGCCCACGTCTACGCCAAGGGTGTCAATGATTAAGTTAGCGATGCCGCCAGTGCTGTACTCGTTCACAGCCTCCATGTATGCCAGGCGGCCAACAGGCACGGCTTGGGCGGAGATCTTCTCCTTCATCCCTGTCATCTCCTCCAGACACCGGATGGCTAGGTCGACTGCGCCGGGTACCCTGTGGGGGTAGCCGTACCTGCTGAGCTCGTCGAGGATCAACCTCTTGAAGTCTATCGTCTGGTTCATGCTGAGGGCGTGGGTCAGTATCTGGGCCTCGTGCTGCGCGAACTTGCGGTCTATCTTCGCGAGTATGCGGCTGCTCAGGGGGCCGTCCTCGAACATGTCTGAGATGGCGGCGTAGGCTGCAATCCTCGCCGCCCCCTGGCCCAGCTCCTCCCTGAACACGTCGTAGACCAAAACTCCTGCGCAGTCCCTCGTATCGAGGACAACGCTGATGCCGGCGTCACAGAGCCTAGCCATCAACTCGTCGCTCATCTGGTGGTGGTCTATTATGTTGACGTCGGCGAACTCCCTGATCCTCGTGAGGTAAGACAAGAGTTCGTCCCTGATGTTGAGGTCGCAGATGTACAGCGTCTTCACAGGCGGCGTCACCCTGCCGAGGGCGTGCTCAAGGTTGTCGTAGTTTGCCATGTACACGTCGCAGCCCGTGAGGCGCCGCAGGAAGGCGCCGCAAGTCAGGCCGTCTACGTCGTCACCGTGTACTATGGCGAGAACCGTCAACTCTGTAACCCCATTAAGATTCAATATATTTCGATGGTAGCTAAAAAATGCTAGTATCCCCGCTCGGGGTCGCAGACGTGGTGGAGGGGTTCTCCATCCACGTAGCGGCGGAGGTTGTCGCAGAAGATGTCCACGACCCTGTCGCCGATGTATGGGCTGCTGTGGCTGTCGTGGGGCACAACGAAGACGTTCTCCATGTCCCATAGGGGGTGATCCGCGGGGAGGGGCTCCGCCTCGAAGACGTCAAGGTAGGCGCCGGCTATCCAGCTCTCCCGCAGTGCCCTCAGCAGGCTGGGCTCGTGGGCTATTCTGCCTCTGCCCACGTTGACGAAGTAGGCCGAGGGCTTCATGGAGTTGAACTCGGCCTCCCCGAGCATGTGCTCGGTCTCAGGGGTGAGGGGCGCGGCCACCACGACGTAGTCGGCCTCCGGAATTTTATCGTGGAGCTTTTCCGTCGGGAACACCCTGTCCACGCTTGGCACGGGCTCGACACTCCTCTTGGTCCCTATCACGGTCATGTCGAAGGCCTTGCAGAGACGAGCCACCCGTTTCCCGAGGTTGCCGAGGCCGATGATGAGGACGGTGCGTCCGTGGAGCTCGTCGTTCTTCAGCTGGGCCCACCGGTGAGCTTCCTGATCTGCGCGTCTCTGCTTCAGATTCTTGGAGTGATCCAGCATGGCGGCTAAGACGCTCTCTGCGATGGGGACGGTGTGGAGACCTGGCGCGTTTGTGAGCGTCACCCTGCCGTCGATTATCTCTGGGGTGATGTTGTCGCTGAACCCCGTGCTGCAGAGCTGTACCCACCTGAGGCTGGGCGTGAAATAGTGTTGGTAGTCCTCCCAATCGAGTTCGCTGGGGTAGTGGGTCCTGTTGCCTCCCTCGGCGAGCACTACCTCGGCTTCCTCGTCGCCCTTCACCCTGTCTGCGGGTACCTCAATGAGCTCGATGTCTGAGCTCGTCTCCAGTATTCTTCTACGGTGTCTATCCTGAAGCCAGTTCCCGTCGGGCCTGGGGAACTGGTATCCACGGGGGATTCCGCTAACGGCGACCCTGATGGTCATGCCTATCCGTGTGTTTCGATCCCGTAAAAATGTTTGATGTGCTATGCTGGTATTCTTCCCGGGGGCGCGGCCTCTATGCAGGCCTCTCTCCAACTTAGGTAGGATCGGATCATGCTGAGGGCGACGACTTCTATGCTCAAGTAGACGAATACGCGCGTGTTCATCTTGATGTAGTTCGTGGCGTTCTCCGTTTCCATGGTTAACTCTACGAGGCCGAGGCTCAGTATATCGCCTGCTCCGAGCAGTATCAGGGTGAAGACGAGGCTCGACACGTTCTGGGCGAGTGAAGCTAACAGCCAGATGGGGCTGGTCTTGCCTGCGAGCCCCTTCACCAGCGTTATGGCTGCCGTGACGGCGCCCACCACCATGATCTGGTTCAGGAACGCGTCTAGGTCGATCTGTGATTCGGCGATGAACTGGTTGATGTCAGGGGGGATGTACTCTGGTAGCATGTAGGGAACGACCACGAAGAGGATGAGTGTGATGATCGCGGAGACGACGGGCTTGATCTTTTTAGTCGACATCACTGGGCTCCCGACATGGTTATGATGTTCGAGAAACTGACGAGATCGTAGAGGGTGGTGATCCCCAGCTCCAACACCCACTCCGCATTCGATCCCTCCCCCAGATATATCTGCGCGGTGCTTAGCGGAATTGTCAGCTCAAGGTCCAAAGGGACCTGCTCCCCCGGTGGTATCGTCACCTCCATGGATTCTGTGGCTATCACCACTTCTCTCTCCGCGACGAGGCTGATGGTCACCGTCAGCTTTGCCTCAAGGTAGCCGTGGTTCCTGGGAGAGATGCTGTATGGGACGACCACGGGGTCTGTCATCTCGATTACGGTGCCTTCACCTGCTCCCCCGGGGATGGCGGTGTTGTATACCTCGAATATGGTGTGAAACCCGGCTGTGAACCCAACCACGCTTACGAGCTGAATAATCATAATGCCTACGCCCAGTATTTTAGACGACTTCAAAACGAGGGGCCACCCTTATCCACATAATGCCGTAGTATAAGATAAACTCGACTCGGAAGCATGCTCATACATTTTCACTGGTGGTTTACGCCTTCCGGAATAGGTCACCAATTTGAATGGTTCCTTGGTGAAGCTTTAAATGGATTCTGAGTTTCAGGTCGATATAATGGGTTTGAACCACCACGGAAGATGGAGGCGTTGAGAACCCCAATAAGCGCCATCCCTGTAATCTTACGTTCTGTGGGGTTCACATGGCGGCTGCTGGAAGGCATAGTATATCTGTCAAGGACGCCTGCTAGTTCCTGATCAGCGCCCCATAAAGCCTCTATACATGTTTGCTGCTGCCTGAAACCATGAAGCTGGAGCTGCATCACAAGTACTTCATGGGTGGCTTCCTAGCCGGGTTCGGGTTCTACACCGCGCTGTTTTTCATAGGCTACTTTTGGCGGCTCAGACAGCTCATGGGATAGTAAAGAGGTTACCTGCGGAAGACCTCGACGGTGTGTCGGAGGTCGCTCTCGTCCAGGGCCTTGACGGTTACGGCCATGAGTTTCCCGAGGTTCTCCAAGTCGGTGAGGCTTATGACCTCGTTGGGGCTGTGCATGTACCTGTTGGGCATGCTGATCAAGCCGCAGATGGTGCCGCCGCGCTCCACCTGTATGGCCCAAGCGTCTGTGCCGCTGCGGGCTGGGACGCCGGTCCTCTGGCACGGGATGCCATGTTTCTCGGCTTCTTTCTCCATCATCTCCCATAGGGGGCGGGTGAAGTTGGCTCCAAGCGCCACCACGGGGCCCTTCCCCAGCTCGATGCCTCCCACCCGTTTTGCCTTGACTCCCGGGGCGACGGCGTGGGTCACGTCTGTCGCTATAGCCGCCCACGGATTCAGGTTGTATGCAGCGATGGTGGCTCCCCTTAGACCAACCTCCTCCTGCACGGTGGCCACGAAGTGGACCTTCAGTTTCTTGGGTGGGTCTTTCTTCAATATCTTCATGGTCTCTACTATGCCGGCTACGCAGCAGACATCGTCGAAGGCGGGTCCCACGACCAGGTCGCTGCCCTCTTTCCCAAGGTAGGTTACGTCGAGGTAGGGGGTGCACACGATTCCAGGCTTGACGCCCATCTTCTCGGCCTCCTCCCGGCTCTTGGCGCCGAAGTCGATGAGCATATCTTTGAGATCGGGGCTCTTGTCTCGCTCCTTCTCGTCTGTGAGGTGGGCCGCCTTCACGGCGACGGCTCCCACCAGGGAGTCCTCTGGGCCAGTCCTCTGGGCCGTCGCCGACCCATATCTTGACGCGGGTGCCGTATGCTACGCGTTTGTCCCAGCCGCCTACGTTGGTGAACGCGGCGAAGCCGTCGTCGTCCACGTACTTTACCATGAAGCCCAGCTGGTCGTAGTGGCCCGCCAGCATGACAGCCCTCTCCGCGTCGCCCATGGTGCCTATGACGTTCCCCATGACGTCCACCTCGACGACGTCGCAGTGCCTGCTGAACTCATCCACGATGAGTTTACGTCTCTGCTCCTCGAAGCCCGTGACGGCGGGGGCAGACATGAAGCCTCTGAGTACCTTGAACAGTTCCTCGGTCAACTTGAATCAGTTAACAGCGTCTCGGATGGAATTAAAGCTAACTGAGCTAACCGTTAAAAGCGTGGCGAGGAGACCCTTCACCATGGAGCCCAGACACGCGCTCGTCAGGGAGCCCGGCGACAGCTACGCCGGATGCCTCAGCACCCACCCCCTGCACCACACTGTCAGCCTCAGGAAGGCCAGGGAGCAGCACGCCGTCTACTGTAGGACCCTGGAAGAGCTGGGGCTGGAGGTCATCAGGGTGCCCCGTGACGACGCCCACCCCGACTCGTGCTTCGTCGAGGATAACGCCGTCGTCGAGAACGGGAAGGCGCTGATATGCAGGATGGCGAAGCCCAGCAGAAGGGGGGAGCAGCCCGGCGTCGCCGCGGCGCTGGAGGGGCTCATGCCCGTGAGGTGGGCCGAGGAGCCGGCGACCATCGAGGGCGGCGACGTGGTCCACGTAGATGGGAAGCTGATATGCGGCATTACTGACAGGACCAACCCCGAGGGCGTCGCCCAGATGCAGGAGTGGCTGGGGGGACCGG